>Ga0105104_10002087_pt1 | contig 14730 bp, 11 predicted proteins | sample PPLLaktember2015_3_FD_87034 | JGI IMG/M metagenome (GOLD analysis project Ga0105104, IMG submission 87034) | Freshwater sediment microbial communities from Prairie Pothole Lake near Jamestown, North Dakota, USA - PPLs Lake P7 Core (6) Depth... | ecosystem: Environmental > Aquatic > Freshwater >... | reverse complement strand
TGAAGAGGATGCCGTCATCGTGGATCTGTGGTTCGTGGAACAGCCACCAGCCCCAGCCTTCCGCAAACGGAGCACTGTCGTCGAATTGTACTTCCACCTCGGTAGACTCTACTCCCTGCTGGCTCGTCTTGAGGCTGCGGTTCAAGATCTCCATGCCCGCGGGGATGAAATCCTCGACCATCACGTAATGGGCTTCATGAGGCAGGACGAGCGTCAGGCGCGCGCTGACCGGTTGATCGGCATCCAGCTCGAGCGTGGAAAGCGGCGGGCAATTCTTCTGACAATCACTCGCGACGTACACCCGGTCGATCCGCATACCTGCATCGAGCGGTGGCACGTCCTCCACCGGACGATTGACATTCAACACTGCGCGATAGTACAAGCGCCCCAGCCCTTCCTGGCGCTGGATGGTCAGCAGATTCGGCAGCGTGGGCGAGAGATATTCGAGGGGCACCTGCGCAGTCGTGGGGGTGAGCACCTGATTCCCTGAGACGTCACCGTTCGCAAGCGGGCCGCCGTTGAACATGGCATGGAATGTGAAGTCGGCATTGAAATCGCCGAAGCCGACCATCGCTTCGTTGAGCGCCATCAACGCCCAGGCATTTTCGTGGCCCCGACTCCACAAGCCGGCTGCGTTCCGGTGCGCGGCGAGATAACGCACGGCATTGAATACGATCTGGTTCGCCGAGTCGAGCTGTGCCAGCACGTAGACCACCAGTGAGGTCGTGTAAATCGATGAGCCGGTGATACGAATATTTTCGGGCGGCGTCTCCCAGTGGGCACCGGAAGCGGTCAGGATCGCGCTCGACTCGAGATTAGAGATCAGGTCACGCACCCGCTCGTCGGCCGGGTTTGCCTTTTTGAAGATGTACGCCAGCAATGCCTTGCTTGCCGGGCTGATGCGGTCACGCATGTTGTAAAGATTGCCGATCGTGATCTCATCGAAGGTATTGGCATACGCCAGCACAAATTGAACAAACGTGATTTCATCCAGCTCGGCACCACTGCTATCGTTCGTGATCTCAGGGTTCAGTCCGCTCAAATAGGCACCCGCGCGCTGCAGGGCATCTTCGTCCACGCTCATGCCGATCTCGTGGGCGCGCAACAATCCAAGGAAAACATACGCGGAAATATAGGAGTCGCTCTTTTCGTTTTTGCCCCACCAACCCCAGCCGCCATCCTCATTTTGCAAACTCAATAACCTGCTGACACACCCGGTCACATTCGAGGTAACGCGCTCTGAGAGTTCAGGATCGCTCAGACCCGCGCCGTTCAGGGCGCGATAGACTTCGAGATTCGGCAGCATATACGAGAGCGTGATCTCGGCGCTCATGGGACAATCGGGAACTTCCAGCGCCTTCAACGCCGATAACAGGCTGCCTGCCAGCGAGGGGCTGAGCTCCACCTCCAGGCCGCCGCCGGTGGGGCTGAAGGTGCGCGGCAGCGAAATGACTTCCTGCTGCGAGGCTGCCTCACGCAACACGCCGCCGGTGACGAACGCCTGCGGAGAGGTGTATTTTTTGATCGGCAGCGAACCCCACACGGGCCGCGCCGAATCCTCCAGAGGCTGTACCCCGCTCGTAGTCACCGAAAAAATAAGATCGGCTGCAGCTTCTGCTCCGGCTGTGCCCCACCATTCCACGCGGGCGCGTCCTCTAGCAGGGATGGTCACATGCTGGGCCGCCTGGTCAGGCTCGTCAAGCACGAAGCCTGCGTTTTGCAAGCTCACATTGGCGCTTAATTCATTGGAGGTATTGTTATTGACAACTGCCGCCAGCAGGACATGATCGCCGCTGACCAAAAACCTGGGTGTCACCGGCCGGATCAGTAGCGGCTTCGTCGCCACGATCTGGGTTTCCGCCTGGCCAACTTTTGTGTCAACAGTCAACCCACGCACATCCACCTGCCAGGTCGTAAGCGAATCGGGCAGGGTCATCGTCACCTGACCGCGGCCCTCGGAATTGGTGACGAGCGCCGGATTCCAATAAGCAGTATCGGGAAATTCCTCGCGAATCACGGTGGGAGCCAGGTCGCCTCCGCCGCCCCGCCCGCCTGGCTGGCTGGCATTCCGCCCGGTATACGCGGCAAGCGACAGCCCTGTTTCCAAACCAAGCGGCTGCTGGCTGTAGAATGCGGGCAAAATATCTTCCGCGTTCGGGTCCGCCAGCGCCAGGGATGCCAGGTCAACCACAGAGAGAGAAAATTCACCTGCCACCGGCTGACCCTGATGATCGGTGACCTGCACGTCGAATGTGACATCTTCACGCGGACCGGCCTGGGCGGGATTCGAGAAAACCTGCACATTCAATGCCTGCGCGTCCGGCGCGACCGGAAGGTTGACGAGTCCGTACCGAAACTCGTTGCCCTGGCCCAGCACCGTCACACTGACATAGACATTCGGCGCTTCCTCTTCAGTGAGCGGCAGCGAATATTCCCGGCCGCTTCCGCTCAACGTGATGACTTCCGCTTTGGAGACCAGGGCTCGTTCCACGGTCACCAGCGCGAGGGCGTTGACCGCGAACGGATTCGGAATAAAGATCCTGGCAGTGTCACCTGCCTTGTACGAGTCACGGTCGGCGGTCAGCTCGAGCCGTTGATCCGGCAGGTCTGGCCAGGCTGCACTGCCTGCGCCGCCAACCCAGACCAGCGTCTGTGTGCGCGCCCCTTCGCCTGAGATATCGAGCATGTAGGTCCCGGCAGTAGGCGGCGTAAATGAAAGCCGCGCCTTGCCTTCTGCCCCGGTGGCGAAATCGGTACTGCTGACAAAGGTATACATAGGTGTATACGTGGAGAAACCATTGCTGTCCGTCTCTTTTTCCCAGCGCACTTGCGTGAACTCAGCTGTCAGCTTTTTCTCGCCCGAGGGATTCTGCGCCCAGTCCACGGTATATACTTCGAAGCCCATCGCTGAATCGGCGCGGCCGATCCATTGTTCAGGATGTAGGCCGACGTAAAAGTCCGCGGGATGGACGTGCATCTGCGCCCGTGCGCTCACGGGCAAGCCCGATTCATCCTGCGCGGTCACTTCCAGCGTGACGAGTTGGCCCGCCTCCGCCTCAGGGATGGCTGGCAGCTCGATGGACAGGGTCCCCTGCGGGGTCGTTTGACCCGTCCCTTCCGCGATCAACTTGCCAAAATAATCAGAGCCGTATTCGCCCGAGCGGAAGACATCCAGCCAGGAGTTATCCAACAACCCTGTCTCATAGTTTGGCAGGGAAAAATAGTCCGGTTTTGCATAAAGCATCCAGTGGACGTCCAGTTCCCCGGCGGGCGCGTCGAAGAAGTAACGGGCATTGACGTTCCCCTCAGAGGCATCGCCGAGCCGTATCTCGTCCGCGGAAAACTCCACATTCAGGTTGATCTCGGGCTTACGATATTCAGCAACCTGGAATGAAAAGTAAAACTCAAGCAGACTGTTCTCGAACACGTAATAGCCCGGGACGGCGTCCTCTGCCAGTTTGAACTCGCCGTTGAACGTCCCATACGGGGAAAGCTGCATGTCAAAATCGGAAAGCTGGACTGCATTGCTATCGCGCAATTGCAGCAGAATGGTATTCGCCGGCGGCATTTCATAACGACCATTGAAGGCCTGGCGCGCCGCGCCCCGGAAATAGACCGTCTGTCCGGGCCGATAGATCGGACGATCGGTGTACATGTAAACTTCAGTATGGGGAGCCTGCACTTGTCCTGAATAACCGAAATCCCAGGCTCGGATGCCCCAGCCCCACTGGCTGATCGCCAGCCCAAAATTCTCATCGCCCGGCGCGCCGAGCATTGCAAACGCCTGGGAACCGCGCCCATCGATCGCGCCTTTCCACAATCCGTTTTCATCCGTCATCCCTGAACCGATCTGGTTCCCTGCCTCATCGTAAAAAGTAAGCGGTGCGTTTGCGACTGGCTTTTGCGAAGGCAAGTCCACTGCCCAGACTAGTGCTTCGGTCGCGCCGAGTTTGAACGTCAGGTTTACCTGGCTGGAAGCAACGAAATAAATCGTCTTTGCCGCAGACTCGATCTGCGGCGAAGACAAATGGACGTAATACAGACCCGGTAGGAGTTGATTATTCCGCTGCGCGAGCCCGATCTTGATTTCGCTCGGACCGCCCGGCAGAAGAGTGAACGACTGCAAATATGTCGCTGGATCGCTCGGAACGTACGCCTGCTGGTTCTCGTAGGAATTCTGCAGCGATAAGAAATCCTGCACCGCTAAAGGCGCAACCGTTGTACTGGTGTTCTGGATATTCACCGCGTTCGCGTACAGTACCGCTTCATCGGGCCGCACAAACAACATGGGCCAGTCCACGCTCAGCGTGGAGGGCAAAGGCGGTGTACGAACGTTCAGCACGAAGGCATCGCCCAGCGACTGTCCCCAGCGGTCTCGAGCGCGTGCGGATAATTCGATCACATAGTTCGTGTCGGGGATAAAATCTGCATAGATGTTCAGACTCAAGCCATCTTCGGCAGGTTCCGCTTGCAGGTTATCCACCTTGGGAGAGATCGTGACCAGATCCTCGTAATCGGCTTTGGCAAGCGGTGCATTGAATGTAAAGGCGCTAAAGCCAAGATCCGTGTTTGTGCCCGCCACGGCAAAATTGTCATAGGTGGTGAACACCGCGCCGTACTCTGCGCCGAGGATCAATCCGCCTTTGGATTGCGTGGTCGCGCCAAGGTTGAGGATATAGCCGACATTGCGTTCCAAAAGATCCTCGGGCGTGAATGTCACTTCCGTTTCATCTTCGCTCCACGAAAAGGTTCCGTCCAACGTGCCTTCTGTCCCGCTGAACACAAAGCCGGATTCCACGCTTTGCCTGTCCATCGGCTGATTGAACGTCAATTTGATTTCCGGGTCCAGGGGAAGCAGCTCTTCCACCGAGGGCTCCAATTGGATGACACGCGGTTTGGAGGTGGTGAACTTCCAGGCAGACTGTTCGCCGCCCACAAAGCCGACGCCTGTTACCGTTTTCAATTCGAGGTCCAGGCTGACGGTATATTCCGTTCCCCCCGCCATCGCAGATTCAGGATAAAAAATATACGTGCTGGTATTGATCCATTCGCCGCGGCCCCTGACCGGAGGCTGAAGGGTGAAGGCGGAAGGCTGCTCGGAAGCGTCAGCACCCAGCGCAACCACCGGCTGATTGAACGATACCGCGATCGCCGCGTCGACGTTGACATCCTCGGCATTCGGCTTGGGTAAAAAGCTGGTGGCACGCAGGTAATCTGCAACGCTGAAGGAAAGCTCAACGGGCGCAGGGATCCCAAACCCATTCGCGGATTGAAGTGAACTCGCGATCGAAAAATCGAGCGTCGTGTCTGGCTGGTAAGGTTGCGTGGGGGCAAATACGAGGGTCGCCTCATCATTCCAAGTGAACGTCCCGGCAGGCAGACCGGTCAGGGCGGATTCTGCCGAGGAGCGATTCACTGCCTGGTTGAAGTAGAACGTAATGGGAGATTGATGCCCGAGCACACTTCCTACTGGCGGATCGGTTTCCACCAGCGCAGGCGGCAGAGACTGTTGAAACGAGGTGGGCGTCGGAAGGGCAGGCGTGGGAGTCCGGAGTCCCGGCATGCCCGCACAGGAGTTAAGCAGCAGTGCCAGGAGCAGGAAACTGTTCAAAGTGAGAGCGACGCGACGGTTCGTCATGGTTCCTCAGTCGGGATGGGTATTCCTGATTCATTATACACGCGAGAGAATCAAAAAGGACACGATACATACCGTGTCCTTTCCGTTTTATTATGTTTATTATGGCTCATCGCCTGTAGAACAGGTTCAACTCACTCCGCGCTCGCCTGCTCCACAGCCTGCGCGATCTCTTCATACGTGGCGATCTTTCCCGGCTGACCCGCCCGTTCGCCGTTCACAAACACAGTTGGCGTACCACTCACGCCCATCTGCCCGCCCAGGTCGAAATCCGCCTGGATCTCTGCCTGATATTTATTTGCACTGAAGCACTCATTGAAGGCATTCATATCCAACTCGATGCTCTCGGCGATGGCTTGCAGGTGAGGGTCACTGAAACCGCCCTGGTTTTCACCATTCCAATTAGCATAGATGGCACTATGCATCTCCCAGAATTTACCCTGCTCATTCGCGCACATTGAGGCATTGGCAGCCTGGTCTGATTCGCCGCCATTCTCCGCGCCATCTCCATCCAGAAATGGATAATTATGGAACACATAGCGCGCTTTTCCGGTGGCGACCAGGTCCTGGATCACAAGCGTTTCGACGCTTTCTGTAAAGTACTTGCAGGCCGGACACTGAAAATCCTCGAATACGTCAATGGTCACGGGTGCAGCGGGATCGCCCACACTTAATCCGTCCGGGTTGGGAAGAGCAACGGGAGCGGCCGTCACGATTTCACCAACGATGGCACCCGAGCTCGTCGCGCTGGGTTGTTGAAGCTGCGGCCAGACCACTGCGAGAACCACCAGTGCGGCACTGACCACGATCAAGCCAATGACGATCAGACGCTGCTGTTGCTGCTGCTTACGCAGCATCTGTGCACGGCGTTCCTCACGTTTGCTCGTTTTTTCAGGACTCATGGAATTTCCTTTGTTCACTGTGCTCCGATTTCATTCAGGATTGTGTCCAGTTCCTGCTGAAAGGTATTGATGGGCTGCGCACCCTCGATCAACTTGGATTTTTCCTCACCATTGACAGTGTAGGTAATCAGAAAAGCCGGTGTGCCGTTGACACCGGCAGCCTGACCATCTGTATAGTCCTGTTGAACGCGGTCTTCGTACTTGCGGCTGTCGTAGCAGCTGTTGAACTGTTCCATATCCAGGCCCGTTACTTGAGCGATCTCCTTGATCCGCTCATCCGTGAATGAACCAACGTCTTCCCCGGCGACATTCGCAAAGAGGTGCGCGTGCATTTCCCAGAACATATCCTGGTCGCCGGCACAATACATTGCCAGCGCGGCATCCTGAGATTCCGTTTTGGCGCGCGTGCCGTTGCCGCGGGCGATATTATCACTGACAAAATTGCCCATCGACCGGTATACAAAGCGGACCTGGCCCGTGTCAATAAAATATTGTCTTAGTAATGGCTCGGTCCTGTCATGGAAGTCTTTGCAGTACGGACATTGAAAATCAGAAAATTCTTCGATCACAATTGGCGCATTCGGATCGCCCATGGAATTATCGTTTGCGTTCGGGTGCGTTCCCGGGTCGATCGCCACGACCTCCGCGATCGGCGCCTGTTCGGGTGGATTGAGCAGTGGCCAGGCTATGGCTGCAATCACAAACAGCACACCAGCCACGATCAACCCAATGATGATCAGGCGGTTGCGATTTTGCTCCCGCTTCATTCTCTCACGCCGCTCCTGACGCTTGCTCCTCTTTTCAGAATTCATTAATACTCCTTGTGCAGATGATTTCAAGGTTGAATTTTCCCATGTGCAAAATCTTTTGTCTAGGATAAGGTAAGTAAGTTCTTAAAAATGTCCCACACTGTCATCATAGCCTTCGCAAGGCTTATAAGTGTTTACCCAGCCATTTGATCATGAACTGGAAGACTTCCGCCTTTTCCGGTTCATTGTGGACTTCATGATAGAGATCATCCCACAGTTTCAGTGTCACGTTGCCACCTGCCGCCTCGACAAGTTTCGCGAAATCTTCACTGCCGCTCGAGTAGGCGATCCTGTCCCCTTTGCCATGCATGATCAGGAGTGGCGCTGGAAACTCTGCGGCGCGCGCGAAACAGAGATCGATGGCATTCAACGCGGCTTTCCCAAAACCCAGGCTGGTGCTGGAATGTACCAACGGATCATTGATATACTTCTGCACCACCTCCGGATCGCGTGAAATCGTAACGGGATCCAGCCCGCTCGATACGGTCACCGTGGACAGGAGCGAGCCCAGCAGCCTGACAATGGCAATTTTTGCTTTTTGTTCCTGCAAAGCGGCACGCAATGCCGGTCCTGTGACCATCACGCCTTTTAATCCACTGCCATATTGAATGGCATAGGCAAGGGCCAACAGACCACCCAGGCTATGCCCGTATAAAAAGCATGGGAGACTGGAATAGCGCGCCTCCATCTGCCGAAAGAACCGACGGATATCCTGCATGTATGCATCGAGCGAGGCAGCATGTCCGCGCGCGCCGCCCGATTTGCCATGACCCCGCAGGTCAAAGCCGGCGAGTGCATAGCCGGCCCCGGTCAGCACTTCGGCAACGTGGGCGTAACGCGCGGTATGTTCACCCAGCCCATGGACAAGTGCAATCCACGCTTTGGGTTCGACGCGATCGGGTTCCCAACCCTGGACATAAAAAGAAGTATCGACGTGACCATCGAACTTTGCTTCAAAGGTTTTCACGAGATTCTCCCCACGATGACCTTGAATTCGCAGGTGTTCCGTCCCATCGCCTTGCAGGATGTCTCCTCCACATCGCAGCCCTGCCCGGTTGCCCAGAAGAGACTCTCTCGGATCAGGCCCTGGGTGACGAAACAGATCGGGTGTGAGGCATACTGCTCGTGGGCGGCGGGAGAGACATGGTCCACGAGCAGCAGGTCGAGGTCGAGGGTATGGATCGTGATATCGCCCGATTGCGTTGAGATCGAACGCGCCAGCAGTTCCAGGATCGATTTTCCGCGGGTTGCCAAAGGCAGGCGCTTGATCAAGGCCGCCTGTGCTTTGCCGACCAGGGCGGCATCCTCCAAAAGCAGATCCCACAGGCGCTGGCCCACACGCAAAAGAACGCCGCGTGCGCCGCGTCCGTAATAGGTGCGCATCGCAGCCTGAAGCGAGGCATAAATTTTCGCCGATTGAGTTGGATCCATTCTCATGAATGTTTCAGGCTTTGCCCATTCGGGAGGCAACTTTGCAAGGGCAAGCATGGCATGGAATTGATCCGGCCCCAATTCCAGTGTGACGGTTTCAACAAAGCGATGAAGAATACGGCTGGAAAACCTTGTTTCACTCACGAGCGGGCTTCTCCTACTTCGAACCTGCAATATGGATCGCCTTTCGCCAGGCAGTGCGTCTCGATGATATCGTGTTCCTTCCCGGTTGCCCATTGCACCGCTTCACTGATCGAACCAACGTACAGGTAACAGATCGGCGTTTCGGAATGGCGACTATGGCAGATCGCGCACGTCGATTCAACGTAGGCAAGCCTGTCGCCACTCTCATCCACCCAGGCTTGCACCTGTGCGTTGCTCTTTTTCAGCGCGTCCACCATCCCGTTGAGAATAAATTTGATGCGCTGTCTCTCAGGCAGCAGCTTGAGCCCAACGCCCGCAATGCCAAGCAGTGCCGCCTGCTCCTTCACACCATATTGGAAGGAAGCCTTGCCGATCCGGCGCAGCATTCCTTTCCCGGCGCGGCCATAAAAATCTTCGATGGCTTGGTTTAAATGGGCATATTGCGAAGCAGGAATGGACGGCTCGAGATTATTTGGTGGGAAATTGCCAATAAAGCGCTCCAGCCCGGTGGTCCGCAGGACGGCATTCAAGCCATTGTCTCCCATGACCTCCTGGGCGGATGTCAATGCCTGGCGCACGAGCGAATTGATGATCACTGCATCTTCTCTGGTTGTCACATCGACTCCTTTGCCCTGGCGGGTATATCGAAAGTATACACAGGATATTGCTCGCCCGTACGCACGAATCCCATGCGCTGGTACAGGCTCAATGAAACGTTATTATCACTCTGCGTGTTGACGGAAAGCCTGGGAATGCCAATCTGGGTGAGATGGATGAAGAGATCGCTGAGTAAAGCTCTCCCTGCCCCTTTGCCCTGCACAACCGGATGTACAGCCAGCCGCGCCAGATGAGCGCGTTGCCCGCCCCCGGTGCTCAGTTGATACCCGATGATCCCATTTTCGTTCTCTGCGACCGTCGCGTACAGGGCTTGATCAAACCCCCGGCGCAAAGTCTCCAGCGGATTTTGCCACAACGGGTCGAAGGAGGCTGCATCGCTCTTTTCGACCTCGGGAAGGTCAGCTTCCGTCATCCTGCGGATTCGGATCCCGCTCGCCGCGCGCGGCCCCTGCGACTCGCTGAGGGCAGCAGCCGACGGCGGGTAACGCCATTCAAGCAGTACGATCTGCTGGCGGTCCTCGAACCCATTCTTCATCAAAAGATCCTGGAACCACGGCTGGATGGCAATCGCAGCGACCCGCGCGCCGCCCGCCTCTTCGATCGCCGCCCTGGCAGTTGCCCAAAGGAGTTCCCAGGCGTTCTGCACAGTCCAGCGCCCCGTATAAACAAACAGCCGCACCCAGGCGATCCCTGCAACTTCCTCAGGGCAAGCCAGTGCAGCCGTGATTTTTCCACCTTCCTGCAACACCCAGTAAAACGGGGCACCCAGCCACTCCAACGGCGAACGCCAGTCGAGGTGACGATGGACGCGGGTCTCAAAAAAGATCAGATTCGATAATTGTTGGTGATCGTTGAGGTCCGCCGGGCGAACGAGGGTGTTGATCACTATTCACCTTATTTATGCTGTAGGCGGTGTCCTTCGCGAACGCCGCGCAAAGCAGCGGCAATCCCCGAAGGGGCGCCGCCGGGGACGGCGGCTTGAGCTGACTATCTAACCAGCCCAATCCGCATCAGGAATTTTATGATGCGCTGGGACAGTGTCGGTTTTTTCACCAGACGCAGGGAATCGTACACATCCATCTGCGAATCGACGATATGTCCGCGTTTGAGATGAATGTTGGCTGCCGCCTTGCGGACAGTCGAGTGCATGTCTCCTTCACCAAGTTGTTCGAAGAGCGACGCGGCACGGTCGTATTCCGCCAGGGCTTCATTCCATTTTTTGAGACTCTCAAGGGCAGCCGCGCGGTTACTGACCGCAATTGCCTTGCGTTTGAGGTCGCCAGCTTGTTCAAAGATCTGTTCTGTTCCATCGGTTGCCTGCAATGCTTCCTTTGCCTTCCCAGCCTGAAGCAAAGCAACACTTTGATTGTTCTTCATTTCCGCCGCGTTCAATTCATCGCGTGCAGATGCGTATGCCTGCGCTGCCTGCAAAAACAGATCGGCGGCGGCGAGGTAACTTCCCTTTTGATATTCCTGCTTGCCCTGGTCGGCAAGTGATGCGGGGTTAAGCGGATCTGCGTTCATCGCTACAGTGTAATATCCAGCAGGTCTTCCGCCACAGAACGCAGCTTATCCTTGGACATGTTGCTCAGTTTCATCGCCAGTTCCAGGTAGGGACGGTTGACAGGCATGGCAACAAATTCACGCAGTTCCATGGGCAGTTCAAGGAAGCTTTGGATCGTTTCTTCGCTGATCATCCATTGGCCGATGGGACCGTTGCGGTCGAAAAAGGTTTCGATCCTTCCGCCCAGACTTCTCACCAGCACCTCCAGTTCAGGCAGAGGGATCGGGCGTTCTCCCAACTCGAACGCCTTGATGCGCGCGGCGGAGATGCCCGTCTCATTGCCAAGATTGCGGATCGAAATACTGCCTTTCATGCGTTCCTGCCGCAAAAGCGCGCCGATTTTCCGCTGGCGTACTGCCAGCAATCTCGGCAAGTCCAGTTTGGCGTGACGGGGAGCGCTGCCTGATTTTGTTTCCTTGCTCCAGAAATGTTCCATTGGCAGGTCTAGATAATAAACCAGGGTTTCCAGTTCCGGCAGGGAGGGAGCCCGGACCCCTTCTTCATAGGCGCGAAATATACCTGCTCTTATCCCCAATGCCTCTGCACATTCCTGCATACTGCGACGCGCAGCAAGACGTGCATCACGGATTAATACTCCAAGTTTCTTCGTGCGAATCGTGATCTGCGACTTTGTATCCATGAGTCCTCTAGAACGCCTGATGTGATCAAGGTACGTCCCTGATTATAGCAGAGGCTATGGATGGAATGCTACCGCCTTTGGTTCAGACTTGATGAGCCACCACGCGGCATGAAGATATCACCACTGAGCTTGAAACCTGCGGCTTCCAGGCGTGGGCTAAAGTTCGGGCGGATCCCGGTAGGTCTCAATTCACCTAAAATCTTGCCACCCGGACCAATACCTGTTTGTTCGAACTTGAAGACATCGGTCATCACCACTGTATCGCCTTCCATACCGACGACTTCGGTGATTGCTGTTACTTTACGCGAACCGTCCTTCAAGCGCGCCTGCTGGACAATAAGGTCAATCGCGGAGGAAATCTGCTGTCTCACAACTTTTAACGGGAGGTCCATGCCAGCCATCAGCACCAGGGTTTCCAAGCGTGAAAGTGTGTCGCGCGGTGAATTGGCATGGACTGTGGTGAGCGACCCATCGTGACCGGTGTTCATCGCCTGCAACATATCCAGGGCTTCACCGCCGCGGCATTCACCCACGATAATGCGATCTGGGCGCATACGCAGGGAATTGCGAACCAGATCGCGGATCGTCACAGCACCTTTCCCATCTACGTTGGAAACTTTGGTCTCCATGCGTAAGACATGTTCCTGTTGAAGCTGCAGTTCGGCGGCATCCTCGATGGTAATGATCCGTTCTTCTTCCGGAATATAGCTCGAAAGAACGTTAAGCAGGGTGGTTTTTCCTGAACCAGTCCCTCCTGAAATAACGATGTTCAAGTGAGCCAGGACACAGGCACGAATAAATTCTGCCATGTTCGGTGTCAGTGACCCATAATCGATCAACTGCTGAACGGAAAGTTTGTCCTTTTTGAATTTGCGGATGGTGATGGAGGGTCCATCAATGGAAACGGGACGGATCACCGCATTCACACGCGACCCATCCGGCAAACGGGCATCGACGGTGGGGGTGTCCGCGTCCACGCGGCGGCCGAGGGGCAGGATGATGCGATCGATGATCCGCAGAACATGATCGTCATCGTCGAACGTGATCGCGCTCTTGATCAGCTTGCCTTTTTTTTCGATGAACACTTTTTTGGGCCCGTTCACCATCACTTCGCTGACATCCTCATCATCCAGCAAAGGCTGGATGGGTCCAAAACCCGTCAGTTCATCCAGGATATCGGCAAAGATCTGATTCCGAATATCCTCAGGCAGGCTCACCTTGGTCTGGACATACACTTCCTGCAGCCGTTGTTTCATGAACTCAACCCGGTCGCCAAGCTGCAAATCTTCCCCTTCCATGGAACGGCCAACATTCTCAATGAGATAACGCTTGAATTTAAGGAGATCGGCGGAGGTCAGCCGCGTAAAGTTGGATGAAATTGGAGTAGCCATCAGGAAGCCTTCTTGTCTTGTTCCGGAGCCACCCAGACAATATGCGAGCGCCGGACCGCCAGGAACGGCGCCTGGAAGAGTGCCTGTCCATCGGGCCCCAACACGCTGGCATCCGTCACCGCCAGGAAATTCTCACTGATATCCAGTTCATCTTTAATCCGTTGATCCCTGCGCACATGGATCTGTCCGCGTATCATGTGCGTGATTGTCTGGATGGTCGCCTGGACGGCAACCTTGGAGACAATATCCGTGAAGATCTTGCCTTTTTCATCATATTCAATGGTCATATGGTGCCTCTCATGGAACGTGCCCGGGAAAAGTGTTCAATGCCTTTTGTTTGGCACAGTGATGAAAATAGCGACACAATTGAGGATGTCGCTATTTTGCAGAATGAAACCCGGCTTAGAGTGTAGTCGAAATAGGTTAGAAATTGCCTTTCACTTTCTTTAAGTGACCGATTACCCCCGCAAACGCTGTGCCAGTTTCACCATATCTGTGGCTGTCTCCTTGAGGATGATGGAGGCTGTATCGGTGGGATACTTTAATGTAATGGGCTGGTTCAGGTTGTTTGCCAGGGCAAAATTGCTGCCCATGTATGGCATCGTCGTTTTGATCGGCAAGCCAATGATCTCCTCGGCTTGGGTCTTGGTTAGACCATCCAAGCCGACGGCGCGGTTCAAAATGGCACAAATCTTCCGGCTGTCGATGCCCTGCGTCCGCAAATAATCCCAAACCGTTTTTGTCAATTGGACTGTACTCTGATCGGTGGAAGCAACCAGGAGGATCATATCCGCTTTTTGGATCAGAGGCAGGCTGATGCGGGAGAGGGCGCGCCCAATGTCCAGGATCACGAAATCGTAGGCAGAGCAAAGCGTATCCACGATCTGACCGATGCGCTCTCCCTTGATGTTATTGGCTTGCTGCGGGTCAGGCGAGCCTGCCAGTACCTGGAACTGCCATATTTTCGGCTTCGGCAAGTTTTGATAAAAATAGTCACTGTTCGTTTGTCCAGCGGGAAGGTCCGATACCGTGACCAGGTTTACTTTTCCCTGCTCCCCAACGATCTGACCGATGGAGCCAATGGGCAAAACCAGGTCGGCGACAACGACGCGCGCCTCCGGCTGCCCCTGTTGGATATTCATGGCAAGATTGGCACAAAGCGAGGAAGTCCCTGTTCCGCCCTTGGCGCTCAGGAAGACGATCAGCAAACCATTCTTACCCTCTTCTTTGGTTTCTTCGATTTGAACCGGGATATCTGTTGGATGTTCAGCTGCGAACATGCGCGTGAAGGTTTCTTCAAGCGCCAGCAGCGCCCCCGCGGATTTGACCAGGTACTCATTTACGCCGGCATTCAAACAGGTTTCCCGGCGAGCCAGGCTGGAATCTGTAGAGAGGGCAACCAGTGGAGTTTGACCGGTGCGTGGATCGTTGCGCAGTTTGGAAATGAACTCCTGATCCGGGATATCACGCAAGGCCGGGTCGAACAGGATCAGGTCGGGATGGTCGCGCCAGGCCATGATCAAGCCTTCCTTGCCTGTTGGAGCTTCTAAAACCCCGAATTGTTTTTGCCTCAGATGGTTGACGAGAAAAACACGG
>Ga0105104_10002086_pt1 | contig 14731 bp, 10 predicted proteins | sample PPLLaktember2015_3_FD_87034 | JGI IMG/M metagenome (GOLD analysis project Ga0105104, IMG submission 87034) | Freshwater sediment microbial communities from Prairie Pothole Lake near Jamestown, North Dakota, USA - PPLs Lake P7 Core (6) Depth... | ecosystem: Environmental > Aquatic > Freshwater >... | reverse complement strand
GATATCCTCCTGACCAATCGCGATCATGTCCTGCAGGCGCTGGAAGAGTACATTCACCGGCTGGAAGCCCTGGCACAGCGCGTGCGCGAGGGCGATGAGGCGCGGTTGAAGGTTCTGTTGGCCGAAGGCCGCCGGGCCCGGCAGGAGCTGCTGGAGCCCTCTTCGCCCAAGGCGGACGAATGAGCCTGCGTTCGCTGCCGGCCGCCTCGCTGCGAGGCACCGCCCGACTGCCCGGGGATAAATCCATTTCACACCGCGCGGCGCTCCTGGCCGCCATGGCAGCCGGCTGCAGCCGGGTCGACGGAATGCTGCGCGCCGGTGTCACCCAGGTCATGCTCAACTCGCTTGCCGGGCTTCAGATTGAGTGGAGTTGGGACGGGGAGGTGCTGGTTGTCGAAGGTGCCGGCCGAAGAGGATTCCTGCCCCCCTCCGGCGGTAACGGGGCAGGGGAACCAAAGTCGTTGAACTGCGGCAACTCCGCCACAACGATGCGTCTGCTGGCCGGAGCGCTCGCTGGTCAGCCGGGCTGGTTAGCCAATTCCACCCGGCCGGATTTCATTTTGGATGGATCGAAACAGCTCCGAAAACGGCCGATGAACCGCATAATCGGGCCGCTATGCGAAATGGGCGCCGAAATCCGGTCAATGGAAGGCACGGGATGCGCGCCGCTTGCGCTGAATCCGGCGCCTTTAAAAGGAATCGAGTACCGGACGCCGGTGGCTTCGGCCCAGGTTAAAAGCGCAATATTGTTCGCGGGATTGCAGGCATCAGGCTCGACCCTCGTCGAAGAGCCGTCGCCTTCGCGCGATCACACGGAAAGACTTCTGCGCTGGCTGGGTGTCCGCGTGGAAGCCGGGAGTTGCCGGGCGCGCGTATTCCCGCTGCAGGAACCGCTTCCACCGCTCATATTCAGAGTCCCGGGCGATTTTTCCTCGGCGGCGTTTTTGCTCGCCGCGGCTTCGGTCATTCCGGGGTCGGATGTCACCCTTCAGGGAGTCGGGTTGAATCCGCGCCGGACCGGGCTGTTGGCCGTGTTGCGGCGGATGGGCGCCGATATCACCGAAGTGGATCAAAGAGAATCGGCCGGCGAGCCGGTCGGGGATTTGCGAATTGTCGGCGCTCCACTGGCCGGGACGATAATCGAAGGGGGTGAAGTGGTGGATATGATCGATGAGTTTCCGGTCCTGGCGGTCGTGGCGGCATGCGCCGCAGGGATCACCGAAGTGCGGCACGCGGCCGAACTGCGCCACAAGGAATCCGACCGCATCTCCGTGCTGGCCGGCGAACTGCGCAAGCTGGGGATCGGGATGGAAGAATCCTCCGATGGATTTTCAATCCAAGGTCCGGTGAAATTCCCCGGCGGGATTGCCGACAGCCATGGCGACCACCGCCTGGCGATGTCGCTCGCAGTGGCCGGGATGGTTTCCGGCAACGGCGTGGAGATAGAAAAGCCGGAGTGCATCGCCGAATCCTTCCCCGGGTTTGAACAACTTTTTAATTCGCTCGGAGCGCGGCTCTCATGAAAACCGTCCTCATCGGCTGGCCGATCCGTCACTCCATTTCACCGGCGATGCATAACGCCGCTTTCCAAACGCTCGGGATCGATGGCGACTATTCGCTTTTACCGGTGGAACGGCCGGAAGATCTGGAAAAAACAATCTCCGCGTTGAAGGCCGATCCGGAATGGGTTGGGGCGAATGTCACCGTTCCCTATAAAGAGAAAATCCTTCCCCATCTGGACCGGTTGGAGGGCGCGGCCGCGGCATTGAAGGCCGTGAATACGATTGTCCGCAAGGGGGGGAAGCTGATCGGGCACAATACCGACATGCCGGGCTTTCTTGCCGATCTGAAACGGAATGGAATGGATCCCGCCGGGAAACCGGCGCTGGTGATCGGATCCGGCGGCGCGGCAAGAGCCGTGGTGCTCGGTCTGGTAAGTTGCGGCTGTACGGTCTGCCTGGTGGCGGTGATCCGGGAGCAGGCGGCCGCGCTGGCGTCCGAACTCGGGCGCGGGCGGGTGGAGGCGATCGGCTGGGATGACCTCCGCCTCGCCGCGAAAGTGAATGACGCGGCGATGATTGTAAATACCTCGCCGGTCGGGATGTGGCCGAAGACGGACGCGACCCCGTGGCCAAAGGGACTCGCGCTGCCCGGTTCGGCTTCGGTATACGATCTTGTTTATAATCCCTTGGAGACCCGCTTTCTGCGGGAGGCCAAATCCCTCGGCGCGAAGACCGCCGGCGGATTGGGAATGCTGGTGGAGCAGGGTGCTCTGGCGTTTGAATTATGGACCGGCGCCCGCGCGCCGCGTGCGGTGATGTTGAAGGCGGCGCGGACGGCGCTGGAAGGGAGCGAGGCGGCATGATCCACTTGGTGACGGCGGGAGAATCCCACGGGCCGGCGCTGACCGCGATCCTCGAGGGGATTCCGGCCGGGCTGCCGTTGCAGCCGGAAGACCTGCAGGCGGACCTGATCCGCCGGCAGAACGGCTGGATGGGCGGCGGGCCGTACCGCGGCGCGAGCCCGAGGATGAAACTTGAGCGCGACCGGGCGCAGATCCTGGCCGGCGTGATGGACGGAAAAACAACCGGCGCGCCGATCGCGCTGCTGATCGAAAACGCCGATCACGCCAAATGGAAAGGCCGCGCGGTGGATGCCATGACGATCCCGCGGCCCGGGCATGCCGACCTCACCGCCGGCATGAAGTACGGATTCGACGATTTGCGGCCGGGGCTGGAGCGCGCCAGCGCGCGGGAAACGGCCGCCCGCATGGCGGCCTGTTCCGTGTGCCGGAAGATGCTCGCCGCCCTCGGGATCTCCATCGGCAGTTATGTCGTCCAAATCGGTACGATCAGGGCTGGCCTCTCGGCCATGCCGCTCGAAGAACGCTTGAAGCGCGCCGAGGAAAATCCGCTGCGCTGCCCGGATGCCTCCGCGCGGGAAAAAATGCAGATGGAGATCGACCAGGCGATGAAGGCCGGGGATACGGTCGGCGGCGTCTTCGAAGTCGCGGCGGTCGGCGTGCCGCCGGGGCTGGGCGGTTATGCAGTCTGGGAGCAGCGGTTGGGGTCGCGCCTGGGCGCCGCGCTATTTGGCATCCCGGCCGTGAAGGGTGTGGAAATCGGCGACGGGTTCGCGATCGCGGCCGTTCCCGGAACCCAGGCGCAGGATGCCATCGGCTGCGAGGGCGATGCGCTGACGCGCGCCTCCAACCATGCCGGCGGGATCGAAGCCGGGATCTCCAACGGACAGCCGGTAATCCTGCGCGCGGCGATGAAACCGATCGCCACCACCATCTCCCCGCAGCATTCGATCGACCTCGCCAGCGGGGAAAAAACCGAGACCCGTTACGAACGCTCCGATTTCTGCACGGTCCCGCGCGCCGCGGTCGTGGCCGAGGGGATGGTGTGCTACATATTGGCCGGAGCGGTGCTTGAAAAATGCGGCGGCGATTCGATGGGCGAACTGCGGGAACGGTTCGACCGGCTTGCGCGCGGAGCGCTTGGGGATTTTCACATCGACCCAAAACCGAAGATCTTCTGGTAGATGTCTTTTTTCCTTCCAGGGAATGACACCGCCCGGCGTATTTTTCCGGGCGGTTTTAATCATCCTTCCATCCCATCCTGCATTCCATTCTCCCTCGCTTTGCCCGGGACATTCCCCGCCTCCCTTTCCGTATCATGATAAGCGAGGAGAGGGTTAGGGTTGAAAAGGAGGGCGGGCCGGGATAATGGGCGCTTCCATGGATGCGGTTTTTTGGATACAATCCGCCGCACGGTTGTGCGCCCGCCGCCCTTAATCGCACGGCTTGGACTTATGCGGGGAAGGGCAGGCTAGAGGCCGGCCGCCGAGGTTGGCATGAATTTTTTCATATACGGACCACCGGGATGCGGGAAGACGACCGTCGGCATGCTCCTTGCCGAACGGATGGGATGGCACTTCCTCGACACCGACAAGATCATAGAGAACGAAGCCGGCATGCCGATTGCGGAGATCTTCCTCCAAAAGGGGGAGGCGGATTTTCGGAATCGGGAGAAAGCGCTGCTGGATACGCTCGATAAATTCACCCGCACGGTGGTTGCCCTGGGCGGCGGCACGCTGGTGGACCCAGAAAACCGCGCAAAAGTGGAGCAACACGGGCCGGTGGTGTGCCTGATGTGCGAACCGGAAGTTATCCTCCAGCGCATGGGCGATGAGTTGAACGCCCGTCCGCTCCTGGTCGGAGCCGGCCCGTTGGAGCGGCTGAAATCGCTGCTGGCCAAACGCGCGGCGCTGTACGCCTCGTTCCCGTTGAACCTGGATACGACGACGCTCGCGCCCGACGACGTGGTCCGCAAGGTCCAGCTGTTGGCCGGCATATATCACGTCAATGCGATGGGCACGGGATACGACGTCCTGATCGGGCGCGGGATGCTTCCGCGGCTCGCCCTCGAATTGGAGGAGCGCAAACTGGGATCGCCGTTCGTCGTGGTCAGCGATTCGAACGTGGCGCCGCTCTATCTGCAGACGGTCCGCGACGCGCTGGCGCCCGCTCCGGTCGAATCGATCGTCTTCCCGGCGGGCGAGTCGGAAAAAAACCTGCAAACCCTCGAACACATCTACTCGGAACTTTACCGCTTAAAAATGGAACGGCGGGGGACGATCATCGCCCTCGGGGGCGGGGTGGTCACCGATATGGCCGGTTTTGCGGCCGCCACCTACCTGCGCGGCGTATCGTGGGTCGCGCTCTCCACCAGCCTGCTCGGGATGGTGGATGCCGCGATCGGCGGGAAAACCGCCGTGGACATGCCGCAGGGGAAGAACCTGATCGGTTCCTTTTATCCGCCGGCGCTCGTCCTGGCCGATCTGAATGTGCTTTCCACGCTTCCGCCCGACGTGCTGAAAATGGGAATGTCCGAGGCGATCAAGACCGCCGTAGTCGGCGATTCCAAACTGCTCGGAAAGATAGAAGCGCAGGCGGGACAGCTGACGCCCGACGGGCTGGATTGGATCGTCCGGCGGGCCGCGCGGGTGAAAATCCGCGTCGTCGAGGAGGATCCGTTCGAACGGCGGGGGCCGCGGGAGGCGCTGAACTTCGGACATACCCTCGGCCACGGCATCGAGGCCAATTCCAATTTCCAGATTCCGCACGGCGAAGCGGTGGCGATCGGCATGATCGCGGAATCCGCTCTGGCGGAAAGAATCGGCGTGGCGGAATCGAACCTGTGTGAACGCCTGACCGGGATCCTGACCGCCTACGGCCTCCCGGTCCGGCACACCGCCCCGGTCGAAAAAATTCTCTCCTTTGTGCAGGCTGATAAGAAACGGCGCGGCGGGCGGGTGAAGTGGGCGCTGCCGGTCGCGGCGGGGAAGGTCCGCGTGGGTTTGGACGTGGCGGACGACGACGTGCGTCAGGCGCTCCTGTCGATCGGATGCCAGGCATGATCCGCCCTCCGCAGGGGGCGGGCGGATGATTGGGATAAAGGGAGGGTGATTTGATTAAGATTCTGGTGATCCACGGACCCAATTTGAACCTGCTTGGCGAGCGTGAGCCGGAAGTGTATGGCCGCCTGACGCTGGCGGAAATCGACAAGCGGCTGGCCGACTTGGCGAAAGCGCTCGGAATTGAAATCCAAACCAAGCAATCCAACTGCGAGGGGGCGATCATCAATGCGATCCAGGAGGCGCGCACCTGGGCTGGCGGGCTGATCATCAATCCGGGCGCTTACACCCATTACTCGCTGGCGATCCGCGACGCGCTGAGCGCCGTCAGGCTGCCGGCGGTTGAAGTCCACCTGTCGAATGTCTTCGCGCGCGAGGAATTCCGGCACCGCTCGGTGATTGCCCCGGTTTGCGTCGGATCGGTTTGCGGTTTCGGCTGGCGAAGTTATGAGCTGGCCCTGAACGGGCTGCTGGAGCATATTCACTCGCATCCGGACGCCAAATAGCCCGGACGGGCATATTGTGATAATAATCTCAAACGGCGGTATAATTCCGAAAACCCCGTTTGTAAAGACATAGATCAACCGGCGAGTTGTTTGTGACAAGCGGAAATAAACTCAACGCGGATTGAAAAAATCCGCGCATGACCGCGTAGGATCCACCAACGGGAGTTCGAAGAACCGCGGAGGAGAGGGAATGTCCGAAGCCATCAACGAGGTCAGACCGTTTCGAGCCGAGCATTACAATCCCGAAAAGGTCGAGAACATCGGCTTGTGCCTCTCCCGTCCCTACGACGTCATCAGCCCCTCGGAACAAAACGAGTACTACCAGCAGCATCCCCAAAACGTCGTGCGCCTGATCCTCAACAAAATCGAAGCCTCAGACACCGACTCCAACAACCGCTACACCCGCAGCCGGGATCTGCTGGAAGCCTGGCGCCGGGAACAGACGATCGTCTCCTACCGGCGGCCGTCGTTCTGGGTCTACGAGCAGGATTTTCAGGTAGAAGGCCTGCCGCCCCGGCATGTGACCGGTTTCATCGGCCTGGTCCGCCTGCAGGATTACGAAAACGGACGGATCCTGCCTCACGAAAACATCATCCGCGAACCGCTGGAAGACCGCATCCGGCTGACCCGCACCACCCATACCCAATTCGAATACATCTGGAGCATTTACCCGGATCCGCATTGCACCGTCGATGGGATCCTCGCCACCTGCGACCACGACATCCAGGTGATCGACCACACTGAAAAAACCACGCAGTTCCGGCACCGGCTGTGGCGGCTGGTCAATCCCGAACAGTGCGAGGCGGTCTCGCGCGCGGTATCCAGCCGCCGGATTTACATCGCCGACGGGCATCACCGCTACCAGACGATGCTGACCATCCGCGACGAGATGCGCCAATTGCACCCCGGCGCCGGCCCGAACGCGCCCTGGGAATTCATCATGATGTACCTGGTTTCCGCCAATCAGGATGGGTTGACGACGATCGGGACGCACCGCTTGTTGACCGGGCTGCCGCCGGTCAGCGAACAAACCATCCGCGACGCCGTCCAGATGGGATTCCTGGTGCGCGCCTATTCCTTCGGGGAAGACGACGAACTCGAAGCCCGCGAGATGTGGCTGCGCGAACTGCGCAATGCCGATCCGCGCGACCATAAGTTCGGCGTCGCGATCACGGGTGTCAACACATATTACCTCATGGAGATCGATGAAAAACGCGCCACCCGCCTGGTGGAGGGGGAAAGCGGCTCGCTGACTCTGCGGCTGCTGGATGTCTCCCTGCTGAAATCGATCATATATAAAATGCTGCTCGGGTTGACCGAGGAACAGGTCAAGCCCCAGGTCACCGTCCACTACACCCCCAAAGTCCAATTGGCGATCGAAAAGGTGCGCTCGGGTGAGATGCAATCGGCGTGGATCCTCAATCACACCGGATTGGACGAGATCATGACGGTCGCCGACAACCGCGAAAAGATGCCTCAGAAATCCACCCACTTTTACCCCAAGCCGCTCTCGGGATTGGTGTTTTTCAACATGAATAACGAAGCGAAGGGGTAGGAAAAAACAGAAACACAAACCTTAGCCACAAAGAACACAAAAAACGCAAAGAATGCCAAAATAATTTGTGTCCTTTGTGCGCTTTGTGGCTAAATTATTATTGGGTAGCGGATCCGACCTCAAACGAATAGTTGTGAAATTTGTTTGTGATGATTTGTGGATCCCGGCTAAAACCACCCTCATCCGGCCTTCGGCCACCTTCTCCCAGCGCTCCGCGACAGATTCATAAACTCAATGCGGATAATTTGGGTCTCTTCGGACGAGCGCTGGGAGAAGGCAGGGGATGAGGGCTTTATCCCCCGCACGCGTTCGCCAGATGCTGAAGATACGTTTCCGCGAAGTTGTGCCGCCCGGTGTCGTCGCAGGCCGCGCGATAATATAAATAAGACGATGTCATCGGATAGGCGACCGCCTCGAGCGCCGCCAGGCTCGGACTGCAGATCGGGCCGGGGGGCAATCCATAAATCAGGTAAGTATTGAAGGGCGATTCCAGTGCCAGATCGGCATCCAAAAGCGGATTCACCCACCATCCGCCGCGCCCGGCTTGAAATCCCACCGCGTACTGCACGGTCGGATCGACTTGCAGGCGCATACCCTGGTTGAGCCGGTTATACAGAACTGAAGCCATAAGCGGCATTTCCTCTTCCACCAGCGTCTCGCGTTGGATGATCGACGCCAGTGTCACCGCCTGGTAGACGCTCCATCCCCGTAGCCGAACCGCAGTAATCCATCCATCCGGAAGCGAATTCAGGAAGTTCAGAGCCATTCTTTCCACAAGATGGGCGGCCGTTTCACCCGGGATCACTCGGTACTCGCCCGGAAGGATGAATCCCTCCAGACCGGCCCAGGTCGGGATCTCCGCGTATAGCGCACTTACGCCGCTCCCGCTGTCGGGCCGGCCGTACGCGGACGCCAGCCAATCCGCGCTCTGCATGGGAATTCCCGATTCCGGCAGCGCCCCGGCGATCTCCTCCAGGCGCCATCCGGCGAAAACGGTGAACACCCGGATCTTGCTTTCCGCGCTCGCCAGCGAATCAGCGATCTCCATCGGGCTTTGACCGGACCGGATCAGGAATAATCCAGAACCGATCGATCGGTCTCCGCCGGTATACCGCAGGTAATTGCAGGTCAATCCGGCGTCCGGAACCCAGGCTTCCCGCTTCAAGCGTCCGCATATCTCGGTCGCCGTTTCGCCCTCGATGACTTCGAAAACGCCGTCCGCCGCCGCCGATGGGGTCCGCAGGCGGTCGTAATTCAGGCGCAGGTAGGCGCGTAGATACAATAAATCGACGGTGGAGAGGTCTTCCGCCGCCTTCGGAAGCGGCGCGCCGGATTCCGCGCTGAACAGGAGCATGGATCCCGATGCGGCCAGCGAAAGGATCAGGCCTCCCAGGAAGATTGCAAAGAAAACCCTTGCCGATCGGATGGTGGATTTTCGAGTGTCACTCCGCCTGGGCATCGAGGTACTCCTGTAGGAAGGCGGCGGCCGCGAGCGCATCGTCCGCGTTGCGCCTCGCCTTGCGCCGGTCCGCGCGCTGCAGGCGTGCTTCGCGGGCGCGCTGGGTGGAGAAGGATTCGTCGAACAGCTCGACCGGAACGGCGGCCGCGGCGCGCAGGGCGGCCATCAGTTTGTGCGTGAGCCGCGCTTCTTCGTTCATTTTCGTCCCGGCTTCATGCGAATTGCCGAGGAGAATTCGTCCCGCTTTTTCGCAGTGGGCCGCTTCCAGGATCCGCGCGCAATCCTGCTGCAGCGAGCCGTGTTCGAAAACAAACAATGCCCGGGCGGCCGTACCGGTGGCGTCGCTCACCGCCAGCCCGATCTTGCGCAGCCCGGGATCCACCGCGAGGATCTTCATCCCGCCGCCGAGATCCTGATCTGAAAGGGGAACAACGGCAGCACGGGCAGCCAGGCCGGGGATATTTCAATCTTAGCCGTTTCGAGCACCCCGAAGCGGTCGCGCAGGATCGACTCCGCTCCGGCGCGGGACTGCAGGCGCAGCGCCAAGGTCATCGCCTGGAGGTCGGGGATTTCGAGCGCCATTCCGGATGCGGTCAGTTCGATGCCGCCATCCTTGTTCTCCGCGAGCAGGATAACCAGATTGTCCGCCGCAAGAGTCTCACCCGGCCGCAAACGCGACTCGAGGAATTCCGCGGCTTGCAACCGCACCCGGTCGGCCGGGCAGGCGCGCAGAGAGGCTGCCGCATGCAGCGTCAGGCCGACCGTATCGGCCGGAGTGTTCACCGGGAGGTCCGGCTCGTCGAGCGGATCTAATTCCACGTGAAGGGATTCCTCCACCACCATCCGGCCTGCACCGGCCAGCGCCTGCAGGCTGCCGGAGGCCTGGCTCCGGATTTTTTCCGAAAGCGAATTCCGCAATGACTCCCAATCCGACGCGGTGACGGCGCTGCGCCATGCTTCGCCGCCGCCGGACATGGGTTCCGGGTTCTCCGCTTTCAGCGAGAGCGCCAGCGGCCCCAGAACGCGGGTGATCTTTCCCGCGGCGAGATTGGCGGATGGTCCCGGTTCGACGGCGCGGGCCGAAAAAGCCGACGACTTTCCGGACGCGAGCAGGAATCCGTCGAGGATTTCAAACGCGACGCCGCTTTCCGAAGCCACCCGCAATCCCGCTGAAAGATTCAACGCCCGGGCGGAAATATTGGTCAGTCTGACCCTGCCGGTCGCAAAAGCGGTTGGGACGAGCAGTCGGCCGCTGGTCGCCCGGCGTTCAGAGAGGGTCAGCCGCGTGTTTAGCAGGGAGCATGAATCCGGATCCAGGCGGCCGGCGGCCTCCACCGGCCGCGATGGAAATCTCGCGTGCACCCGGACGGAAGGAAGCAGCAGCAGGAAGACGGCGGCAATGGAGAAGATCGCCGCCAGGAACAATCCGATCCGGAACGCCGGGGGGATCGGGCGGGGGCGTCCGGGATGCGGAGGCGTCTTGGGCAACGGATGAGCGCGGCGGAAGGGTTGTTCGCTTACCGGATGGGAGGGGTGGGCGGAGAGGCCGGCAAGCGCGGAAGCGGTCAGATTCGGATGACAGGGCATTCCCGTCCGGCGCGCCAGCCGCCGGATTTCCTCATCGGTGCTGACGATCGCCAGTTCCGAACCGGCCATTGCCGCCCAGCGTTTCATCAGGATCAGATCCAGGCGGCGGCGGAGCGGCTGTTCCAAGGCGTCCCAGATCAGCACCAGGCGTCCGGCCTGGGCGCGGGCGATCTTGTCGCGCACGGTGTGCAGGTCGTCAGTGGGATCCAGGACAAGGAGCTGTTCCTTCATGAAATCGGCATAGGTGGATGAAAGATGGTCATATATGTGGCGGACTCTCAAAAACCTTCTTCACCGCAAAGCCGCCAAGCGCGCAAAGAAATTAATTATTTTCTTGGCGATCTTTGCGCCTTTGCGGTGAAAAGGTCTTTGGGATCAAGCCAATTTTTCCTGGATGGCCGACCGCAAGGATTGGAGCGCGGCCTCCAGTTGCTTGGGGTCTGTCCCGCCGGCCTGCGCCATGTTCGGCCGGCCGCCTCCGCCTCCGCCCATCAGCTTGGCGGCGGATTTGGCCAGCTCGTCGGCGCGTAATCCGCGCGCGATCAGATCGTCGCTGACGGTGACGACCAGCAGCGGTTTGTCGTCGGCGGCCGACCCGATCGCCGCGATCCCGCTGGCATGCGCCCGCCGGAAATTATCCGCGAGCATTCGCAGGGTGTCGGCCCCGGCCTGCGCCACCTGGACGGTGAGGACCGGCACGCCGGCGATGGATTCGATCCGGGATAATGACGCTTCAAATTCCGCCCTGGCCATTTCCTGTCGCAGGCGCTGGTTTTCCTTGCGCGACCGGTCCAGCTCGCCCATCTGCTCGAGCACTTTCCGGTCGACTTCCTCGGGGGGTACGCCGAGGTAGGCGCCCGCGTGCTGCAGGATCCGGTTGCGGTCCTGGACCAGGGCGACGGCGGAATGGCCGGTGACGGCTTCGATCCGGCGCACCCCGGCCGCCACGCTGCCTTCCGAGACGATCAGGAACAACCCGATATCGCCGGTCTGGGAGACGTGCGTGCCGCCGCACAGTTCGTAGGAGAAGGGTTTTTCCTCCTCGCCGATCGAGATGGTGCGGACCGTCTCTCCGTACTTCTCGCCGAAGAGGGCCATGGCGCCTTTGCCGACGGCCTTTTCCCGCGCCTCTTCGGTCGACGCGACCGGATAGTTGGCGAGGATCGCTTCGTTGACGAAACGTTCGATTCTTTCCAGATCCTGCTGGCTGACCATGCTGTGATGCGTAAAATCGAAGCGCAGCCGGTCCGGCGCGACCAGCGAGCCGGCCTGCCGGACATGATTCCCAAGTACGTAGCGCAATTCCGCGTGCAGCAGGTGCGTGGCGGTGTGGTTGCGCATGACGCTCCAGCGCCGCTCCTCGTCCACTTCCATCCGCGCCAGATCGCCCTGAGCCGGGCGGCCGGATTTCACCTTCCCGCGCAGGATGATCAATCCGCCGACCGGCCGGCGGGCTTCCTGGAGTTCGACCTCCCAGAGCGCTTCGTCGCCGCCTTCGGACTTGGGCTTCCACAGCATCCCGCTATCGGCCACCTGGCCGCCGGATTCGATATACAGGCAGGCGCGCGGGAGGACCAATTCGATCGCTTCGCCCTCCTGGGCGCTTTTCACCCGCTTGCCGTCGCGCAGGACGGCCAGGATCGGTTCGTCCATCTGGAATGTGGAGTACGGATCGTATTCGACGCCGTTTTCCGGCAGCATCCCGTCGCGTTTTAACTCCTCGAGCAGATCCCGGTAGCGGATAGCATCCTGGCCGGTCATCTCACCCATCGCCTGAGCCGCCCCGGAAACCTCACGGTGTTCATCCATCGCCTGCCGGAAGCCCTCGGCGTCCACTTCCACGCCGCTTTCGCGCAGCACGTCGCGGGTAATCTCGAGCGGCAGGCCATAGGTGGCGTACAGGTCGAACGCGCGCCGGCCCGTAAGGGTCTTTTCATTCTTTTGGCGGAGATCGGCCAGCATTTCCTGGAGATATTCCATCCCCAGATCGACCGTCGTCCGGAAGCGGCGTTCCTCAAGTGTCAGCGCCGAGAAAACCGCTTCGCGGTGCTGGACCAGTTCCGGATAGGCCGGGCCGTATCCCTCGACGACCGCTTCGGCGACCTTGGCCAGGAAGGGTTCGCTCAGTCCGATTTTCCCGCCGAAGAGCGCCGCGCGCCGGATGATCATCCGGCAGATGTAATTGCGGCCGATGTTGCCCGGGACCACGCCGTCAGCGATCAAAAAGGCCGCGGCGCGGGCATGGTCGGCGATCACGCGATAGGACGTAAAATCGGCCTCGCGCTGCTTGTCGGTGTTTCCGGTCAGCTTCTGCGTGGCGAGGATGACCGGCCAGAGCAGGTCCGTGCGATAGGTGGAGTTCACGCCCTGCAGTACCGCCACGATTCGTTCGAAACCCATTCCGGTATCGACGTGCTTGGCGGGCAGGGGGGCGAGCGTGCTCGGTCCGGTGCGGTTGTATTGGATGAACACCAGGTTCCACAGCTCGGTAAAACGGCGGCAATCGCCGTTGACGCGGCAGATATGGCCGGCGACGGCTTTTTTATCGCAGGTCTCTTCGCCGCGGTCGAGATGGATTTCACTGCACGGACCGCAGGGGCCGGTGTCGGCCATTTCCCAGAAATTCTCCTTGCGGCCGAATGGCAGCACATGCGCCGGATCCATCCCGGGCTGTTTTTTCCATTCTTTCTCGGCCTCCTCGTCCGCCGCGATTTCGCCTTTCTCATCGCGGAAGGTGGTGGTGTAGAGCTTGTCCGCCGGCAGTTCCCAGACCTTGGTCAGGAGTTCCCACGCCCAGGCGATGGCTTCCTTCTTGTAGTAGTCTCCGAAGGACCAGTTGCCGAGCATTTCAAAGAAAGTGTGATGGGTGTCGTCCCGCCCGACCTCGTCGAGGTCGTTGTGCTTGCCGGCGACGCGCATGCACTTTTGGCAATCCACGGCCCGCACGTAGGCACGCTTGTCGGTTCCAAGGAACACGTCCTTGAACTGGACCATCCCGGCGTTGGTGAAAAGCAGGGTGGGATCGTTGCCGGGAACCAGCGAGGCCGAAGGGACGATGGTATGGCCGCGTTCGGCGAAGAAGCTCAGGAATTCCTGGCGAATTTGAGCGCCTGTCTTAAGCGCCGCTTTGCGCGCCTTAACGGGCTCGGCGCGGGAAGGTTTACTTTTAGGCATCCGACCTCCAAAAAGGGTGAACGGATTATAGTCGAGAGGGGACGGGGAAGGCAATCCGCCGATTCCCCGCTCCCGGAAATCCGTAAAATAGATGGACCGGATCGATGGCCACAAAAGGCACATAGGGCACAAAAATTTTTATGCGTTTTGTTTCTTTCTGTGGCTGATTCCCGGTTTTCTTTTCGGAGGGACCGAATCCAACTTAGTGTACAATCCATGCAGAATGTGAATTCCGCAACCGCCATACCCGCCTCTGCTCGGCAGCCCGTCATGGAGGATAGGATGATCCGGATAATCGCCGACACGACCTGCGCGCTCCCGAAAGCGCTCACCCGTTCGTTGAACATCCACGTCATGCCGCAGATTATAATTTTCGGGGAGGAAACCTTCCGGGATGACACCGAATTGGATACGGCCGCATTCCTCAAAAAGCTGCGCGCCTCGCCGGTCCTCCCCAAAACCGCGGCCCCGCCGCCCGCGCTTTATACGCCGGTCCTGAAGGACATGCTGGACAAGGGCGATACGGTTTTAATTCTGGTCCCGTCGGGGGATGTCAGCGGGACGCTGCGATCCGCGGAAGTCGCCGCGCAGGATTTTCCGGGCGCGCCTATTCACATCGTAGATACACGCAGCATCGCGGGGATGCTGGGCGCCGCGGTCCTTCTGGCCGACCGCTGGGTAAAAGCGGGGAAGCCGATCGGGGAAATCCTCACCCGGCTAGAGGAATTGAAATCCCTGCAGCGGACGTATTTTGTCGTCGATACGCTGGAATACCTGCACAAGGGCGGACGGATCGGCGGCGCCTCGCGCCTGATGGGGGAGATGCTTCAGGTGAAACCTATCCTGCGTATTTCGGAGGGCAAAGTTGAGGCATACGAGAAGCAGCGCACCCGCAAACGCGCGTTAAGCCGCCTGCTGGAACTGCTGGCGGCCGAGTGCCCGAAGGGCGAGGGTTCCTTTCTGTGCGTGATGCAGGCCGATGCGGTCGACATCGCCAAGGAGCTGGCCGATGGATTGAAATCGCAGATG
>Ga0105104_10002085_pt1 | contig 14732 bp, 15 predicted proteins | sample PPLLaktember2015_3_FD_87034 | JGI IMG/M metagenome (GOLD analysis project Ga0105104, IMG submission 87034) | Freshwater sediment microbial communities from Prairie Pothole Lake near Jamestown, North Dakota, USA - PPLs Lake P7 Core (6) Depth... | ecosystem: Environmental > Aquatic > Freshwater >... | reverse complement strand
TGCAGGGAACCGTCTTTTTCCTGCCATTCGAAGCGCGGCAGCGCCTGCTCTTCAGCCTCCGGGATGCGGATGAAATAGGGTTTGGTTAATGCGACGGGTTCACCCTTTGCGGCAGGTGCGGCCTCCACGGCGGAGACATGGACGGTAACCGGCCCGGGCAAGCGCCGGGTTGGGTCTTTATCGAAGGCGACATACGCATCAGACAGGTCCCGCAGCCAGGCAGCTGCCAGGGCGGTTTGCTCCGTTTTCACAAACAGGTGGAAGCAGTCGTCCCCGGTAAGGGTTATCACACCCTCCACGTCTCCCTGCGGGGTGAGCAGTCGAGTAGGCTGACTCTGACCAGGCTCCAGGGCCTCCACGTCGCTCGAAAGAGCGTAATTCAGGAATTGGCGGATATGCTCGCCTGCCAGCTCCAGGCGGGCGAAAGGTTTCTCCCTGGTGGGTTGATCGTCGATGTAGAAGAAGTGCGGATAACTGCTGCGCTCGGGTTCCTTGTCGATCCCGGCGGCTTCGGCCAAATTCCGGATGCGAACTTTCGCATCTTCCAGCACCCCAAAATCCACCTTAGCCCGAGGAGACATCCCCTGGCGGGTCTCGATGCAATACGGGGTAATGGCCTCAAACAGGTCGGCAATCACATCAGCGACCTGGACCATTTCTTTCTCGCGCAGACCGCGTTGGGTCACCCATGGGGTACCGAGACGGACACCGGAAGCGGAGAGAGCACTCTTATCACCGGGGATGGTGTTCCGGTTGGCGACGATCCCGGCGATATCCAGAATGCGGGCAGCCATGTCGCCGGATAAAGCCGTACCGTCGGGGCCTTTGACCGTTTTGCAGTCCAGGTTGGTCAGATGCGTATTGGTCCCGCCGAAGGGGATCCGCAGGCCGCGGACTTTCATTTGGTCGGTCAGGGCGGCACAATTTTTGACGATCTGCACCTGGAGGTCTTTGAACTGTTGGGTTTTTGCCAGCTTGAATGTGGTTGCCAGGGCTGCGTAGACGTGAACGTGAGGGCCACCCTGTTCCCCCGGGAATACACCCCGGTCGACCTTTTTCGCCAGGGCAGGATCGGTGGTGATGATGCAGGCCCCGCGCGGGCCGCACAGGGTTTTATGGGTCGTGAAGGTGATCACCTGGGCATGGCCCAGAGGAGAGGGGACAATTCCTGCAGAAATCAGTCCGGCAATATGGGAAATATCCGCCAGCAGAACTGCTCCAATCCCGTCGGCGATCTGGCGGAAGCGAGCCCAATCAGGGACCCAGGGGTAGGATGAATACCCGGCGATGATGATCTTGGGCTTGTGTTCCTGAGCCAGAGCTTCAACTGATGCGTAATCGATCTGCTGGGTTTCGGGATGAATGGTGTAATGGACGGCTTTGAATAATTTACCAGAGCGGTTAACGGAGGAACCGTGGGTGAGGTGGCCTCCATGAAGCAGGTTCATCCCCAGAATCGTATCACCGGGATTCACCAAAGCCGTGTAGACGGCGTTGTTAGCCGGTGCTCCGGAGAGCGGCTGGACGTTGACGAACAAATCCTCCGCTGAAAATTCCCCGGTGGCAAAAGCTTCGGCGCACCGCCGCCTGGCGAGAGCTTCGAGGATATCGACGTACTCAACCCCTTTGTAATACCTGGGATCTGAGTAGCGGCGGTAATGGCCCAGCCGAGCCGGATAATCGAGGATTTCGGCTTCGTCGAACGATCGCGATTCCTCATCCGGGTACCCTTCAGCGTACAGGTTCTGGAACACAGATCCCAGGCTTTCTCGGACTGCCCCGGGGGCCGTGCTCTCGCTGGGGATCATGATCAGCTTCCGGAACTGGCGCTCGGATTCCAACTGCGTCAGCTTGTAGACCTCCGGGTCTAGCTCTGCCAGCCTACCGCGGAAGATGAAATCATCCATATGGATACTCCTTGTTTGCATGGGATAGGAAGACCACCAGACGCAGGATAAAATGTCAGGCCGATCCTGCCATAAACGATCCTGCTATCTTATTGTAGTCTTGTGCAGAAATGGGGTCAAGACTTTCCCGGCGATCTGTGAATCTTGGATACAATAGGTATATGACCTCACTCATCCAAGAAAAAGTCCAGCAGGCGTCTGCCATATTGCAGGAAAAAGCCATCGATGTGTGGCTTACATTCGTGCGGGAAACTTCGGCGGGAGGGGATCCGGTTTTGCCGCTCATATACGGGGAAACCTCCCTCACCTGGGAGAGCGCTCTGATCCTGACCAACCAGGACGAGAGGATTGCCATTGTCGGCCGGTACGAGGCAGAGGCTGCCCGGCAAACCGGCGCGTATACGAGCATCATCCCCTACGATGAGTCGATTCGCCCCCACCTGATCGGGGAGCTTCGCCGCCTGGATCCCGCCTCCATCGCAATCAACACATCGCTGAGCGACGTATTCGCCGATGGATTGACCCACGGGATGTACCAGGTCCTGGTGCGTTATCTGGTGGATACACCCTATGCAAACCGGTTGGTGTCCGCAGAAGAAGTCATCGCGGCGTTGAAAGGGCGAAAAACCCCGACCGAAGTCGAGAGGATCCGCAAAGCCGTCCAGGAGGCAGAGCTAATATTTCGCCGCACGTTTGAAAGTGTGCGTACCGGAATGACGGAACAGGATATTCACCGTTTCATGCAGGACCTGGCCAGGAGAAGGAACCTGGGACTGGCCTGGTCGCCTGACGGCTGCCCGATCGTTAACACCGGGCCTGATTCCCCAAAAGGACATGTGGCTCCCACCGGCCTTCAGGTTCAACCCGGCCACATTCTGCATATCGATTTCGGCGTGAGCTGCCAGGACTACTGCTCAGATCTCCAGAGGGTTGCTTATATGCTCCGCCCGGGAGAGACGAGTGCCCCTCCCGAGGTTCAGCGTGCGTTTGATACTGTGGTCAAGGCGATTGAAAAATCCGCCCAAGCCATGCTTCCCGGGGTCACCGGCCTGGAAGTGGACCGGATCGCCCGGGAGGAGCTGGCGTTGAATGGATATGAGGAATATAAGCACGGACTGGGGCACCAATTTGGACGCCAGGCCCACGACGGCGGCGGGATGCTGGGACCTGCCTGGGAACGGTATGGAAATCTGCCGCTCCGTAAGCTGGAGGCAGGCCAGGTATACACAATCGAGCCCAGCCTGGATGTACCGGGGTATGGGATTATCGGGGTGGAAGAAGACGTGATCGTTACCGAGACCGGGATAGAATATATTAGCCAGCCGCAAAAAGAAATCGTCCTGTTGTCGTAATGGTGAGCATGGATCGAAGTTGCCAGATGGCTTGCCTGATTCTAGATTAACCACCGTATTAGGGAGAAGAGCGCGTTGCCTACCTGGGAGGAACTATTCCATCACAAGGAGAACCGCTGGCAGGAACCCCATGAAGGTGTCATCAGGTGGGCGGAAAGGATACCGCGGAAGAACGGAACTCGTATCCTTGATCTGGGGTGTGGGGCCGGCAGGCACCTGGTATTTCTTGCCCGGCAGGGATTCCGTGTGTATGGGATGGATGTATCCGTCACAGGGATCCATTTTGCACACGAATGGTTATCCAGGGAGGGTTTGAGTGCAAGTATCGTTACCGCGGATATGACCCGCCTCCCGTATCCGGAGGCATTTTTCGATGGATTGGTCTCCGCCTACGTCATATTCCACAACACCCTGGCGGGCATGCGCCAATCGATTGCAGAAATACATCGGGTGCTGAAACCAGGTGGTGTGGGATTTCTTACCTTCCAGTCCAGGCGCAGCTATCGCTACGGACGAGGAGAACTCCTGGAAGCGAATACTTACATCGCCGATCTGGGAGAAGATGCCGGGGTGCCGCACCACTACTGCGATCTCCGGGAGCTGGTCTGTGTGTTGGAGTCCTTTATCATACGGAATATCTATCTCGCCGAGCATCTGGTGAACGGGGATCCTGAAAAAATTAGCAGTCATTGGGAAGTTTGTCTGGAGAAGCCGATATCACGGAGTCAGCATGCCGTCAGAAAATATGGATGAGAAGGGTTCACCGTTGAACCCGGCTGGGGAAACAACCCTCGAGATCCACCCCCTGACTCTGGAACGGTGGAATGACCTGGAAACGCTGTTTGGGAAGCGTGGGGCGGTGGGAGGCTGCTGGTGCATGTACTGGAGACTGCCAAGGTCGATGTTCGAGCAGTTAAAAGGAGAAGGAAACCGCCAGGCATTCCAATCCATCGTCCAGTCAGGAGAACCCACGGGTGTGCTGGCCTACCTGAATGGGTCTCCGGTGGGTTGGTGTGCCGTTGCCCCACGCGAGGCGTATTCCACACTGGAGCGTTCCAGGATCCTGAAACCCGTCGACGATCAACCTGTCTGGTCGATCCCATGTTTTTTTATCGCCCGTGCATACCGGAGGCAGGGACTGATGGCGCGGTTGATTCGTGCAGCCGTGGTGTTTGCCCAATCGCAGGGGGCGAAGATCGTGGAAGCATATCCGGTGGAGGCGAAAAGCCATAACTCACCCGACGTGTACATGTACACCGGTCTGGCTTCTGCATTTCTGGAGGTTGGATTTAAGGAAGTAGCCAGGCGGTCTGAGACCAGGCCGGTTATGCGGTACGGAGAGGGGATATGAAGGATCCACGGGTTGAAAAATTAGCCGATCTCATGGTGAACTACAGCCTGGGTTTGAAACCGGGGGAGAAGGTCTACATGCGCGCTTCTACGGCGGGTGCTCCGCTGATCGAAGCCCTGTACGTGAAGATCTTGCAAGCGGGTGCGCTGCCGTACCTTTGGACGGAGCTTTCCAGCCAACCCTACCTCTTCTTCCGGTACGCCTCGGAGGAGCAAATCCGCCATATCCCTGAACCGAATATGATGCTGGTATCTACGTACGATGCCTACATCCGGATTGAGGCAGAGGACAATACTCGCGATCAAAACCAGATCGATCCCGAAAAGATCCGTTGGCGCGGCCAGGCAGTGCAGGAGTACATGAAGACCCTATTTACCCGGATTGGAGACGGAACGCTGCGCTATATGGCGACTGTCTTCCCAACCCATGCGCACGCGCAGGATGCCGAGATGGGCCTGGAGGAGTTTGAAGGCTTGTATTACAAGGCTTGCCTTCCAGACATGGGTGACCCGGTTGGGTACTGGCAGCGGTTTTCCCGGTGGCAAGCCCGTCTGATCGATCAGCTGCTCAGAGGGAGGCGGAAAATCCATATCCTTGCACCGGATACGGATCTTACCCTTGACATCACTGGCCGTCGATTCTTAAACAGCGATGCCCGAATGAATATCCCAGATGGGGAAATTTTTACCAGCCCGGTGGAGGACAGCGCCGAAGGGCACGTTGCTTTCACGTACCCGGCTACGGAGGGTAGAGAGATTTCCGGAATCCGCCTGTGGTTCGAGAAGGGTAAGGTGGTTAAAGCCACCGCTGAGAAAAACGAAGATTTTCTCCAGGAAGTCATTCATTCCGATGAAGGTGCATCCCGGATCGGAGAATTTGCGATCGGCACCAACGAAGGGATTACCCGATTCACCCGCAACGGATTGTTTGACGAAAAGATCTCCGGGACATTCCACCTGGCATTGGGGGCGGGATTCCCAGAAGCCGGTGGAACGAATGAATCCGGTTTGCATTGGGATCTGATCAGCGACCTGCGCGGCGGCGGAAGGATCTTCGCGGACGACCAGCTGATATACGAAGATGGGCAATTTTTACTCACCGATGACGGGCATCGATGATGTGGAGGCACAATGATCGATCCAAGGATTGAAAAGCTGGCCGGCCTCCTGGTCGAGTACAGCACAGCCGTCCAACCCGGGGATAAAGTGTATGTGCGCTCAACCACGGCCGCCACCCCGCTGATTGAAGCGGTTTATCGCAAAATCTTTCAGGCAGGCGGCCATCCCTATTTATGGATTGAGCTGCCGCAACAGCCTTTTTTATTGTATAAATACGGCTCCGAGGAGCAAATCCGCCATTTTCCCGAGCCGTATCAGAAATTGGCCGAAACGTACGACGCCTACATCCGGATATTTGCCGAAGAAAACACAAAGGCGCTCACCCACATCGAACCCCAAAAAGTGGTGTGGTTCAACCAGGGGATGAGCAGATACAGCAAACGTCTGGTTCAGCGCATGTCTGATCATTCCATCCGGGCGGTGGGGACGCTGTATCCGACCTCGGGTTATGCCCAGGATGCTGAAATGAGCCTGGTAGAATACGAGGACTTTGTCTATTGCGCTTGTATGCCCGATCCGGAGGACCCGGTCGGATTCTGGAGGGCGTTCTCCGAACGGCAGCAGCGCATCGTTCAATGGCTGGATGGGAAACGCCGCATCCAGGTGACCGGGCCGGAGACGGACCTGACGGTGGATATCGGCGGGCGCAAATTCATCAACTGCGATGCCCATGTGAATGTCCCGGATGGCGAGATCTATACCGGGCCGGTCGAGGACAGCGCCGAAGGCTGCGTGTACTTCTCCTATCCGGCCGTTATTTCCGGGCGTGAGGTCTCCGGGATCCGGTTATGGTTTGAGAAGGGACGAGTGGTAAAGGCATCGGCGGAAAAAAACGAAGATTTCCTGCTCAAGTTGATCAACACCGATGAAGGTTCCCACCGGATTGGCGAGTTTGCCATCGGGACGAACGACCGGATCAACCGTTTTACCGGACAGATCCTGCTTGATGAAAAAATCGGTGGAAGCTTTCACCTGGCGCTTGGATTCGGATATCCGGAGACCGGCAGTAAGAATGAATCCAGCATCCACTGGGACCTGATCTGCGATCTACGGAATGGGGGGAAGATCACCGCGGACGATCAGCTGCTGTATGAAAATGGAAGGTTTGTAATTGAAGGCTGATACGCCTTCCCTGGTTATGTTATACTCCATGCCAAACGACCAACGCTGGGTGGTGGATTACCGTTAATTCAAACACCGGGATTGTGAAGCGTGCCCAACCTGACGGAAGAAGCTGTCCTAATACACGCCGCACAAGGGGATCCGGATGCATTCGGCGAGCTATACGAGCGATACGTTGGTCGCATCTATAACTATATTTATTATCGTACCGGGAATCCATACGATGCTGAAGACCTGACCGCAAGGGTCTTTTTTCGCGCCCACAATCATATCGGGCGGTTCCGGAATATGGGCCTGCCCTTTTCGGCCTGGTTGTACCGGATTGCTCACAACCTGGTGGCGAACTGGCACCGTGATAACAGCCGCCGCAATGAGGTGTCGTTGGATGACAATCTACCGGTTCAGCAGCGGGTGGACGGCCCAGAAGCTGTCTTGATCATCCATCAAGAGATGGAAGGCTTGTGGAAAACGATCCGCAAGCTGCCACCTGACCGGCAGCAGCTTCTTATTCTGAAGTTCGTCGAACGAATGTCCAACTCGGAAATTGGGGTCATCATGGGCAAGAGCGAAGGAGCTGTAAAAAGCCTGTATCACCGTACGCTCCTTACCCTGCGTGATGACCTGGATAAAATTCGAGATCTGGAAAAAGGCTGAAAGGGCGGAAAAAGAATGCGCATCGTCACCGATAGTTCTGCGGATATCCCCGAAGGATGGGAGCGATCTTTTGATATCGACATACTGCCCATCAATATCCAGTTCGGGGAGAGAACCTACCAACAAGGCATCGAATTGGGTTACAACCAGTTCTATCAGCTCGTACGGGATTTGAAAATGATCCCGAAGACGTCGCTGCCTTCCCCTGAGCAGATCCAGCAGTTCTACCGGAAAATTGCCCGGGTGGGCGAAACGATTTTATCGATTCATCTCAGCAGCAGGCTGTCTGGGACTTACTCGGCAGTCAAGATGGCAGCCCAGAATGTAACGGGGACATACTGCGTCGTGCCGTTTGATTCCTTAAGCGGGTCAGCAGCCCTGGCGTTTATGTGCCAGGAAGCTCGCCAGATGGAGCAGCGCGGCGCTTCTCTGCAGGAAATCCTTGACCGGCTGGATTTCATCAGGCGGAAGATTACCATCACTTTTACCCTGGAGACCCTGGAATTTGCACACCTGAGCGGGCGGATCAACTCCTTACAGGCACTGCTCTCTTCGGTGCTCCAAATAAAACCGATCGTCGTCTTGAGCGATGGGCTGCTCCATATCGGTGAGAGGGTCCGTACCAGGGGAAAAGCGCTTGACCGGGTTATTGACCTTGCACGGGAACGGCTTGGGGATAGATTGGTGAACCTGGCCGTCGTCCACGCCAATGATCCGGCGATCGGGGAGGTATTATTGAATAAAGTACGCCAGCATTTCAATATTAAACAGGTGGTTCTAACCGATCTTTCGATCTCGGTGGCTGCACACCTTGGCCCTGGGGCAGTTGGGATTGTGGCTTATCCTGATGAGGAGGCTTGACCTTCCATGGGACGAAAACGAAAAACCCTAGAGGAAGAAAATCTGGCCGGGTTTGAGATCGAATTGGAAGGGTCATTTCGGCGGGTGGCTCCAGATCCCCAATTTATCGAGCGGCTGAAATCGAAGCTGCTCACACCCCCTCAAACCACTCTCGAGCCTTCCATCATCGACCGGGAGACGGTAACCGTCTATCTCATGATGGCCTTGCTCTTTTTCCTGGTCCTGACAACAGGAATCAGCATCTCCCGCCTGGCACGGCGAAGAACCAGCAAGTCCAGTTGAGCACCGGGGGTTTATTTTTGGACGAACGACTTCAGATGGGCTGACAGCGTATCATCGCGAGGTTCAACCAGGATGCTGCCATCGGGGAATACAATGGTCGGGACAGAACGCATTCCCTGGTTGACTTGTTCGACAAAAGATCGGGCTGTTTGATCCTGGTCGATGTTGATAAACTGGTAGGTGACTTGTTCTCGATCGAGCACTCTTTTTGCTCGGTGGCAATCCGGGCACCATACCGTTCCGTAAACCTTGATTGTGTCCATACCTGCTCCGATGAGGGTGATGTGTTTCTTTTGTCGGACGATATCCGTCATTCAGGAACCACGGGCCTGGCGTAGATCAGCCTGGTTGGGAACCATTTTTAATTGAAAAGCTAGCTGTCTGGTTTCAGCAACCAGGTCGACAGGGATCGGCATCTTCCCGCCGGGCTCCACCCGCAAGACCAGATGCTCCAGGATTGGTCGGGCAGAAGCGGGCAAATGGGGGAGGGATAAAGCAAACAAGAGCGTCTCATACGCACTCATCTGGGATGCTTCGAAACCTTGCTGCCGGAGGTACTCCCGCACAATGGTTCCCGCCGCCCTGCGGGCGCTCACACGTGCCTGGCCTTCATTTCCATTCTGACGGGCAAGTTCTGCTCTCTGCAGCTCATCCTCAGCTTGCTGCTGCCAAAAGTTCCTGGTCATGCTGCAATTTTACCTCAGGAAGCGGCAGCTATGGGAAAAAGTAAATGGACCTTACAACTCTGAAAAGTACAGAATCGCCCCGAATCCAGCCCTTGACAACCATCCTTCCAACGATATAATTAGCAGAACTAATAATTAGGAGGGCTAACGACATGCCTGTCGATCATTTTACCACGGCCCACACACTTGTCGAATTGTTCCCTGGCTTAATAGGGATGTTTCGGAGCGGGCTGCGCTGCAGCGGATTGAATATTGACCCTGCCCAATTCAGGTTGTTGGCGATGATCGGGCATCGCACATGGAATCTGACCGAGCTGGCCGTCTTTGTGGGTGTTACCCCGGCGACCATGTCGAACACGATCGAAACCCTGGTCGAGCGCGGCTGGGTAAACCGCAATCCCGGTACGGACGACCGTCGAAGGGTGCTTCTGGAGATCACGCCTCTAGGCCTGGAAACCATGCTGCGGGTTCACCACAATATGGAACTTCAATTTGCCGACCGCCTGCAAGGGATGTCTGAACAGGAACTGATCAAGATCCAGGAAGGGATTATCCTTCTCCACCGGGTTTTAAGATCAGGAAATCCGGTTGAAATACCCTGTCCATCCACTTCTGTCGGTCAGGAGGGTTGATGCATTGAAAGCGATTCGGCGATCATTATCGTTCATGGGTCGTTATTGGTGGGCTGCTGCGGGGGCTTTCCTCAGCTTGTTGGTGGTCAATGCTGCCAACCTGATTACGCCACAGCTGCTTCTCCGGTTGATCGATCAAGGAATTGTCCAGATGAACACGGCTATCATCTGGCAGGTTGCCGGTGGCCTGGTGGCGATTGCTCTTGGGAGAGGCCTGTTCACCTTCTTGCAAGGGTATCTCTCCGAATACGCATCTCAGGGGGTGGCTTATGAGGTGCGCAATGTCCTTTTTACCAGGCTGCAGAATCTCAGTTTTTCGTATCACGATCGTGCCCAAACCGGTAAATTGATGACCCGCATGACATCGGATGTCGAGCTGGTCAGGACCTTCACAGGAATGGGGCTCCTCCAGCTGCTTGGGGCGGTCATCATGTTCGTCGGGACACTGGTCATCTTACTTTCAATGAACTGGCTTTTGACCATAATCTTCCTGGCACTGATCCCCCTGGTAGGGATCCTGTTTTTCTTCTTCATCCGCACCATGATGCCGTTGTCCAAGGTCGTCCAGCAGGCGCTCGGTGAATTAAACACCGTTTTGCAAGAAAACCTGGCGGGGATCCGTATCGTGAAAGCCTTCGCTCGCGAGGAATATGAAACCCGGCGTTTTGCTGAGAAAAATACTACTCTGTATGAGCAAGGGTTGAAGCTGGTAAAAACCTTCTCCACCTTTTTCCCGCTGGTGTTCTTCATTGCGAACCTGGGGGTCCTGGCCGTGGTGATCGTTGGCGGCAACCAGGTGATCGGCGGACAGCTCACCCCAGGCGAACTGGTAGCCTTTGTCAGCTACCAGGCATACCTGCTCATGCCGGTGGTGATGCTGGGTTTCGTCGCCTCCATGCTCTCGCGGGCCGAGGCATCGGCTGAGCGCATTTTCGAGGTGATCGACGCCGATTCAGAAATCAAAGATCCGATCGATGCTGTTCCACTGCCGCCAGTCAAAGGGGCGGTGCGGTTCGACGAGGTCAGCTTCCGTTACGTTGGCGCAGATGGAGATGTGATCCAGAATATATCCTTCGAAGCCCACCCCGGGCAGACCGTGGCCATCCTGGGTGTCACCGGGTCAGGAAAATCATCGATTATCAACCTGATCCCGCGCTTCTATGACGTCACGCATGGGAATGTCACCATCGATGGCTATGACGTCAGGGCCGTCGCGCTGGATTCGCTGCGTTCGCAGATCGGGATTGTCCTGCAGGAGACGACCCTATTCTCCGGTACGATCCGGGAGAATATAGCTTACGGAAGACCAGATGCTACCCTGGAGGAGGTGGTTCAGGCTGCGCAAGCTGCTCAAATCCACGATGAAATCCTCCTGCTGCCGGATGGATACGAGACGCCGGTAGGGGAGCGTGGGGTGGGTTTGTCTGGGGGTCAAAAACAGCGCATAGCCATCGCAAGGGCGCTGCTCGTGGATCCGCCTATTCTGATCATGGACGACAGTACGTCGTCGGTGGACAGCCAGACGGAATTCCGCATCCAGCAAGCCCTGGATAAACTGCGGAGTGGAAGGACCACATTTGTTATTGCCCAACGAATCAGCACGGTTCGTGATGCGGATTTGATCCTCATCCTGGACCAGGGTGGGCTGGCAGCCCAAGGGCAGCATGAAGAGCTGATGCAGACCAGCGAACTGTATGCGGAAATCCTGGAAACCCAGTTTGGCGACCGGGCTGAACTTGTCCAGGTGGTTGAGGAGGTGACGAAATGATGCATGGACCGATGCGTATGATCGCCAGCCTCCCGGAAGAAAAGGCGCAGGACCGCCGCAGGGTGGCTTACCGCTTAATTCAGCTCCTGGCACCCTACCGGTTGACTCTTCTGGGAGTGATCTTTTTTACAATCCTTTCGGCTGCCAGCCAGGGAGCAGGTCCCTTGCTGATCGGGCGGGCTGTGGATGGTGTAGTTTCAGGTGGTGACCTGCGAAACCTCCTATGGACAGGAGGCCTTCTGCTGATCGTATATGCAGCTGGTTGGATCTCTACCCGGTACCAAATCTACCTGATGGGCAAGATCGGGCAGCAGGTCCTCGCCTCCCTCCGCCAGCGGATCTTCGATCAGGTGGAATCGCTATCCCTGCAGTACCTGGAGAACCGTCTGACAGGGGATCTGATGAGCCGCCTGGTAAACGACATCGAAGCCCTGAATAACTTTTTCAGCCAGGGCTTATCCCAGATGGTGGGCTCCTTTTTCGCATTGATCGGAATTGTGATCGGTATGCTCGTTTTAAACTGGCAGTTGGGCCTCGCCGTGCTGGTGATGGTACCGGTGCTGTGGATGACGACCAACTTCTTTTCACGTCTTGCCCGCCGGGCATTTCGCAAGACCCGGGCGACAATTGGAGATGTCTCCGCAGACCTTGAGGAAGAACTGGGTGGTGTTAAGGTCGCCCAGGCGTTTAACCGGACCGAGGTCAATGTGCAGCGTTTTGCCCAGCGGAACGCGGCAAATCGGGATGCCAACGTCAGCGCCAATGCCATCACATCGGCGTTTGCCCCGACCATGGATATCCTCTCCACCCTTGACCTTGCCCTGGTAGCGGCGATGGGGGGCGCGTTAGCCATTCGGGGAGCGGTGAGTGTGGGGGTGGTGGTCGCCTTTCTGCAGTACGTACAGGGTTTCTTCCGGCCGATTCAGACGGTCGCCCAGATGTGGACAACAGCCCAATCGGCGTTTGCCGCGGCCGAGCGGGTGTTTGACTTGTTCGACACACAACCTGACATCACCGACCAACCTGCTGCCAAAACCTTACCGTCCATTTCTGGCCAGGTGGAATTCGAACGGGTGACTTTTGCCTACAAAGAGGAACGGCCAGTCCTGCAGGATGTGACCTTCGAGGTGGACCCCGGTGAGACCGCCGCCATTGTAGGGCCGACGGGGGTAGGCAAAACCACGCTGGTCAGCCTGATTGCCCGCTTCTTCGACGTAACCGCTGGGGTAGTGCGCATCGATGGTCAGGACATCCGGGACGTAACCCAGAAGAGTTTGCGGTCGCAAATGGCGATCGTCACCCAGGAGCCTTTCTTGTTTTCCGGGACCGTCCTCGATAACATCCGTTACGGGAGATTGGAGGCGACCGATGAGGAGGTCTATTCAGCGGCACGGGCTGCCAATGCCGATGAATTCATACGCAAGCTCCCGGAAGGATATTTGACCAACGTTGGTGAACGAGGGAAGCTGCTCAGCCAGGGTCAGCGCCAGTTGATCTCGATTGCCCGGGCTGTGCTGGCGGATCCACGCATTCTAATCCTGGATGAAGCTACCGCCAGCATTGATACCCGCACGGAGGTGCTGATCCAGACTTCGCTCAATAAACTTCTTCAAGGCCGGACGAGCTTCGTGATCGCCCACCGCCTCTCGACCGTGCGCAATGCCGGGAGGATCATCGTCCTGGATGAGGGACGGATTGTAGAGCAGGGCAGGCATGAGGATTTGCTGGCAAGGCAAGGAATGTATGCAGACCTGTATGCCCGCCAATTTGGTATGCTCGCCGTCTAATGGCTGCTGCCGGTTAATGTCCCACGCACCCAATCCCCTATCAGCCAGTAGCGGAAGTCCAGGCCCTGGCTGGTCTGGATTGCGCCGATGATCCCGTAGACGATGCCGGCGATTGGAAGGACCGTGGCAATTAAGGCGAGGGGATAAAGGAGCACACCGATGCAAACCGCGGTTAAAACCCCGGCGACCGTCCACAAAATGGCGGCAATGATCCCCCCGCCTACCCAATAAACCAGCTGCATCACCAGGGATTGAAGCGAATGGTAGGCTACGTACCGGGACCGGTCTTTGAAAACCAGGTAGATGATCAGGGCAGCTACCGGGCCGAGAAACCCGGTGAACAAATTCACCAGCACACTCAGGTGGGCAAGCATTGCCCAGGTCCGCTCGTCGGAGGGTGAGAGTGGAGCTGGAAGAGCCTGGGGTGGAACCGGTTGCTCTGGATATACATCTGACATTTCAATATCTCCTGATCGAATGATGCACAAAAGCGATATCTTGAGTATAGATCAGGGGTGGAAAAAAAGAAAGCCCTCCATACGACTCAGGTCAAAATTGGATACAGTCCGGTATTTAACGAATAAAACCCACACGAAGGTGGGTTTTTTCGAGATAGGAAAGCTGTGGTCAGCTGCGGGTGGGTATTATACCTGGCGAGGAGGGTTGCCTCGCCTTGGGTTTACGCCCAGCCTTGATTGCGGACGAAATCGGAAACGACAGGAATATTAATGTATTCGCCCTTGTAGGCTTTATACGCCCACCAAAGCATGATCAACCACAGGAGGCTGCCGCAGCCCAGGGTGAAGGTGGCAATGATGGGGACGACTATGATCATGACAATCCCAATGGCAAGAGCCTGGGCATTATGAGCCCGGATGAAAGGCCGCTGCTTCTTATCTTCCATCAAAAGAATAATAATGGGGACAATGGGTGAAAAAACATAGGCGAGGGCTGCCCATAGTCTGTCATCACTGGTGACATCGGGGGCGACGTTTGAGTATTGTTGAGTCATCGTTTTGTCTCCTAGGGTGAGTAGATTGGGTATGATACAGGTTTATTATCGACAATTTCTCAAGTATTGTACAGCATTTTACCTGAGAAGCAAGTCGGTTCCCATAAAATCTATACAAATTCCTGATCATCTCAAGCCAACTCGTGTTAAAATCCTGCTCATGGAGCTGAGGGTCGTCTTCATGGGATCACCTGACTTCG
>Ga0105104_10002084_pt1 | contig 14739 bp, 13 predicted proteins | sample PPLLaktember2015_3_FD_87034 | JGI IMG/M metagenome (GOLD analysis project Ga0105104, IMG submission 87034) | Freshwater sediment microbial communities from Prairie Pothole Lake near Jamestown, North Dakota, USA - PPLs Lake P7 Core (6) Depth... | ecosystem: Environmental > Aquatic > Freshwater >... | reverse complement strand
GTGCTGCTTTTGCCCCTATGTCAACAGGTCTTATACGCATGGAGAGGCAGCCTGTCTGGCTGCCTCTCCTGTTTTCAACGAAGCGCTGATCTAGATGATCCCCAACACGTTCAGAACAATGAGGATGAGGGCAATAACGATCAGAGTGTGGATCCAGTTGCCGGTCTTCGGGAAACTTGGGCTTATGTTCCCACCCAAAAAACCGAGCAACCACAGGATTACTAGAATTACAATGATAGTCCACAGCATAAGATTTCTCCTTTTGGAGCGATTTGCTCCAAACTCATCCTACAATAAACACTCCCTGGGCGCATCCATCGGTCGGGGAATATTTGCCTCCGCCACTTGGGGGAGATAGTACCCCACACTTGCGCCCGCACTGCGTGCCCCAACATAGAGCCAGAGGTGCAGGCGAGTGAAGCGAACTAGATTGATGTTGACGTCCCAGAAATGTTTGATAGCAAAAACATTAAAGCACTACTGGACGAATCACAATACTGTATTTGAGGCACTCTTCGAGTATGTTCGGCGAAGTCTGCCCCAATACGTGACGCAGACAAGCCAAAACCCCGCCGTGAGGCGGGGACGACTTTCTAAACACGAGCAAAATTCAAAGTAGACTACATGGTTGGTACTGCGATGCCAAGTTGACCAAGGATCCCCATCAACCCTCCGCCTTCGATCGGCTCTACAATCTATGAAGCGACCTCACCACCCTTGATTGTCGCCCTACAATGTTCGTGCGGCATGGCAAAGGATTTGTTGGCAGCAGAAGTCACACCTAATCCCACGGAGCTCAAGTCGAGATCTCCGCTATGTGTCCCCTTAATTTCTGCCGAAATCTTTACATCATGCCCATCCAAGCCATCCACGTGGAAATGATAATCAAGGTTGGGGAAAGCCTTTTTCAGGTTCTTGCTTATCCCTATCCACGCACGCTTCGCGCCTGATGAGCTCAGGGACAGGTCCGCTGAATTGACAATCATTGCTGACAAGAAATCTTGCCTTCTCGAAATCCCCCCTCTGGACGGAATCCAATGGATCCGGCACCGGCAGAAATAATTGCTGTAGCTTAGCTGATCAGCCTTGACTAAAAACTGGAGGATGAAGTCATGTAGCCGACACAGATGGGGATTTCCCTACTTTAGCTTTGTAAGCCAATAATTTAGACTGTATGACACTGTAAATGCGGGTGATGGAATTCATATAACAAGAAGTAAAAAAGTGGCGAGCATGGCGCAGGTAAGCCTCTTGCTAAGATGCTTTTATATCAGATTATGTGGTCGATAGATTCGCATGTACTACTTTGCAATAAGTTTCATTGATTGTGCCAGAACATTTCGAAATAAGAGTCAAATCGCCCCTGGTAGTTGGAGAGTGGATGATTACCGTGCTTCTTGTAGATGATCATGCTTTTGTCCGGAGTAGCTTGTGTTCTTTGCTCGACGCGGCGGGCGATATACAAGTTGTGGCGATGGCATCGGATGGAGTGGAAGCTGTTGCCCAGGCCAGTCTATATTGTCCGGATGTGGCAGTGATCGACATATCCATGCCACGTATGGATGGAATAGAAGCGACCAAACAAATCTGTACAATTTGTCACCACATTCGCATCATGACTCTTTCAATGTTTGATAACCCAGAGTACGTCCAGCGTTCTTTGCGAGTAGGTGCATTCGGTTATATGCTCAAGGATGATGCGCACAAAGACTTATTAACCGCTGTTCGCGCCATCCACCAGGGGAACCGATATTTTAGCGAGAAAATTGCTGGCATCGCCGAGCAGTATATACATCAGAGCGGAAATGATAGCTGGCCAAGCTAAACCAGAGCAAAGTACAGCTGATGGATGAGTTCCTGCATCTTATAGATCGATATAGAGTTACTCAGCAGGGTAATAACTGATGTAGTAATTGGAGAGATTTCTGCGGATGTAATCCTCGTGGATGTTGAAACTACAAGATGGATCGCGAAACCTTCATAGTCACTTACTTCCGCTCGGTGGTGGTCTCTCGACTCCACCGAGTTTTCTTTGATTAGCGTGGCATGCTTCGCAAAAGCTATTAGGTCTGTTGGTGGTTCAACTGACCGATTAATTGAAATGTTTCTTGGGAAGGACTCTAACCGCTTCCGCCACCTGTTTTTTCGTGCGTGGGTCAGGGATCGTGGCAATATCCAGGGCTACTCTACAGCCTCCGTCGGCAGATTATCAATGCTTGCCCGCTTGATGTCGAAAACCTTTAGCGGCGGCCAACCTGCCAGTTGAAGGAGTTCATTGGGATTGATCCCAAAATGATCCGCCAGCAGAATACAGTACGTCATATTCGGGCGTTTGGCGTGGACTTCCTTCAATCTCCGCATGACCTGATGATCCAGCCCGCCAAGTTGCATCCAAACATAGATGTGCTCATCACCTTCATGGAAAAGTACCTCCCCCAGCAAAATGACTTGTGTTCTCCTTCTCACTTTTTTCGTTTGAGCACTTTTCGTAAGTTCCCTGACAGAGCAACCGACATTGCATAAATTTCATAAAATGGTATCATCGAAATACTCGGAAATCAATTTTCGATCCAACTGAGGATCGTTTAGAGCTCACCACAGTCCTTACGGCTCCCCGAAAAGTTTGACCTCACGGCTATGAAAAATCACCAAGCCATGAGGTCTACAGTTCAAAATTTCTGAAAGTGGTTCGGGTCCGTGAGGTCCCGAGTTCAAATCTCGGCACCCCGACAGAAAGACTCTCCAATGAGGGAGTCTTCTCTTTGTAGGTCTTCGTTTCCCCGCGGAGGGGACTTTGCAAATCGCGGCACTCCGACAGCATGACTCCCTAGCGAGGGAGTCTTTTGTTTGCCGGTTTTCCAGATCTTTTGTCCAAGCATGGTCCCTTTCTGTATTGATAGCTCAATTGGATGTTAGGAATCAAAAAGTGGATTTTATGATTTGAAAGGTGATAGCCCCACATGATTAATGTCATATAAAAATTATTACAAATGTCCATCATTATCATAAGTTAGGTATCTTTTTCCTGAAACTCCGTCATGTAGACGAGTTGCATGATTTAACTGACTAAAGCGCACGGGACACAAATAGAGAGAGGCAAGGGCGAAATGGGAGGGACAAATCAAATAGCGAGATTATTGGTCATTGATGACGATCCGGACATTGCTAAACTTTTGACCAAGATGCTGCAGACACAAGGATTTGTTGTCTATCACGCATGTGATGGGAATGAAGGATTAAAGAGTGCTTATGAACTCCATCCCGACTTGATCATTCTGGATATTACGATGCCAGGTCTGGACGGCTGGGACGTTTGCACGCGATTGCGAGAATTGACAGACGTGCCGATCCTGATGTTAACAGCGCGCTCTGCAGAGTCAGATGTAATCAGAGGTTTTGTATCCGGTGCGGATGATTATATGAAGAAACCTTTTAGCAAAGCCGAACTCGAGGCACGTATTCGGGCTTTGCTGCGCCGCAGAAAAAGCAATGGCAGTAATGGGAATTCTGATATATGTCATTATGCAGATCAATTGCTCACAATTAATTTGGAGACACAGGTGGTTGAGTTGGATAGGAAGGTACTCGATTTATCAACGACAGAGTATGGCTTGCTGGCGTGTCTGGTACGGAATATGGGGAGAACCGTTACACATGGCCAACTTCTGCGTGAGGTCTGGGGCTGTGAGTATGGAAATTCTTCCACCACGTTGACACTTTATATCTATTATCTGCGAAAAAAACTTCATGATTCAAAGCATGACCATGAATACATTCATACGCAGTGGGGCCGTGGATATTGTTTCATGCCTAAAAGTGAGATTTAAAATCGAATTTTAAATGGGGAAATATAAGGATTTTCAAATAAATTTCTAAATCATCCAAAGATCATAATAACTACAATGAGAGCAGAGCAGAATATCTCAAAAAAGAGATGACTGTGATCTGCGCCAAGGCATTAGCTTCGTTCAGTTGAGTTATCCCGGATTCCTTCATCTGATACGGGCAAATTGTTTACTGCAGACACATATCAAATTTCTCCTGCAACACTCGCTGCGGATATTTTTTATGGAGAAAGTATGATCAGTCGGGTTCAACATCTGGCACAAAGCCTAAATATGACCAGCGATGAATTCATTGGTGAAATGCGGAAACGTGGGTGTAGTGAACCCACTGCGATCAAGATCTGGCAGGGAGGATATGAGGAATTTAGAGATTTTCATGACAACGACCTGTATCTCAGCAATCTTCGCAAAGCAGCTGATGTTTTGAAAGTTCCAACCGGAACGCTTTTGCCAAAATAGAACAAAGCACTCAGGACAAAGGAGATTCTCATGCAACTCAAAGACTATTTGAACATCCTCTGGCGCAGAAAGTGGATCATTCTATTGACAACATTGGTGACGCTAGTTGTCGTTGCTTATGGCACTTCTTTGATAACTCCAATGTACCAAGCTTCGACTACATTGAGAGTCGCGGCTTCAGCAATTGACACGCAAAACTATGACCTGTACATCTACAATGAACGGTTGATGAACACTTATGCTGAAATTGCAATCAGCAGACCCATCCTGGATGAATTGGCAAAGCGGCTTGGCTTGCGTGACATCCCAGATATCAAAGCTGAAGTAGTGCCGAATACTGAGTTAATCAAGATCACCGTCACAGATCCAAACCCTGCTCTTGCAGTTGAGACTGCCAACGCTCTTGCAGATACGCTGATTGCAAAGAGGAATCAACTTTATACCGGTGGTGAAAAAAACTCGCAGGAGGTACTGGCGGTGCAGCTTGCAGAAGCTCAGACCAAGGTGGATCAGGCGCGACAAGCCCAAAATGCTGCCATTGTTCAAACTCCTCCCTCGCCTCAAAACATCGAGGTGGCAAGGCAGTTGCTGCAAATAGAACAGAGCAATTATTCAATACTGCTCAATCAATATGAGCAGGCACGTCTCCGGGAAGAAATTCGTGCTAGCATGATTACAGTTGTCGAAGCGGCTTTAATTCCACAGGAAGCAATTTCTCCGAATACAATCTTGAACTATGTGCTTGGTCTGCTGATTGGATTGCTCGGCGGACTTGTGGCAGCCTTCATATTTGAGAATCTTGATTCCACACTCTACACTACGGAGGATATCGAAACCACAGCGGGGATTAACACTATCGCAAAATTGCCGCACGCGCGTAAGAAACAGTTGAACATCTTGCAGAACAGCGATTCGCCGCTAGCCGAGGCATTTCGAAAGCTGGTGGCGCGTATTCAGGCAATCAATCCAAAGCGGCAAAAAAAGATCTTACTCGTTATGAGCCCTGTACCTCAGCAGGGTGTCTCGATGGTTGTGTCGAATCTGGCTTATGCTCTGTCTGAATATGGCAATAGTGTCATCGCAGTTGACTGCAATTTGCGCCACCCCATGCTACATAATCTCTTTAGCCTTCCAAATGAAAAAGGTCTGACGGATGTATTGGAACAAAAAATGGATTTGAATCAGGCCATTCAAGAAGGATCAAATGATTGTCTCCATGTGCTCACAAGCGGAGAAGTTTCTGCGCATCCCGGCCAATTGATCGCCTCTCCACTGATGGCGAAAGTAATCAATGAGCTTGGACAGCGCTTTGATATTGTCCTGCTGGATACCCCTGCGCTCCTCGCTGCAGCCGATATTCAGGCGCTCATCCAACATGTAGGTGGACTGGTCCTGGTTGTTCGCAGGGCGCAAGTTCAGCGTGAAACGCTTCGTGAAGCCGTGAAATTCCTGGTAACTTATCCAGACAAACTCATCGGGCTTCTGGTTAACGAAGTTGAATTTAATAGAAGTCAAAGTTTATACCGATCCACAGGAACAGCGAAGTTAATGCCCATCTCGGCCGGTTCACAAGGCGATCCGGCCCGCCAAGAGGAAAGCTAACGGATACGTTTTCATTGAGCATTCGATCAGGAGGTATTGCTGTGCAACGAGAAATCTCTCCACCTGTACTCCGGGAGTACGAGCCTGACGCCATATATTTGGTGAGTAGGAGCAAACGCGGCTACTATTTTGTGAAGCGTGCTTTTGACTTTTTTGCTGCTCTTCTCCTAATAATCCTTCTCTTCCCGCTCTTTGTCTTGATATCGTTAGCCATCGCTATTTATTCACCCGGACCGGTCTTTTTTGTCCAGGAACGAGTCGGTGCAAAAAGGCGTAATCAGAATGGTCTGGTGTACTGGGAAAAAGTAAGGTTCCGCTGTTACAAGTTTCGGACGATGAAGATCAATGCAGATCCTTCGATTCACGAGGCTTATGTCAGGGCTCTGATCGAGAATAATCAGGATCAGATGAAGTCCATCCAGGGCGAAACAACAGAGGTCCGCAAGCTGGTCAATGACAAAAGAATTACCAAGCCCGGAGCCTTTCTCCGAAAATCCAGTCTTGATGAATTGCCACAATTCTGGAATGTACTCTGGGGTGACATGAGCCTTGTAGGACCCAGGCCAGCGATCCCTTATGAGGTCGAAGTCTATCAACCCTGGCACAAGCAACGGTTGCAGGCACATCCGGGGCTTACCGGTCTACAGCAAGTCACCGCCCGCTGTACTGCGGATTTTGATGAACAAGTACGATTGGATATCAAGTATATCGAGGAGCAATCATTCTGGCTGGATATCAAAATCATCTTGAAAACACCATTTGCAATCCTTTCGACTAATGGAGCGTTCTAAACGAAATTGGAGGATGATCAGTATGGATGCAATCAAAGTGGGAATTATTGGATACGGCTATTGGGGACCGAACATCGCGCGCAATTTTGTTGAGCTTCCCAAGTCTGAAGTTGTTGCTATTGCCGATTTAAAGGATGAACAGTTACAGCGCGCCCAGCTAAAACATCCTGACATCAAACTGGCAAAAGACTATCACGAGCTTTTCAAACTTGACCTCGAGGCGGTGGTTGTAGCCACGCCGCCTGCAACCCATTATGCTATCGCAAAGGAGTGTCTGGAACGGGGGCTGCATGTACTCGTTGAAAAACCATTAACCCTCCATAGTGAGCACGCCGAGGAACTTGTTGCGCTCGCAGCTTCAACGAGATTGACACTCATGGTAGGACACACGTTTGAATACAACACCGCGGTCCATGCGTTGAAGGCATATATTGATGTTGGTGAGTTGGGTGAGATCTATTATATCGATACTGCGCGTCTGAACCTGGGTTTGTTCCAGCGTGACTCCAATGTGCTTTGGGATCTGGCGCCCCATGACATTTCGATCCTGCTCTATCTTCTTGGCAAGGAACCCATTTCAGTAAGCGCGCATGGAATGCCATGCGTTTTCGACGGCATCCCGGATGTAGCCTATCTACATCTGATCTTTCCCAATCGGAAGCTGGCTTATGTCCATGTGAGTTGGCTGGACCCCTGCAAGGTTCGCCGCGTAACCGTGGTTGGTAGCAAAAAAATGGCAGTTTATAACGATATCGAAAATGAACAGAAAATCAAAATCTATGACAAAGGTGTAAGTGCGCCGGCATACGCGAACAGCTTCGCCGATTTTCAATGCAGCTACCATTACGGTGATATTACCATTCCCAGAATCCGTTATGCGGAACCTTTGCGGGAGGAATGCCAGAACTTTTTAGATTGCATTCGAAATGGTCAGGAACCTACCAGTTGCGGAAAAGATGGATTACGTGTTGTCAAAATTCTGGAGGCTGCACAACGTTCCATGAACAACGGTTCTACTCAGGAGGTAATCCAATGGTAAATGCAGAATTTGCACGCATCGCCCCGGATGTCAAGTTGGGCGAGGGAGTAAAGATCTATGCGTTTGTCAATCTGTACGGTTGTGAGATTGGCGATGGAAGCAAAATTGGCACCTTTGTTGAGATTCAAAAAGGGGCAAAGATTGGAAACCAGGTGAAGATCTCCAGTCATACGTTCATTTGTGAAGGTGTGACAATCGAGGATGATGTCTTCATTGGTCATGGAGTCATGTTTATCAATGATAAATATCCAAGGTCAACCACCGCGAGCGGTCAACTCCAAACTGAGGATGATTGGGTTTGCACACCAACATTGATCAAGCGTGGCGTTTCCATTGGAAGCAACGCCACCATTCTCTGTGGTGTGACCATAGGGGAAGGGGCGCTCGTAGGAGCTGGTAGTGTAGTTACGCACGATGTTCCAGACGGCGTAATTGTAGTGGGTAATCCTGCTCGTCCGATTCGTACTAAACAACCAGAAAGGTAGGAACCATGAACATTCCATTGATCGATTTAAGCATCCAGCATCGGAATCTGCGAGCTGAAATCAACTCGGTTATCGAAGGCGTTTTGGAGCGCTCCGACTTTATTCTTGGACATGATGTTGCAAAACTCGAGGAAGAATTTGCTGCTTACTGCGGAACCCGATATGCGATTGGCGTGGACAGTGGCCTTTCAGCCCTGGAATTAAGTCTACGCGCGCTTGGTGTTGGACCTGGAGATGACGTTATTGTCCCTGCACATACCTTTACTGCCACAGCAGCCGCCGTGACCTTTGCTGGCGCGAACCCCGTATTTGTCGATGTGGACACTGAAACCCTGTGCATCGATGTGGAGAAAATCGAGGCTGCGATCACGGAACATACCAAAGCAATATTGCCTGTGCATTTGTATGGTCTGCCAGCCGATATGGATCGAATTTTGGCAATCGCTGAAAAACATAATCTGGTCGTGGTTGAGGATTCGTGTCAGGCTCATGGCGCGTTGTATAAGGGAAGACGGGCAGGTAACCTGGGAAATGCGGCAGGTTTTAGCTTTTATCCCACCAAGAACCTCGGGGCATGCGGTGATGGCGGCATGATAACCACGAACGATTCCGAGGTCGCTGAAATCTGCAAGGCCATGCGAAATTGCGGGCAACGATCCAAAAATATTCATGAATTTCCACCGTTCAACCATCGCCTCGATAATCTGCAGGCGGCAATTTTGCGGGTCAAGCTAAACTATCTCGATGAATGGATCGAGTCTCGCCATCGCCTGGCTGCTCTTTACAACCAGCTTTTGTTGGCTTCAAACGTTGTGGTACCGGTAGAACCCGTTGATCGCAGACATGTTTATCACTTGTATGTGATCCGTTCGGGAAATCGTGACGCGTTACAGGCTCATCTGAAAGAGCATGGAATTGGCACAGCCATCCATTATCCCAAGCCTGTACACCTTCAACCTTTTTATGCGCAAAGGAACGATTTGAGCGGCAAGTTCCCTGTTGCAGAGAAGGCATGCACTGAAATCCTGTCACTGCCCTTGTATCCGGAAATGACAGAGGAACAAGTTTGGGTTGTGGCTTCAGAAATCAGTCAAATGGCGGTCCCTGTAAACTAGCGTGACGTAAAATGCAGAAATGATGGAATGATGGGTATGGAGTAATGTCTCCTCCATCGTTTATGCCAGTTCCAATTAACGTCCCGTGATTGCGGTGAATACGCGCTTCAAAACAACCTTGTTACGGAGACCTAATGTCTTTATTAACTGCTAAAGGACCTTCTCAATTTGTTTGGTATACCCTATCTATCCTGGCAGGTATTTTATTGGGGGCAATAATTCTGCTCGGTCTGCCACTAAAATGGATGATGGCACTCATTGCCGCGATATGCCTGGTTTTGGTCATGCTGATCGTGCAAAGTGTCAAGCGCGTGTTACTTTTCACGATAACTCTTATTATTCCAGTTACTGTTGGTGCAGGCTTACCCCCAGTCCTTACACATTCGCCGCACATCGGTCTATCCCAGGAACTATCCGTTCAACTCCTCGATATCCTGGTTCTGTCGTTGATGATGTTTGGCATGGCGCGATGTGCAAAACGTCAAGCCGATATTCGGATGTTTTCATTGATAAGTATTCCTGCCCTGGTCTGGCTGGTTGTCAACACCCTATCAGGGGCAAATGCCAGGGATATGGATCTTACGATAATACAGACCGGAAATATGGTCGCCCTGTTCATTCTTTACATTATCGTCGCTAATAGCATCGAGAGTAATGAAGATGTCAAATGGCTCGTGTGGGCGCTGCTCCTGGGAGTCTTGTTCCAGAGCGTATTGGGACTGTACCAGAACTTCACGGGAGCAACCTTGGGGCTATCATTTCTTGGCGAACCATCACAGTTGTACTACGAAAGACCTCTGGGCACTATTGGACATCCAAACGGTTATGGGGCATATCTGTCGGCTACTGTGCCCTTGGCCCTTGTCCTACTGTATTTGGAAGGCAGAATGTTTTACAAGCTCCTGGCTATTATCGTTTTGTGCGTCGGCGTTCTGGGATTGATATTCAGCCTTTCTCGCGGGGCATGGCTCGGCTTTTTGGTAGCATTGATCTTGGTCCTGGCATTTGCAATCCGCAAGCAGCGTCGGAATTTGCACACTGCCCTGGTGGGTGCAGGCTCGATTCTCCTTATTCTTCTGTCACTGATTCTTAGCCAGCAAGACCTGATTACGACTCGCCTTACCAATGCCCAGGGTCAGGAATCAGCCATGAGTCGGGTCACAATGGCTCGGGGTGCAATCGCAATGATCCGCGATCATCCCATGTTAGGTGTAGGGTCGAACAACTACACGTTGTTGATGCCAGAGTATGATCCGCTTGACTACGCGCGCGAGGGCCGCCTTGTAATTGTTCATAACATCTTCTTACTTATCGCCGCTGAAACGGGACTAGTAGGCTTGGCTGCCTTTTTGTGGTTTCTGGCAAGCTTGTTTATCCAAGCCTGGAGGCTTGCCATGAAAGCGCCAAACGATATTACATGGTTGGGTGCAGTTGGTGCTCTTGCAGGGCTGGCTGCTCTGGCTGTCCATGGAATGGCTGACTATGATGTGTTGGCTAATATTACAGTATTCAGATTAATCTGGCTGTTTGCCGCGATAATAGCTGGTATGAGCACGAGCCTAAATCACGAACACGTTGCACTCAGCCAACTCAAACAGAGTGAAGACGGCCTATGGTCCCAACCTCATAGAGGTTCTTCACAAGTTGACAGCCGAGGAATTGAATGATTGATTCTTTGGCGAGAGTTTTACCTTCTTCCATCGTCCATCTCATCACCCGGCAATCCGGCCTTCGAAAGATCTTTATCAACATGGGATGGCTGTTTGCCGATAATGCAGTGAATGTTGTGGCGGGACTGTTTGTGGGCGCATGGGTGGCTCGTTACCTCGGTCCAACGCGGTACGGAATCTTCAATTATGCTCTTGCCATTGTCGCACTGTTCACGCCCTTCGTAACACTGGGACTGAAAGATATCGTCATAAGAGAAATCGTTCGCAAGCCCGAGCACAAGAACGAAATTCTGGGGACCGCCTTTGGTCTCCAACTCACTGGTGGTTTGTTGGCGCTGGGATTGGCTATTGGTATTGCCCAGGTCACTCTGAGAGATAATGAACTTACACGCTGGCTCATCGTAATCCTCTCCGGGGAGTTTATCTTTGTAGCATTTAGTGGGATCCTGGAGTACTGGTTTCAATCCCAGGTTCAAGAGAAGTACTCCGTTTGGGCTCGTAACATTGGATTGATACTTATTTACTTGGTCAAGATGGGTTTAATTCTCTTGAAGGCACCGCTGATCGCCTTCGCCTGGACAGCACTGGGTCAGGCGTTTGTGTTCATGATTATGCTGGCAGTTTTTTATCATTTCAATGGACAAAAACTGGTTGCCTGGCAGATCAGCTTCGAACGTGCCGGAAAATTGCTTCGGAATAGTTGGCCCCTGGTTGTCTCTGCTTTGGCTGTCACGATCTATATGAAGATTGGCCAGGTCATGCTCGGCAATATGGTCGAAGAGAAGGAACTGGGACTCTACTCCGCAGCGATTCGGCTCTCTGAGTTGTGGTACTTCATCCCGGTAGCGATTTCCTCATCTGTCTTCCCTGCCATTGTCCGTTCTCATGAGAATGATAGCGAAGAAGTTCACCGCAAGCGCATGCAGTTCTTTTACGATGTGATGGCAGGGATTGCGTATGCCATTGTGATCCCTCTTGCGCTCCTGGCGCCATTCCTGGTCAAGACGCTGTTCGGTTCTTACTACACCGAGGCGGGATTCATCTTGAGAGTCCACTCGTGGGCGCTCCTATTCGTATTTTTAGGTGTAGCTCGCAGCAGGTGGCTGATTGCAGAAAACCTGATTCAGTTCAATATGCTTGTCACCATACTTGGCGCCATTACGAACATCGCGATGAATTTTGTGCTCATCCCCAGGTTTGGCGGCTTGGGCGCAGCATGGGCTGTGGTAATTAGTCAGGCAGTCTCCACTTACCTATCCAGTGTTTTGTCAAGGAGGCTATGGAAAGTGTTTGTTCAGCAAACACTTTCATTGTGTATGCCATTGAGAATCTTCTCAATGAAGAAATCTCTCAACAAAATTCTTGATGGGGATGGATAAACCCCAGGGTCAGTTACTCAGATCTTTTGGCATCAATATTAATCCTTGGATTGTCTTCATTGTCAGAACAGAGCGAAACGCTCATAAAGAGCAGTAACAGATGAAATTGCCTAAAGTTACATTCGGCATGATCGTACTCAACGGAGAACCATTCATCCGCTATAACTTGCGGGCTCTATACCCATTTGCGCATCAGATAATTATTGTGGAGGGAGCCTCACCCGCGGCAGCCGGCATTGCCGCGTCGGACGGCCACTCAGTTGATGGGACGCTGGACGCGCTGCGGTATTTCAAGTCCAAAGAGGATCCTGAAGACAAACTCATCATCCTGACCGCGGAGGACGAAGGATATCCCAATGGGTTCTGGCCTGGTGAGAAGCACGAACAAAGCCAGGCTTATGCCCGCCGCGCCACCGGTGACTATCTGTGGCAGGTGGATGTCGATGAGTTTTACAGACCAGAAGACACGTGCAGGGTGCTTGATGTGCTTCGACAAGACCCCAGCATTACAGCTGTTTCCTTCAAACAAATTACATTTTGGGGATGGTTCGATTACACAGTGGATGGATGGTATTTGCGCCGCGGTGGTGAGATTTATCACCGGCTTTTTAAGTGGGCTCCGGATTATCGCTACATAACACATCGCCCGCCTACTGTGCAAAATGCCCAGGGTCAGGATTTGCGTCAACTGCACTGGATCGATGGGAACGCCGTGGCTTCCATAGGAATTTTTTTATACCATTACTCTTTACTCTTTCCCAAACAGGTGATCGAAAAGTGCGATTATTACAAACACGCAGATTGGGCAGAACGCACGGAAGCCGTGCAATGGGTGGAGAAGAATTATTTGAAGCTGAGGAATCCCTATCGCGTACACAATGTCTATGATTATCCAAGCTGGCTCGAGCGGTTCAATGGTGTTCATTCCCCTCAAATTGAACTTCTGCGCGCGGATCTGCAGGCTGGAAAGATAGATATTGCCCTGCGTTCAACAGATGATATAGAACAACTCCTGCATTCACCACTCTATCGATTGGGGCGTTCCTATTTAAGAAGCGTGGAACCGCTGAGCCATTGGTGGATGCCAGGCAGTTATTGGCGCGCACGCGCCCGACGTTTTGTGAATGATCCGAATGGCAGTATCAAGAAACTGCTCCGGAGGGTTACCCTGGCTGGCGGAAGGCAACTCTAACAGTTCTTCACCGATCGGGAGACGAGGAGACCATTGAATATTCTGCAGATCAATACGTCTGATATCGGCGGCGGTGCCGAGAAGATCGCCTGGGATCTACTCCAGGCTTATCAGGCGCGCGGACTTGGATCATGGTTGGCTGTGGGTACCAAGCGCAGCGATCATCCTGCGGTTTTGTCGATACCGTTGGTATCGAATACTTATCCCGTCACCGCGTGGGCACGCGCATGGCTGGCGAGTGCTGACAGGATTTCATCGTTGGTAGGAAAAGTTCGCGGAACATGGAAGGTACGCAACTTATTGCGTGTGATTGCACGACCTCGCATACTCTCCGAAATCAGGCGTGGTTATGAAGACTTCGATTTCCCTGGCTCCCAGCATGTGTTGGATCTTCTGGCTGAACGACCAGACTTTGTACATTGCCATAATCTTCATGGAGGCTATTTTGATTTGCGGATACTGCCCTGGCTGAGCCAGAGGGTTCCTACGATACTGACCCTGCATGATGCCTGGTTGCTCAGTGGCTATTGTGCGCACTCATTTGACTGCGAGCACTGGAAGACTTGCTGCAGCGAGTGTCCAGAGTTGAGTACGTCATCCCATGCCAAACGCGAGGCTGCAATCTACAACTGGCAGCAAAAAAAGAGCATCTATGCCGAAAGTCACTTAAATGTTGCCACGCCATCGCGATGGCTTATGCATAAAGTGGAGCAATCGATCCTAGCGCCGGCTGCCGTGGAGTCCAGGGTGATCCCCAATGGTGTGGATTTGTCTGTTTTCCGTCCAGGGGACAAGCGGGAGGCGCGGGCGAAACTTGGCATCCCCCAGGATGCCAGGCTCCTCCTTTTTGTTGGCTATAACCCCCGCAATAACCCATTTAAGGACTTTTCCACATTGGAAGCTGCTGTCAAACAAACGGCAGAGTGTTTGTCAACTGAGCGAATTATCCTGATTTGTCTGGGCGGAGAACACCAGCCAGAACGTATCGGATTAGCTGATGTGCAGTTTATTGGCTTCCAAAATCAATCAGCGACGGTCGCTCACTATTACCAGGCTGCTGATCTTTACCTGCATGCAGCGAAGACTGATAACTTCCCGACTACGGTTTTGGAAGCTCTGGCTTGTGGCACACCGGTTGTTGCGACGGCGGTGGGAGGCATCC
>Ga0105104_10002083_pt1 | contig 14740 bp, 14 predicted proteins | sample PPLLaktember2015_3_FD_87034 | JGI IMG/M metagenome (GOLD analysis project Ga0105104, IMG submission 87034) | Freshwater sediment microbial communities from Prairie Pothole Lake near Jamestown, North Dakota, USA - PPLs Lake P7 Core (6) Depth... | ecosystem: Environmental > Aquatic > Freshwater >... | reverse complement strand
TGGAAGGAACAAGGCAAGGCAATTATCTTTGTCTCGCACCGCATGGAGGAAATTTTCCGCATTGCCGATAAATACAGCGTCTTGCGCAACGGCCGGACCGTCGGAGCAGGAAATATCAAAGACATCAATGAAAAGCAGCTTGTTAAATTGATGATCGAAAAAGAATCGGTGCTGGGATTTTTACGCGGCGAAGCCAGGTCGGACGAGAACGTTGAAAAGGAAATAGCGCTCGAAGCGGAAAACCTGACCACAGAATATTTACAGGGAGTCAGCTTCAAGGCACACAAGGGTGAATTATTGGGAATCGGCGGCTTGCGCGGCCAGGGTCAGCGCCAACTCCTTCATTCTCTGTTCGGTGATCTGCCCTATTCCGGGACGGTGAAGCTTTTCGGCCAGGAAGTCCATTTCAAGAATCCGCGCGAAGCGATGAGAAAGGGATTCGCTCTCGTTCCGGGCGACCGGGCAAAAGAGGGGCTTCTGTACATTCGCTCGATCCTCGATAATTTATTGCTCCCCTCCTGGAGGCGCTATGGCTTGCCGTTGAAAGTGGACAAAGCCAAAAAGAACGCCGCCCAAACCGGCTCGAGCTTGAACTTGAAGATGGCGGGGTTGGAGGAACCTGTCAGCAGCCTTTCGGGGGGCAACGCCCAAAAAGTTGTCATCGGCAAGTGGCTGATGCGCGAGCCGCAAGTGCTCCTGCTGGATGATCCAACCAAAGGTGTGGATGTTGGGACAAAGGCCGAGTTTTATGCGCTTCTCAACCGGTTAAGCGAGGAAGGCAAGACCATCCTTTTTTACAGCAGCGCTGATGAAGAATTGATCGGGTTATGTGACAGGGTCCTGGTGCTGCATGATGCCAGGATCCGCATCGAGTTGGCAGGGAAAACATTAACCAGGGGAAATCTGATCGCTGCCAGTCTGGGCGCCTCGAATGGAGGGCCAGAATGAAACTATCCGGATGGGATGCTCTGGCAGCGCGCCAACCGGCACTGTTTGCGCTGGTCATGCTGGGATTGTCGCTCGTGATCAATTTAATTCTGCAGCCCAACATGTTCGCCAGGGAAACCTTGAACAGCAACATGCGGGTCTTTTTGCCGATCATCCTCCTGGCTGTCGGACAGGCAATTGTCATTCTTGGCGGCGGGATTGATATCTCGGTGGGCGCAATTGCCTCGATTGTGAACACAGTGCTGGCAACCCGTATCGGTCTGGAAGGATCGCCGGAGGCAATCTGGGGATTTGTATTCCTTTCCCTGGGGATCGGTTTATTGGCGGGAGCGATCAACGGTTTTTTTATCGCTTACCTGCGTTTGCAGCCCATTATCACTACCTACGCGACAAGCTTTTTGTACGCAGGCCTGGCGCTCTTCATTTTGCCGAATCCGGGCGGCGGCATTCCCGCATCGATGGCAGCGCTCTATCGGAACTCCACTCCCTTCAATCTGCCGCTGGCTTTCTTCGTGATCCTCATTATTCTTTTGATCTGGCTGTACCTCAGTTCCACGCGTTATGGCAAATTCCTGTACGCGGTTGGCGGCAAAGCGGAGGCTGCGTATGAGACAGCCGTGCCTGTAACCAGGGTGCAATTCAGCACGTATGTCATCTCGGGTCTGATGGCTGCCTTTTCAGGGATTGCCCTCACGATGTTAAGTGGTTCAGGCAATGCCGATATCGGTGGTCCCATGACCCTCAACTCGATCACCGCCGTAGTCATCGGTGGAAATGCCTTGAGCGGGGGGGTGGGCGGCGTGACGGGTCCGGTCATGGGTGCGATTACATTAGGCATTATTCAAAATATTATTTCATTCGCCGATATCGATACATGGTGGGAAACATTTGTGAAAGCGGCGATCATTGTCATGGCATTGGCTGCACCTGGGATCGTTAATTTGTTCCGCAGGAGAAGGACATGAAAAGGATTTCCATCCCTCCGCCGGTCGCCGCGCTCCTTTTGGCAGTGATCTTGTTCCTGTTATCGGGCTTGTTGCCCAACGGATTCGGCAGCAACCTGGATGTGGCACGCGCACAGGCACTGAACATTCTCCGGCTGGCGGCATTTCTGGGTGTCATCGCGGCCGGGCAAACACTCGTGATTATTAGCGGCTCAGAAGGGATCGATCTTTCGGCAGGGTCGGTCGTCACGCTGACGGCGATCCTGACGTATATCCTTGTAAACGGCGCAGACGAGAGAGTACTGCTCGCGCTGCTTGTTACACTGCTGGCAGGTGCGCTGATTGGCTTTATCAACGGAGTGGGCATTACCTTCCTTAAAATCTCGCCCTTTGTCATGACGCTTGGAATGGCAGGTGTAGTGTCTGGTGCGATCATTGTCATCACCCATGGAAACGTGGTCGGCAAGGTCGCCCCGATCATGACCCGCCTGATCGCCCGACCGCTGTCACCCAACCTCCAGATCCCCAATGCGATCCTTATTTGGATCCTCTTTGGGATCCTGATGTGGCTGTTGCTCGAGCGGACAACCTTCGGCAGGAACCTGTTTGCCATCGGTGTGAACCGGGTCACCGCGCGGCTCTCCGGCGTGGATGTGACTCGGATGAATCTCGCTACCTATGCATTGGCTGGGGCGCTGGCAGGATTTGGTGGTTTCCTGCTGGTCGGCAACACGGGGGTAGTGCATCTTCAATTGGGCCAGCCCTTCCTCTTTCCATCCATTGCGGCGGTTGCGGTGGGCGGGACACTTCTCTCCGGTGGCAAAGGCAGTTACTGGGGCACGATGGCTGGTGTGATCGTGCTGACGCTCATCACCAGCCTGCTCACCACCATGCAGATGCCGGAGTCCGTTCGCCGCATAGTGCTGGGCGCGACCTTGTTGATCTTGATCTCCATTTACGGCCGCCAGAGATCTCTGCGGCAATAATCTTCGATATTTCAAGGGAAATGTAGTTATGACGAAACAACTCAGCAAACAAACCATCGGCGTCGGTGTGGCAGGAACAGGCTTTATTGGTCCCGCGCACGTGGAAGGCTTGCGTCGCAATGGCATCAATGTTTTGGGCCTGTTAGGGGACACCAAAGAGAAAGCCGAACGGAAAGCTTCCGAACTTGGCATTCCACGCATCTACGCCTCGCTCGATGAAATGCTGGCTGATCCCGATATTGACGTGATCCATCTGGCGACCCCGAATTACCTCCATTATCCCCATGCCAAAGCTGCGCTGCTGGCCGGCAAACATGTCGTCTGCGAAAAGCCGCTGGCGATCACCTCGAAAGAGTCGGGAGAACTGGTTCAGCTCGCGGCGGAAAAGAAACTTGTCAACGCGGTCAACTTTAACATTCGTATGTACCCGCTTGCACAGCAGGCACGCAGCATGGTGCAGAACGGTGAGCTGGGCGATATCTTTATCCTGCAGGGTTCCTACCTCCAGGATTGGCTTCTACTACCCACCGATTGGAATTGGAGGCTTGAAACCAATTTAGGAGGCACGCTGCGTGCCGTTGGCGATATTGGCTCGCACTGGCTTGATTTGCTGACCTTCATTACAGATTTACAGATAGAAGAGGTCTACGCGGATTTTAGGACCTTCCATCCTATTCGCAAGAAACCCACCAAACCACTCGAAACGTTTACAGGCAAGATCCTCACGCCCGAAGACTACATTGATCAGCCTATTAGCACCGAAGACTACGCTACCATCCTACTGCATTATCAAAACGGAGTGTGCGGCGTAGTGACCGTTTCCCAAGTTTCGTCCGGGCGCAAGAATCGTCTGTTCTATGAAATTAACGGATCAAAGTCTTCGCTCGCGTGGGATTCGGAACGGCCCAACGAGTTGTGGATCGGTCATAGAGCAGGGCCAAACCAAACGCTGATGAAGGACCCGTCTCTGTTGTCCACGGAAGCGCGCGCGGTGGCATCCTATCCCGGCGGCCACAACGAGGGCTTTCCTGATACGTTCAAGCAACTTTACGCCAAGGTCTATAACTATATTCTGGCTGGCGATTTTACGAAGACACCCGACTTCCCGACCTTTGTTGATGGTCATTATGAGATGCAACTGGGTGAGGCCATCGAGCGCAGCGCGCGTGAGAAGACCTGGGTGAAAGTTAAATGATCATGTCATTCCCCCGGAGGAGTACCGGGGCGGTGTGAGCGCAGCGAAGAATCTGTGTTTCGAAATAGAGACCCTTCGCTAGCGCTCAGGGTGACAAAGCTTACAGGAGGTAGAAATGAAGCTCGGATTCCTCACTGCGGCATTGCCCGGCAATACCCTGGAACAAGTCGCGAAATGGGGCGCGGAAAGTGGCTTTCAAGCGATTGAAATTGCGTGCTGGCCGCTCGAAAAAGCGACCCGCCGCTATGCGGGCGTCACGCATATCGATGTCAATGGTCTGGAGAAAGCCAAAGCGAAAGACATCCGCACCATGCTGGATAACTTCGGCTTGACGATTTCCTCCCTGGCATACTATCCCAATCCCCTTCACCCCAAAGCAGATCATCGCGAAACGGTCATTTCTCACCTGAAGAAAGTGATCGAAGGCGCGGCGCTGCTGGAAGTGCCAATTGTTGGGACGTTCATCGGCAAGGACAAGAACAAGACTGTGCCTCAAAACTTTGAGGATTATGCCAAAATTTGGCCGCCGATTGTGAAATTTGCAAAAGATCATGGTGTGAAAATTGCCATCGAAAACTGCCCGATGCTCTTCTCCTATGACGAATGGCCCGGAGGGGATAACCTTGCCAGCACGCCAGCCATCTGGCGCAAGATGTGGGAGATCATCCCCGATGATAACTTTGGATTGAATCTTGACCCGTCGCACCTCATCCTGCAAATGATTGACTACGAGCGCGTGATACAGGAATTTTCGAGCAAGATCTTCCACGTCCATGCCAAGGATCTGCATATTGACCGTGAAGGTCTCTATAACAACGGCGTGCTGTCCCAGGGCATGGGCTGGCAGGTTCCACGGTTACCCGGCCTTGGCGATATCGATTGGGCAAAGTTCTTCGCCGCCCTCACTGCCGCGCGCTATGATTACGTTGTCAGCATCGAGCATGAAGATCGCGTCTTCGAAGGCGATGAAGACCTGGTCAAGCGCGGCTTCTATCTTTCACGCGATGTCCTCAAGCCGTTCATCCACTAAATGTTTGTGAATTTTCTCCGTTGCTTCTCACTCCTCTCTCCAGATAACTAGGCTGTTCGATGAGTTTCAATAACACACACTCGGAGATGGTGATCTTTGAACATTCACAGACACTTCAAAAGTCTCTGGGAAAATTGTGGCTGCCCGTAATTTACAGATCGCCCCCGTAGCTCAATGGATAGAGTAACAGACTTCGAATCTGTTAGTGTGAATCCAGTCCCCGTTGTAGACACTAAATAAAACTTGATAATGGCCTAGTTTTTTTAAAACTAGGCTATTATATTTTGAAATCATAAAAAGTAAGCCTTAAGTAATCCATCCAGGAGTATGACTACCAAAGTTTGTACCAGATGTTTTATTGAAAAAGATATTAGTGAGTTTCCCCTTAGAAATAAATTTACTTTAAGAAGGCAGTCATATTGTAAAGACTGCCGTAAAGAATATGGTGTTAGCTGGTACGAAAGAAACAAAGACTACCAAATAGTCAGTGCTAAAAAGCACTCAGCCGAATACCGTGATGCCATATGAGAATATTTGTGGAATTACTTACTGTCCTGTGGAGAGACTGATCCTGTGGTACTTGATTTTCACCACCTTCACAACAAAGACATAGCAATAGCTGAGATGGTCACAAGAGTAACCAATATCGCAAGGCTTGAGGAAGAACTAAAAAACACAAGTTCTATGTGCGAATTGCCACAGGGAAATCACAGCAAAGGAAAGAGGCTGGTTTAGAAGCAAACGGGGAAACTGAATAAACCGAAGTGAAAGTGCACCCAGAGAGGCTCGAACTCCCAACCTCCTGTTCCGAAGACAGACGCTCTATCCAATTGAGCTATGGGTGCAAATAGGTTGTAATTATATCCTAGTTGAAGTTTGGGATGTAAAACTGATTTAATCCGAGAGTGGCTGATTGTGGGCTTGCCCAACACCTTCACCACGGAGGGCACTGTACCCTTCGGGCATGCTTCGCGAAGAACGCAGAGAAAACCTTTTAAAAATCTCCCCCGGCACCCCGTTCGGGCCGCGAGCCCGTCGGGGCGAGACGGCCTGCGCCCGGGGCAGGTGTGTGAACTCGGTGTTCTTTACACTTGCCTGATTTGCTAGGCAAATCACGGGCAGTGCCAGGGTTATCCCCTTTGGGGGACCGTGGTGAGAAAATGCGTAGCCCATTCTTTTAGCCACTCCCTTTAATCCCTTCTGTGTATAATGTCAGCAAGATGAGTAGCAGGTATAAGTGCCTTGACCGTTATGAAATTCCAGGAACCCGACGATAAATTGATCCGTTTGCTGCTGCCGCGCCTGGAGCGGATCTCCGTCGATTCATACTGGGCGCACCGGGCAAGCGGCGTCAGAGGCGCGCTGGTAAAAATTTTGGACCAAATGGAATCGGGCGAGCTGGTCGATCCAGCCTCACTGAGAAGGAATATCCTGATCGGGTTTGAAATCCTGCAGGAAGCCGCCGAAGAATATACATAGGCGAATATGGGCAGAAAAAACGGGAGTATCCAATGGATACTCCCGTTTTCATGAAAGAATCTCCTGCAACTATCTTTACTGTAATGAATCCAGCCCGGAAAATAGTTATACTGGGTGAAAGTACACGAAAGTGAGTTCAGGAACATCTTCATAGTAAAGGAATTACTATTAGAACTGGACACCGAACGGTAGAGAATGTTACAACTTTGGTCATATTGAGTGCCATTCCGAACGACAACTCCTATTTTTCAAGAAAGCTGGCAAACCTTCGAACCATGGATGATCTCTACACCACCACACCCGCCCAAATAGTCATGTACACAACGGAGTATTGCCCGGATTGCGTACGGGCAAAGAAATTCTTCGAAGCGAACCATATCCCGCACCTGCGAGTAGGGTTGGAAGGGAACGCCCAAGCCACGGAATTTGTCACGAAGGTTAACCATGGCTATCGAAGCGTTCCAACGATTATCTTTCCCGATGGCTCCGTCCTGGTGGAGCCAAATTGGGAGGAACTCAGAGCCAAATTCGCCTACGCATGAGCCAGACAGCCGACGTTGTCATCTGCGGAGCCGGGATCACCGGCGTCGCCGCGGCGCATTTTCTCAGCAAAGCGGGGATTAAAAACATCCTGCTCCTCGACGAGCGCCCTCCCCTTACCTTTACAAGTGACCGCTCCACCGAATGTTACCGCAACTGGTGGCCCGACGCGGAAATGCTCGCGTTGATGAATCGTTCGATCGATCTGATGGAAGCATTTGCCGATGAAAGCGGCAACGTCTTTCGGATGAATCGCCGCGGCTACCTGTATGTGACTGCCGACGAAAGCAAGGTCTCAGAAATGGAGAGCGGGTCACGCGCGACCTCGAGCCTGGGCGCGGGTCCAACGCGCGTTCACTCGGCGGGATCTTCATCCTACCAACCCGCGCACCCCGAGGGTTTCCACGACTCCCCCGCTGGCGCAGACCTGCTCCTCGGCAATGACCTCATTCGTAAATATTTTCCATATCTCACAGAACGCGCCGTTGCGGCATTGCACGTCCGACGCGCGGGCTGGCTGAGCGCGCAGCAGCTGGGGATGTACCTCCTCGAAACGGCGCGCCTGCGCGGGGTCCGGTTTGGATCGGGACGCGTCACCGGCGTGGACCTGGCGAACGGCCGCGTCAACGGAGTCCAGTTGAGTTCGGGAGAGCGCGTCGATTCCCCGATCTTTATCAACGCCGCGGGACCCTACCTCAAAGAGGTCGGCAGGCTGCCTGGCATCGACCTGCCTGTCCACACAGAGCTGCATCTCAAAGCGGCAATCAAGGATCCGCTGGGCGTGATCGGACGCGAGGCACCATTGTTGATCTGGACTGATCCGCAATCGCTTCCGTGGGAAAAGGAGGAGCGCCTCGCCCTGGCAGAAGATGACGAAACACGCTGGCTGACAGAATCGTTCCCCTCCGGCGTCCATACGCGTCCTGAAGGCACGGGCGAAAGCCAGACGATCCTGATGCTGTGGGAATATCAGACCAAGGTGATGGAACCCCTCTGGCCGCCAAGGCTGGATGAGCAGTATCCCGAAATCGCCCTGCGAGGACTGGCTGCCATGCTGCCGCGTATGCAGGAATATTTCAACAGGATGCCGCGCCCGCAGCTCGACGGCGGGTATTACACCAGGACGCGCGAGAACCGCCCGCTGGTGGGGCCCACCGGCGTGGACGGTGCCTACGTGATCGGCGCAGTCTCCGGTTACGGGATCATGTCCGGGTGCGGAGTTGGAGAACTGCTCGCCGCGCACGTTACCGGCGCAGAACTGCCATCCTATGCAAAGGCATTTGAGTTATCGAGATATAACGATCCTGCCTACATGAAGCAATTGGAAAATTGGGACAGTAGCGGGCAATTATAGGCAGGGCAAAGAATGTCTTCCGAATTTCAAGTCACACTGATAGTGATCATATTCGTAGTGGTCTGCTTTGGCATGTGGAAAGCATTCAAAGCGTCTGCCTCCCCGGAGGAAAATCAGTCGTTTTCTTCCAATGAAGTCTGGGACAGATTGGATGAGGCGAATGAGCTTTTCACCAATGAAGAATTTCAAGAAGCCCTGGAAGTATATTCGCAAATCCTGGAGCACTACCCTCACTATGCCAACTTGTACTGGAAGCGTGCAATCACCTATATAGCACTCCTCAAAAATGAGGAAGCGCTGGCAGACCTTTCCAAAGCCATAGAACTCGATCCTGATACTGCCGATTACCACCGGGAGCGCGGTCTGCTTTTTGTAAACATGGGTGATACGGCGTCAGGACTGAATGATCTTTTGACGGCCATCGAACGGAGACCGGACTTCGTGGATGTCTATTTTGATATCGGGAGTATTTATGACGAAACCGGCCGGTATTCGGAGGCTATCGGCGCCCTGACAACAGCCATTGAACTGCAACCCGAGTTTTTGCCCTTCTATACCAGGCGCGCCCTCGTATACAACGCAACACAGGATTATACAAATGCTCTGACAGATATAAACAAAGTGGTTGAACTCAACGCCGGGAATGAATGGTCGTATTACCTGAGAGGCATTATTGAGGACAATCTGGAAGATTATTCCGGTGCACTTGCTGACTTCTCAAAAGCCATTGAACTGAACCCCAAACACGCAGTTTTTTATATGAATCGAGGGGTGGCTCATACACACATGGAAAATTATCCTGCCGCGCTTGCAGATCTCGATAAAGCCATTGAACTTCAACCGGATAGCGCTCTCGCCCTAAACAAACGCGGGGTACTCTATATCAGGATGAAAAACTATGGCCTGGCAAAAATGGATTTCGCCAGGTCGCTGGAACTTGATCCGCATTTCGCGCTCGCTGCCTACAATACTGCAACTGTTTTTGCCCTGGAAAATCAGGCTGCATACGCTTGCAAGTGGCTGAAGCGTGGGATTGAACTGCGCAGCAGCCTGTTGGAGTATGTGCAGGAGGATGAAGATTTCGCGTCCATCCGGAATACGCCTGAATTCGAGGTATTGCTGGATGAGATGAAAAAAGTTTGAAAAGGAAGTAATACAACTGTAAGTTTTGACAATTTGTGGAAAACGTTAAGGAAGAGCACCTATGTCACCTCTCACAGCAATTGTTGTCTGCTTCATCATACTTGTCATTCTCGTTCTATCCATGTTGTTAATAAACCGGATAAATCAGGCACAAAGATTTGAAAAAAATGGCTATCCCATTACCTTTGGAGCAAGGATCGCAAAATTTCGGACTGTCACCAGACATCTTGAATCGGAGAGATTCCAGGAGGCGCTGGACTCCTGTAACAAGTTCGTTGAACGTAATCCAAAGCAGGCAGTAGCGCATTGGCTGCGTGGAGCCGCTCATTCTGCCCTCAAGAACCATCAAGCAGCACTAGCGGATTTTTCCAAATCAATCGAACTTGAACCTCAGATTGCAGGATACTACCGCGAAAGAGGCGTAGCGTTTGAATCTGCCGGGGACGCCCCAATGGCTTTATCCGATTTTATTCGGGCAACGGAGTTAAAACCTGATTTTGCCGAGGCGTTTTTTGAGATGGGATATGCTTACATACGCATCGAAAAATATCCTGAGGCAAAGGATGCATTTACAAAAGCCATCGAATTAAGTCCACGTACTTCCCGGTACTATGAAGGACGCTCGAAAGCATATTTGGAAATGCAGGATTACGAGCGCGCCTTGCTGGATGCAAACAAAATAATTGAATTTAATTCCTATAACGTTTCAGTGTATCTTATTCGGGCGCTGATCAGTGCAAGATCGAAAAATTATGAGGACGCGCTTGCCAATTATAGAAAGGCACTTGAAATAAGCCCCCAAAACGCACTGGCATATAACGACCAGGGAGTGACCTACGTGCAGATGAATGACTTTGCCGCTGCACTGGAGAGTTTCAACAAGGTGATTGAGTTCGAGTCAGACAACGCCAGAGCCTACAGCAATCGAGGCTCTGTTTATGCCAAAATGAAAGACTATGAAAGTGCAAAAGCGGATCTTGCGCGCTCGCTGGAAATCGATCCCAGGTATCCTATGGCAATCTATAACATGGCAAACGTTCTTGCCGCAGAAAATCAGGTCGCAACAGCCTGTGAATGGCTGAAACGGGCAATCCTGTTGCGCAGAAGCCTATTCCAATTCGTACAGGACGATGAAGATTTCGCCTTCATCCGGAATACACCTGAATTCAAGGCATTGCTGGATGAGATGAAAGAAGTTTGAAAATAAGGAATGCAACAGAGCATTGCATTAGAATATTGGCTACGCGAAGGTATGGGAGAATTGGGGCACAACGGATAACGCTGGATAAGCAGACCTCACAGGACCTGTGATGTCTACGCGTAATAGGGGACTTTGCTCATCATAAAAAAGCGGGATACAATCATCAGCAGGAGAAGAGAATGAAAAAGATTATTCCTGCGATTTTAGGGGTGCTCTTGTTGGCATCCTGCAATGGCTGGGTGATCCAGCCAGGACCGTTCAACCCTCCCACGCCATTCCTGCCTCCAACCAATATTCCCTCGATCTTTACAGCCACGCCGGTCGTGATCGGTGTAGCGAGCGCGACGCCGACGCCTCAAGTCGCCACCTCGACCAGTTTCCCATTCACAACCGCCACCTTCACAGAGACACTGGCCCCTTCGAACACGCCGACGATCACGCAGACCGGCTCCCCCACTGGGCCATCCATTTCTGTGGAGATCCTTGGCTGTAACACCAGCATTGACGTGACACATGGTATGGGCGAGGTGACGAACGCTTTTATCGTCTTGAGAAACACAGGCGGCGTCGAACTCACCAACCTGGAGGCGACTCTGAAAGCTTTGGATGAGGGCCGCGTCCATCCCGACAAGACCGTGGAAGTGACTGCCCTGGCAGTAAGTCACAAAGTAACCTTGAAACTGACCGTGGACAGCACCTACCAGGAGGAGACGCCCATCCAGGTGGAAGTGAGCGGGGATGCCGGGTTGTTCCAACGCCTGGGAGCCGACGCCTGCAGGGATATCGGTTTGTTTGCACCCAATCCGAATGCCCTGAACACACCTGTGCCCAATAACCCATGAGTCCCCCCCAAAAGCCTTACTTTGTGGCGAGGAGTCCACTATAATCACACTACTATGCCAAACGAAAAACTAGCCAACGGTCGTCAAAAGATCGCCGTACTCATTGACGGCGATAATGCCCAGTCTTCCCTGCTGCCTCAAATGCTCGTGGAGGCCGGCCGCCACGGACAGGTTACTGTCCGTCGTATCTATGGAGACTGGACAACCAACAGCATGAATTCCTGGAAGGAAACACTGAACTACCATGCCTTCCAGCCCATCCAGCAGTTTCGCTATACCGTGGGGAAGAATGCGACCGACAGCGCCATGATCATCGACGCCATGGACATCCTGCACTCCGGCGTTGTGGATGGATTCTGCCTGGTCTCCTCCGACAGCGACTACACGCGGCTCGCCACGCGCATCCGTGAGACGGGCATCTTCGTCATGGGCATTGGCGAGAAGAAGACCCCAAAACCTTTCGTCAACGCCTGTGACCTGTTCGTCTATACCGAAAACCTGGTGGCAGAGACAAAAGCCGCTCAACAAAAACGAACTCAAACCAGTCGTGCAAAAAAAGTGACCACGGGAACGGAACCGGAAAAAGAAGAGCTTGACCCGATGCCTGTCCTGAGTCAGGCATTCGAAATGGCAATGGGCCAGGATGGCTGGGCGCGGCTGGACGTGATGGGCAATGCCATCTACCAGGTGGACCCGGGCTTCGACCCACGCACGTATGGACACAAGCAGCTTTCACGCATGCTGAACAAGCTCAAGGATAAGTTCGAGATGCGTACAAAGGACCTGGAAGGTCAGTTGATCTTTTATGTGAAGATGAAAGAATGATACGGATAGCTCCCTCACGGGTCTGTGCGTAGCACCAAAAGGGCAGCTGGGGCGTAAGTCTTAAGCGGGGATGGTTGTCTAGAGAGTTGTGCAGTTGTCCTCTTTATGATGCTAAAAAAGTTATTCCGAAAAACCGTTTTTATGATCATACTATCTCTTTCCCTAACACTTTCCCTGTTAGGGAGAGAGATCTATTCGTTTTCATTAATAAGCAGTTACGCCCCTGCCGATGCGGCCGTGGTGCTGGGCGCCACCGTCTTTCGAGACCGGCCTTCCCCGGTGTTTCGAGAACGCATCAACCATGCGATCAGTCTTTACCGCCAGGGCGTTGTGGAAAATATTATCTTTACGGGGGGACTTGCCGGGAACGACAGGCTGGCAGAGTCAGAAGCAGCGCGAGAGTACGCGATCACACAGGGCGTGCCGGCAGAGCGTATCTTTATCGAAACAGAATCTTCCAGCACCTGCCATAATCTGCAGGGGGCAAAGCGCATCATCGAGGAAAACGGCATGGATCAGGTCCTGATTGTCAGCGATCCGTTGCACATGCGCCGAACCATGTGGCTGGCGGAGAGCATCGGGCTGCAGGCTTTGTCCTCGCCCACGCCGACCAGCCGCTACCGCTCATTTGACCGCAAAGCAGCCTTTCTGATGCGTGAGGTTTATTCCTATGGAGCCTACCTGTTGAAGATCGACAAATGCCTTTAGAACCTGCAGTCCATTAGTGCAAGATCCCTACACCTCTTCTATTTCATTTCACCAATCCCTGATACACATCCACGATCTGGTCGGCGATCTTCTCCCAGGCATAATCCTGGGCATATTCCACAGCGCGCTGGCCCATCGTCGCATGCAGATCATGGTCGTTCAACAGCCAGGAGATCTTTTCGCAGAGGGTATCCGGCTCCTGGTCGGGGATCGTGAAGCCCGTTTCCCCGTCTCGGACCAGATACGCCAGACCGCCCACCTCCGAGGCGATGACGGGGGTGCCACAAGCCATTGCTTCCAGCGCCACCATGCCAAACGACTCATAATGCGAGGGCATCACCACCAGCTCCGCCGCCGAATAATAATAAGGCAGCTTGTCCTGGTCACGTTTGCCGAGGAAGACCACGGTCTGTCCCACAGAAAGATCGTTGCACAGTTTCTGCAAGCGTGCCATTTCCCCGCTCATCTCGCGCGGGCTGGCAGACGGGTCGCCGCCGATGATCGCCAGATGAACAGGCTCCACCTGCTTCCACTGTAAGCAGTGCATTGCCTCGATCAGCGTATCTACACCTTTAAGCGGTTCGATCCGTCCCACATACAACACCATCCGGTCGTCGGGCTTCAGGCCCACATATAGCTTCGCTTCGTCCAGCGGGATGGGGTAAAAGTGACAGACATCCACGCCGGGAGGGATCACAACCATTTTCGCCGCGTCGGCTTTGTACAGGAAGCGCAGTTGGGTCAGTTCGGCGATCGTGGCGACGACCACCCGGTCCGCCCGGCGAAGGACCTGCTTCTCCCCATTAATGCGATACACGCCCTCGCGTTCCGCCTCCGAGCGGGCGATGCGGTTCTTCATCTCGCCCAGGGTGTGGAACATGTGCACGATCGGGATCCCGCCCCAGGCGTCGGAAAGAGCCGCGGCCGCGATCCCGGACATCCAGTAATGGCTGTGGATGATGTCATACTGGATGCCCTTTTCACAGGCAAAGTATTTGACACCCTGCACAAATTGCGGGATATAGTTCGCCAGTTCCTCTTTGGGGACCGGATGCTCGGGCCCCGCCGGCACATGGACGACGCGGTTGCCGTAGCCAAGTTCGTGCAGCACGTGCGGGACGTGGTCATCCTGCGAGCGCGTGAACACATCCACGTGGATGCCCATTTTCCCGAGCTGGCGCGTCAGTTCACGGACGTACACGTTCATTCCGCCCGTATCCTTGCCGCCCAGGGTCGCGAGCGGGCAAGTGTGATAAGAGATCATTGCAATGCGTAACATGTTGTTTTCACCAACTCTCAGACGACCTGTAACCCAAAAAACTTGCCTGCCCGCACAAAATATGTATCCTGCAGATATTGCGTCCGTACCAAATCGGACGGCTCATAACGACATTTCCTTGCGGGAATGTATGTAATCCTTTATAATCCCCGCCGCCGTAGTGTAGGACAACTTATCAATTTGTCCGGCTCGCCACCGTAGCTCAGCTGGTAGAGCAGACGATTCGTAATCGTCAGGTCATGGGTTCGAATCCCATCGGTGGCTCA
>Ga0105104_10002082_pt1 | contig 14747 bp, 5 predicted proteins | sample PPLLaktember2015_3_FD_87034 | JGI IMG/M metagenome (GOLD analysis project Ga0105104, IMG submission 87034) | Freshwater sediment microbial communities from Prairie Pothole Lake near Jamestown, North Dakota, USA - PPLs Lake P7 Core (6) Depth... | ecosystem: Environmental > Aquatic > Freshwater >... | reverse complement strand
GAGCGTGTTATGCACATGTGAGGGTATGTGCAGGGAAAAGGAAGAGATTCGCCCGGTAAGAAGACGGTAACAGGACGGTAAGACCACGGTAAGAGGATCGTCGTATTGCGGGGAGGCTGCCTTGCCGTCCGGGGGGCTGAACCAGCCTAAAAAGTTCATAACAGGCTCTAGGGAGCCAACGGGTCGTGGAAGTAGAGGTGCGTATCATTGCTTCTACATCCGCCAACATGGAAACATTGATCGCGCAGGGCTTGTTCCGGCCGGATCTGTATTACTGCCTGAGCACGTTCACCATCACACTTCCACCTCTTCGCGACCGTCCCCGGGATATCCCACTGGTGGCTAATCGAATTCTGACTCGCCTGACCAGGCAACTGAGTTATCAGCTTTCCCTTGCGCCGGAAGTAATGGATGTGTTCAGGAAATATGTGTGGCCGGGAAACATCCGGGAAATGGAAGCTGTGTTGGGTCGTGCGGCCATGCAGATTGCCGACGCCGGTGTGATCGGTCTGGCACATATTCCCAACAATGTGCGCTTGATGGAGGCAAACCCACGGGCTGTCAGTCCCTTTCTACAGGTTAACATTAGTTCTCTCCGTGAGATGGAACAGGAAACGATTTTGTTCATGATACGGATGTCCCGTGGAAATATCTCGCGGATGGCACAGGTGCTGGATATCAGCCGCAATACGCTTTCGCGAAAGCTTAAAGAATATGGCATCGATCCGGAGGAGTATCGCTAGACAACAAAAGATCGAACAAAGCAAAAATTGCCGAACCATTAGAGGGAGGACCGCATCGAGCGACTGGAGAGCTATATCCTCGGCACGGATTATGGCCGCTAGGCAGTTCAGCCTTTCGCATCCACCTCATCAGAGAATAGAAGACCATTTTTATTGACCGTCTGTCCATTTTAAGGTCATCTATTTAGGGCAATGTACTGAAGAGACACAACAGGGAATGTACAGCGATCGAATGGCTGCCTGATTTCAGGATTGCACTCGATGCAAAATGGATGTAGGGCTTCTTGTTTCATGAAGCGCAGGCCGCTATGGAATCAGATAAGGTCAAGCTTCACCACGTTCCGCCCTCGGGTTTGTGCCAGCCTGTTAAGCAACTGGCTGTTACAGTTCCCGTCCTACTTGGCGGTAACTCTTTCACCTTGGGAAACCTCGATCCAAGCAAGCCTGGCATTAAAAGTTTGTTATTAATGTCATAGAGAAATCATGACATATATCCACTCAAATTATGTATACTTAATTCTACTTTCTACGTCATATAGCCGAGCAAGGTCTAGCCATTTCTTACGGGAGACAAGGAAGTGACATCATGGAAGACTCAGGTGGGGCAAGTAAGGGAACGAGGATCCTAGTCATCGATGATGATCGAGATGTAGCCAAGCTTTTGACTCTGATTCTCAAACCACATGGATTTATAGTTTATCACTCATCCGATGGCCGGGAGGGGCTCAAGAGTGCGTATGAGATTCATCCCAATTTAATCATTCTCGACGTGATGATGCCCGAGATCGATGGCTGGGATGTTTGTTCGCGGCTGCGGGAATTGACCGAAGTCCCGATTCTGATGCTGACTGCCCGATCTACAGAGGCTGATATGCTGCGGGGTTTTCTTCTGGGAGCAGATGACTATCTCAAGAAGCCTTTCAGCAAGGCCGAACTGGAGGCACGAATCCGGGCTCTACTCAGGCGCAAAAAAAATTCCAACAGCAGATCAGAGCTCAACCACTATAAAGATCAATTTCTGCATATTGACCTGGAAAGGCAGATGGTCGAGTTTGTGGGGGAAAGCCTCGATCTCTCGGCAATCGAATATGATCTTCTGGCATGCCTGGTACGGAATATGGGCAGGACAGTGTCGCATGATCAGCTTCTACGTGAAGTGGGGTGTTTTGGTTCTGGCCATCTGAGCACCCCCTTGTCCCTTTACATCCATTACCTGCGAAAAAAACTGGAAAACTCCAAATGCGATCACGCATACATTCGTACCCGGTGGGGGCGAGGGTATTGCTTTATCCCAATATATGAGCATTGAACTCCAATTGGAATTCGGGGGATAAAAGAAACTTTAAACAATTGCTAAGAGTTTTAAAGATTCTTTTTATTACATTTGATATGGACTTTTTGTATCCACTGGCCGCATCCTGCCGCTTAACCGGCAGCCCGATAGGCTTACACATGTTGAACGGCGTGGGTCAGACAAATCAATTTGGAGACTTTCTCCAATCCTTTCCATGAAACTTTTCTCTTCAGGAGAAGCTATGGTTTGCCGAGTCCAACAATTAGCCCAGAGCCAGAATATGACCTATGATCACTTCGCCGGTGAAATGCGCAAGCGCGGCTGCAGCGAGCCCGCTGCTCTCAAGATCTGGCTGGGGCCGTATGAGCAGTACCTAGAATTCAACGACAATGACCTATATCTCAGCAATCTACGAAAGGCGGCTGACGTTCTCAAAGTAACAACAGGATCGCTCTTGCCAAAATAGATTTTCCGAACCGCAGATTATTCAGCCTCTGGTTTCAGGATTTTAACACTCGGATCGTGTGAACGCGGGAGGCGGTTTTGTTACACTGGTATGTTGTTCATAGTAAGCCCCAAAAAGAAGAATGGTTATTTAAGCAGTTAACCACACTTCAGTTTAAGGCTTATTGTCCGCGGCTGAACCCGAGGAATAAAAAACCGCATTCGCATAAGCCCAAGCCATACTTTCCTGGATATTTATTTGTAAATGTAGACCTGGAGTTAACGGGAAGGTCTGTGTTGCAATGGATCCCGGGCTCTCTTGGGTTGGTTAGTTTTGGAGGGGAACCTGCCTGGGTTTCCGATGAGTTAATCCGGAAAATCCGCCGCAATGTTGATGAGATCAATATCGCCGGAGGCAAGTTGCTTGGATCACTGAGGCCAGGGGGAAAAGTCATAATCGACTCTGGACTTTTCGCAGGATACAAAGGCATTTTTTGTGCCTGGCTGCGTCCTAGTGAGCGCGCCCAGATACTCATATCAATTCTTCAAAATCCTGCTGTCCGAGTTGATTTGCGAGCAGATCAACTCACCCCAGCAAAACAGGTTAGAGCTTTATTGTAGAGCAATAGAGTCCTGTTGCCGGGTCAAATAAGGCTTTGTTTCCGACATTTGCGACAATGTTGGAGGGCGGAGCATACTTTTGTGTTGAATCCAAGGATTTATCTTGCAGTAATCATCAAGATAACACCAAATATGAGCCTTGACAGGTTCGGGGAGGATTGACCTCATGGGTAAATCTCGTTTGATCGACGGTTTTTCTCGTCTATTTGACGATTCAGGTGTGCCCGAAACGCTCGTGCACTTACTATCTCTGCGCGCTGCGGAACAGCCGGACAAACCAATATACATCTACCTGCCGGACGGCGAACACCCTGGTCCAACCCGCAGCTTTGGCTCACTGGACGAAAATGCCCGGTCAATCGCCGCAGCTCTGCAAACCCGGATCGCCAGCGGGGATCGTGTTCTGCTCTTCTATCCTCCCGGGCTCGAGTTTATCGACGCATTTTTCGGCTGTCTGTATGCTGGGGTGATCGCAATCCCAGCTTTTCCCCCCGATCCAAACCGGATTGACAAAGTGATTGAAAACATGAAGGCGCTGGTCGCCGATTCTGGCGCAAACCTGGTGCTGACAACTGCTAAAGTGGTCGCCTTTATTGAGCCAATGGCGCCGTTCCTTCCCGGTCTTGACAAACTCCAATGGTTAGCGACGGATACGCTTCCGTCTTCTTTGGCTGCGTCCTGGACGCCGCGCGTTCCGGCTCCGGATGAACTGGCATATTTTCAATATACCTCCGGGTCGACGCGCACCCCGCGCGGGGTCTGCCTGACCCACGCAAACCTGGCGCACAACGCTGCACGGATCAGCCAGTTGTTTCAACTCACACAGCAGGATGTGGGCCTGATCTGGCTGCCCATGTACCACAATATGGGGTTGATCGGCGGGGCGCTGATGCCCTTCTTTGCTTCGCTTCCCTGCTACCTAATGTCACCACAGGCGATTCTGCAAAATCCTTTGGCATGGCTGCGCGCGGTGACAACGTTTAAAGCCACAATTAGCGGCGGGCCGAACTTCTCCTACGATTTGTGCTCGCGGCGGATTCCGGCGGACCAGCGGGCCGGGCTTGATCTCAGCAGCTGGCAAGTCGCTTTTAATGGAGCGGAACCCGTCCGCCCGGAGACTATCGACCGGTTCTGTAAGATCTTTGGACCGGTCGGGTTCAACCGCTCGGCCTTCTACCCATGTTATGGTATGGCAGAGGCCACCCTGATCGTTACCGGAACGTCCCGCGCTGCCGGTCCAACTTTTTTGCCAGTCGACCGGACTTCGCTGGAGAACCGCATCGTTCAGCCGGTGGATGCTCAGAGCCCTTCCAGCCAGATGCTGGTTGGCTGTGGTCGATCCATCTTTGACCAGGAACTCTTGATTGTCGATCCGGACCAGTGCGTGGTTCTCCCGGAGGGACGGGTTGGGGAGATCTGGCTGCGCGGACCGAGTGTCGCGCCAGGCTACTGGAACCGGCCGGACGATACGACTGAGACCTTTCAGGGCTATCTGGCAGGCTCCGGGACAGGCCCTTACCTGCGCACAGGCGATCTGGGTTTTTTATATAAACAGGAATGTTTTATCACCGGACGCTTGAAAGAACTGATCATCATCCACGGACGCAACCTTTATCCACAAGATATCGAGCAGGCGGCGGCCCCGAGCCACCCGGCGCTGGTCCCTGCCGGAAGTGCGGTATTTTCTATCCAGGTCGATGGGGAAGAAAAACTTGCCATCGTTCAGGAGGTAAATCTGCAGGTGTCGGAGGACTTTCCAGATATCACCGGACGCATCCGCCAGGCAATCTTCCAGGCCTGTAATGTTCAGGTCTACGCGGTTATTCTTGTCGAACCGGGTACCGTTCCAAAGACCATCAGCGGAAAAATACAACGCCAGCCGTGCCGCCAGCAATACCTGGACGGGGTGTTAAAGATACTGCATTCCAGTGTTTTGGAAGCCAGGCCGGCTGTCCCTGAACCACCCCCTGGCGGGGCGGAAGGGGTGAGCGGACCGGCGGGCCTTCTACACGCCGCCCTACGTGCGCTTCCCCCCGATCAGGCGCAGAATCTGTTGGAAACCAATCTGCGCCAGCAGGTTGCGTTGGTGCTGGGGGTCCCAGCTGGAAATCTCAATGTAGAGGCACCGTTGTCATCTGCCGGAATCGATTCGATCACTTCGATCGAGGTGGCGAACAACCTTGAGAATACGCTGGGTGTGACGATCCCGATCGCCGATGTGATCCAGGGGGCCAGCCTGCGAGACCTCAGCCGCTCGATCCTGGAGCGTATCGCCGGGTCTCCGACAGGGTCGGGGGCAGTTAGCGACGAAGCCGGGACCGTCATACCGGCAGCGCCTGAGGAAGAGCGGTTCCGCGACTACCCGCTCTCCTATGGACAGCGGGCTTTGTGGATCATCCAGTGCCTCAACCCGGAAACGGTGGCGCACAATCTTGTCTATGCGGTTGCCGTGCACACCAATGTGGATGTTCCCAAATTCAAACGCGCCTTTGCCAGGCTGGTGCTGCGCCATGCGGTGCTACGAACCTGCTTCCTGGAAGTAGACGGCGAGCCGGTACAACACGTCTGTGAGGACGCGGAGCATTACCGCATTGACGAAGTGGACGGCGCCGGTTGGACACCCGGGGAACTGGAAACATACCTGGATGAACAAGTCTACAAACCATTTGATCTCAAAACCGGTCCATTAATCCGAATGTCTTTGGTCCGCCGGTCAGAGAATGAATCCGTCGCAGTGTTTGCAATGCATCACATCATCACGGACATGTGGTCGGTGATGATCATTGTTCATGACCTGTTGGAGTTGTACCGGGCGGAGGTAACTGGGTCGGATCCCAATCTGAAGCCGGTCACGGTAACCTACACCGACACGGTGCGCTGGCAGGCGGATATGCTCGCCAGCCCAAAGGGTGAGGAGCACCTTGCCTATTGGAAGGAGCGCCTGTCCGAGAGTCCGCCGGCGCTGCTGCTACCCACCGATTACCCGCGGACCGGTCTGGCAAGCGCGCGAGCCTCAACATGCGCACTCCGGCTGGACACCGATCTGGCGCTCGGACTCAGGCGACTGGCGGATCAGTATAGAGCAAACCTGTTCGCAACTCTCCTGGCCGTTTTCGATGTCTTGCTCTATCGTTACACCGGTCAGAAGGATTTGCTGGTGGGTACGCCAAAGGCCAGCCGGAACCGGCAGAACGCCAAGGTAGCGGGCTATTTTATCAATCCGGTTGTTCTCCGCGCGCAGCTCGACGGCGACATGCGCTTCTGTGACCTGCTGACACAAGTCTATCAGGGCATGAGAGAAGATTTTCAGCATGACGAGTACCCCTTCCCGCTGCTGGTAGAGAAACTGCAGCCTAATCGCAATCCCGGCAGCAATCCTCTGACGCCGGTCTTCTTTGCCTGGCAGAAGACGAACCAGCTGGTAGGCAAAAACAAGGTCAGTGGTTTTGCATTAAACCAGGAGCAGGCAACGGTTGAGATGGATGGGATCTCGATGAATGTGATCCCGCTCAAGGCGCGCGTGACTGCCACCGATCTGGCGCTGCTCGTGGCGGAGATGGACGAAACGCTGGGCATGACGATCGAATTTAGTACCGATCTATTCGCGCCGGAAACCATCGAGCGCATGCTCAGCCACCTCGAAACACTGCTGCAGTCAGTACTTGAGAATCCCGAACAGGTCATCGGGCGGATGAATATGCTGCCGGACCAGGAGCGTCGCTTGCTGGTAGAAGAATGGAATCAGCCCGATGCTGCGACCGGTGAGGAGCCGCTCATCCATGAGATCATCGACCGGCACGCGGGCTCCGACACTACGGCGCTCGAAGCAGGCGACCGGCGGGTGAGTTATGCAGAATTGTGCCGTGCGTCAACGGTTCTGGCTGCGAAGCTGCGCGAGATGGGATTTGGCCCGGGGATGATCGCCGGAGTTTGCGCAGAACGGTCGCCCGAGATGATCACCGGGCTGCTGGCGATTCTGAAAGCAGGCGGGGTATACCTGCCGCTGGACCCGGATTTCCCTGCCAGCCGGCTGGCGTGGATGCTCGCCGATTCTTGCGCCGCACTCCTGTTGGTTCAAAAGGGATTGGAAGCGCGCTTGCCGGAAAATACCCCCCGGCAGATCGTTCTTGATGATGTTCTGGAAGGGACACCGCGTACGGCAGCGGGTGAGGTCAGTCACGTGCTGCCGGAGGACCCGGCTTACCTGATGTATACCTCTGGGTCTACCGGCCTGCCCAAAGGGGTATTAATCTCACACCGGGCGATCGCCCACCACTGCCTCGCGATGCAGGTCTATTACCAACTCACTCCCCAAGATCGCGCCCTCCAATTCTCCTCGTTGAACTTTGACGCTTCGCTCGAGCAGATTTTCACCACCCTGATGACCGGCGCGGTGCTGGTACTGCGTGACAACCTACTGTGGGATCCTGCCCAGTTCTCGGCGAAGATTGCTGAGCGTAACCTGTCGGTGGTCAACATCCCGCCGGCCTATTGGGATCAGTGGGCCGCCAGTGAGAGTGAGGCTACAGCGCCGGTCGCCAACCCGCAGCTTCGATTAGTCATTATTGGCGGGGATGTGATGCGCCCGGAGACCTTCAACCAGTGGATGAAGACACCGCTCCGCGCGGCTCGCTTGATCAATGCATATGGACCAACGGAGGCGGTGATTACCGCCACGGCTTATCCGGTACCGCTCGAACCGGTCCACCCGGGCAAGCGTATTCCCATCGGACGCGCGTTAGCCGGGCGCAGCGCCTATATTGTAGATGAGTACCAGCAGCCGGCTCCGGTGGGCATTCCGGGCGAGCTGTATATTGGCGGCATCTGCACGGCGATAGGGTATCTCAACCAGCCGGAACGCACCAGCGAGAAGTTCATCACCGGGTTGCCTGTGCCAGGTGGCAGGCTGTACCGCACCGGCGACCTTGCGCGCTTCCTCAGCGACGGCAACATCGAATTCCTGGGCCGAATCGACAACCAGGTGAAGATCCTCGGCATGCGCATCGAACCCGGCGAGATCGAGTATGCGCTAAAGCAGCACCCGGCGGTTGCCGATGCCGCGGTGCTGCATATCACCAGACCTTCATCCCGGTTGGCAGCCTGCATCGTGGCCCGGGAAGGGCCTGAGCAGAACCCGGCTGCCCTGTCTGCTTTCCTGGCGCGCAGTCTCCCACAATATATGATCCCGGCAGACTATCTTTTCCTCGATGCCTTTCCCCTGCTGGAAACGGGCAAACTGGATCGAGCAGCATTAACAGTCCTATGCGAGCAGCGAATCGAGCAGGGCGTGATCAGCCCCCAGGCGGCCTACACCCCGCCCCGCAATGAGATCGAGTCATACCTGGTCTGTCTGTGGCAGGAACTGCTGGGGGTCAAACAGGTGGGCATCTATGATAACTTCTTTGCTCTTGGCGGGCACTCGTTATTGGCCATCCGGATGATGTCGCGCATGCAGGAACAGTATCACATCGAAATCCCCCTGCGGAACCTGTTTGAGACACCGAATATTGCCAGCGTAGCGGCTGCAGTCGTAGAGGCGCTGGTGGTACAGGAAGAGGACGAAGATCTCGACCGGCTGATCGCCGGTCTTGAAGATGAATCAGGAGCAGGAGGGTAACCTGATCAGGCGGAATGAAGACCGTGGAGAAAAAGGCAGGTAAACAACAGCGGGGAGACCGGGAAAGGATAATGGAGAACTTTACTATGTCATCTATCTCATCGCGGATTGCGAACCTCCCGCCAGAAAAGCTAGCACGGCTTGCGGACCAACTGGCCAGACGCCAGAAACAAAAATGGGGGAATCAGGGGGAAAAGCCGGGAATAGCGAGGCGGAACAGCCCTACCCGGGCTGCACTTTCCTTTACTCAGCAGCAGTTGTGGGTTCTGGATCAGCTGAACCCCGGCAGTCCGCACTATATCCTTCCGGCGGCGATCCGCCTGGAAGGCGCATTGGATACGACCGCATTAGAGCGCAGCCTGGGAGAGATCATCCGGCGGCATGAGATACTGCGTACGCGCTTCATTGCCGATCAAGACACACCGATTCAGGTGGTGGATGCGTACCGGGGTATGCCCCTGCAGATCCTTGATCTAACTGAGCTTCCTCAAGTGGAACAGGAGGAGCGCGTGGAAGCCCTTCTGCGTGAAAACACGTTAAGCTACTTCGATCTCACTGCCGGGCCGCTGTTCCAGGCACGGCTGATCAGGAGATCTAAAACCAGCCACATTCTCCTGCTGTGCATGCAACATATTGTCTCGGACGGCTGGTCATTGGGTATCCTGGCGCAGGAGCTGTCCGAGCTGTATCGCGTATATATGAGTCAGGCGCCCGGCGCACCTGGTGGATCTCCGCTGCCAGAACTGCCTTTGCAGTTCGGCGATTTTGCGGAATGGCAGCGGGCAGAGCTGGATGGTGAGCAGCTTTCCGCGCGGCTGGATTATTGGAAGGAATGCCTCGCCGGCGCCGCACAGTTACTCGAACTGCCAACCGACTTCCCTCGCCCGCCGGTGCAGAGTCACCGCGGCGGGCATGTTCCATTTAAGCTGGATGCCGCTCTGACCGCTCGCCTGCGCACGCTTGCCGATCAGGAACATACCACACTGTTTATGCTTCTCCTGGCGGCCTTCCAGGTGCTGTTGTATCGCTATTCGGGCCAGGAGGATTTCTGCATTGGTACACCGGTTACCATCCGGAACAGACCGGAACTGGAAAGCCTGATCGGGCCGTTGATGAACACGCTGGTCATGCGGGCGAACTTGAACAGCGAGCCGGACGGCAGAGCGCCAACGTTCCGAGAGCTGCTTGCCCGTGTTCGCGAAACTTGCCTGGCAGCCTACTCCCACCTGGATACACCTTTTGAGGTGCTGGTAGAGTCCCTGAACGTGGAGCGCAGCCTGAGCTACTCGCCAATCTTCCAGGTTATGTTTGCGCTGCAGAATGATACGGTGAGCCGCCTGTCGCTGCCGGGCCTGGCGCTCGACCTTGTGGAAACAGAGAATGGTCTTTCGAAGTTTGACCTGTTCCTGGACTTCACCGATGAGGGCCGGTTTTTACAGGGTCACCTGGAGTACAGCAGCGATTTGTTCCGGCCTGAGACGGCAGCGCGGATGCTTGGGCACTATCAAACGCTGCTGGAAGGGATTGCTAGTAGTCCGGAAAGTCCAATCTGGTCGCTGCCCCTGTTGTCCGCAGCAGAGCGAGCGCAGCTGGCGGAATGGAACCAGACGGATTGGGACTTACCCTTCCAAAAGAGCCTGTGCCAGTGGCTCGAGGAACAGGTCCGGCAAAGACCGGATGTGGTCGCTGTGGAAGATCACAACCAATCGTTGACGTATCGGCAGTTAAACAGCCGGGCGAACCAGCTCGCGCACCATTTGATCCAGACCGGCGTAGTCCCGGAACAGATTGTTGGCATCAGGGTGGAGCGGAGCGTGGAAATGCTGGTAGGCTTGCTGGGCATTCTCAAATCCGGCGGGGCTTACCTGCCGCTTGACCCCTACTTCCCGCGCAACCGTTTGGAATATATGGCACAGGATGCCGGGATGGCGGTTCTCGTCACCCAGCAGCAGATTGCCGCAGAACTCCCGTTCACAGGGATCTCCATGATCTGTCTGGACCGCGACCGTGAGGCGATCGCCGCCAACCCAGAGACTGCCCCTATGCAGCGCGCCGGTCCGCGGAACCTGGCGTACGTGCTGTATACATCTGGTTCCACTGGAAAGCCAAAGGGCGTACCGATTGAACGAGGGTCACTGGCGAATTTCCTCGTCTCGACTGCTTACATCACTGGCTATGGGCCCCAGCACTGTCTGCTAGCGGTGTCGACTCTTTCTTTTGATATTGCCACAGCGGAGATGCTGCTGCCACTCATCACCGGCGCGCGACTGGTAATCGCCGACAGCGAAGAGGTGCTGGACGGAGCGCAGCTGGCACGGCGGCTGGCGGAATGCGGCGCAAATACCTTCCAGGCCACCCCCGCCACCTTCCGCATGATGATCGATGCTGGCTGGCAAGGCGACCCGCGCTTGCGGATTCAAAGCGCGGGTGAGGCAATTGACCGCGAGCTGGCCCGTTGGATGCTGGAGCACTGCGGTGAATTATGGAACTTATACGGGCCGACAGAAACAACCATCTTTTCCACCGAAGAGAAGCTCGAAACAGCAGACCCGGTGACGATTGGACGTCCAATCGCGAACACGCAGATTTACATCCTCGATTCTCACGGCCAGCAGCAGCCAGTTGGCGTTCCTGGCGAACTGTTCATCGGCGGGGCGGGATTGTCGCGTGGTTACTTGGGCCGGCTTGACCTCACCAGTGGGCGCTTCATCCCCAATCCGTTCACGGGGAAACCCGGAGAGCGCATGTACCGCACAGGCGATATGGCCCGCTACCTACCCGATGGTAGGATTGAGTGCCTGGGCCGTGTAGATAATCAAGTAAAGATTCGGGGATTCCGCATTGAGTTGGCCGAGATTGAAATAACGCTAAAGGAATACCCCGGCGTGCTCGAGGCGGTTGCTGCCGTGAAGGATGGGAATGAGGCAGGCAGCAAGCAGTTAGTGGCCTACCTGGTGCTGCAAGATGCCAGCCGCATCACCGGTAGCGACCTGCGCCAACACTTGAAAGCCCACCTGCCCGATTACATGATCCCTTCCATGTTTGTGCGGTTGGAACGAATGCCTTTGACTCCGAACAAGAAAGTGGATCGCAGGGCCCTGCCCGCACCAGATGAGGATAACCTGCTGGACAAGAATGGCGGCCCAGACTCGTCCGCTGTCCCGGCGGACAGTCCGCCTGCCAGCCCCTTGGAGGAAATTGTTGCCGGAATATGGTCTCAACTCACCGGCTTGCAAGAGATTGATCGCCAGGCGAATTTCTTTGAAGTCGGCGGGCATTCGCTGCTTGCCGCGCAGGTGATCTCCCGCCTGAGGACCCACTTGCAGGTCGATCTACCCGTGCGCAGGCTGTTCGAGTCGCCCACGCTGGAATCATTCACCCGGATTGTCGAGGCGGAATTACGCGCTGGTCATATCGATCACCGGGCGATCCAGCCGGTGTCCGGCGACCGAAGCCGCTTCCCGCTCTCGTTTTCGCAGCAGCGCTTATGGTTTCTCCACCAGTTGGAACCCACCTCCCCGGCTTATACGCTGGCCTCTGGCCTTCGTTTGCACGGGAACCTCAACCTGACTGCCTTCCGGGCCAGCCTGAGGCAATTAATTTCACGGCATGAAATCTTGCGAACCGGTTTTCACTCCGTCGATGGTCAGGGTTTCCAGGCAGCTGTCTCCACAGTGGATCTTCCGCTGGATGTGGTTGACCTGGCCTCTCTCCCACGTGAGTCTCGTGAGACCAGGATGCAGGAGCTGATGCACGCAGAGACCCCGCGCCCGTTCGACCTGGATCACGCTCCCCTGCTGCGAATGACGCTGTACCGGCTCGGGCCGGAAGAGCACGTTGTCCTGGTGTTTATCCATCACCTCATCTGCGACGGCTGGTCATTCGAGGTCATGGTCCATGAACTTGCGCAGTTGTACCGGTCCAATGTGGAGGGGCAGGTGGCCGTACTGCCTGATCTGCCCATCCAATACGGTGATTACGCTGCATGGCAGCGCGATTGGCTGCGGGGCGACATCCTGGAGGAAATGCTGGGCTACTGGAAGACGCAGCTGGCAGACCTCCCGCCCCAGCTCGACCTGCCCACCGATCATCCACGCCCAGCTGTGCATTCCGGCAGGGGAGCCATTTTTTCTTTCGACCTGGAGGGATCCCTGGTCACGCGGCTGAAAGCGCTCTGCCGGCAGGAAGGCGTGACCCTGTATATGGCGCTGTTGGCAGCCTTCCAGGTCTTGCTCTACCGCCATTCGGGGCAAACCGACTTCGCAGTCGGTTCCCCGGTCGCTAACCGCGGGCGGGCAGAGGTGGAAGGGCTGATCGGCTTCTTCGTCAACACCCTGGTGCTGCGAGCGGATCTGAGCGAGCAGCCTGGTTTCCGCACGCTGCTCCGGCGGGTGCGCGAGACCTGCCTGGGTGCCTACGCACACCAGGAGCTGCCCTTTGAAACCCTGGTCGATGCCCTGCAGCCCGAGCGCAGCCTGGACCGCAACCCTCTGTTCCAGGTTATGTTTGGATTGCAGAACCGGCCTTCTGCCGGGCAGCCATTTGCTGGAATCCAGGTCGCATGGTTGGACGTGGATCTCGGCACTGCGGCGTTTGACCTGACCCTGATGATGGAAGAGACTCCGCAGGGCATCCGGGCAAAGCTGGAATACAACCGGGATCTATATGAAGCAGCGACCGTGGGGCGGATGGCGGAACACCTGGCGATCCTGTTGGAGGGATTGTGCCAGCAGCCAGACACGCCGGTCGGACAGCTGCCGCTGCTGAGCGAAGCGGAGCGCAGGCGGGTGGTGGATACCTTCAACGCCACCAGCTGGCCCCTGGATGCGCGGCGCACCGTCGCCCGCTGCGTCGCCGAACAGGCTGTTGCCCATCCTGCGGCGGTGGCGGTCGAGTACGAAGGTCAGACGCTGACCTACCGCCAGCTCGAACAGCAGGCCAACCGGCTGGCGCATGCCCTGCAGGTGCGCGGGGTGGGTGGGGAGAGTCTGGTGGGGGTGTGCCTGGAACGCTCGCTGGAGCTGGTAGTGGCGCTGCTGGGGGTGCTCAAGGCGGGGGCAGCCTACCTGCCACTGGATCCGCGCTACCCGCCCGAACGGCTGAAGCTGATGCTGGTCGACAGCCAGGCGGAGGTGGTGCTGACCAGCCGCTCGCTGCAGACCCAGCTGGGATTGGCAGGGACGGTGTGCCTGGAGGAGGAGAGGCTGGATGGGTACCCGGACGAAGCGCCGGAGGAGGCGGCAGGTGGGGAACGATTGGCGTATGTGATCTACACCTCGGGCTCGACCGGGCAGCCGAAGGGAGTGCGCAACACGCAGGTAGGGCTGCTCAACTACCTGGAGGGCTATTCGCGGGGATTGGAGCTGAGTGCGGAGAGCTGCGTGCTGCAGTTTGCCTCGGCGTCGTTTGATGCGGCGACGGGGGAGATCTTCCTGGCGCTGCTGAACGGGGGGCGGCTGGTGCTGGCCCCGGCGGAGCGGCTGGTGAGTGTGAGCGAGCTGGGACGGTTGATCCGCGAGCGGGGGGTGAACACCGTGACCCTGCCGCCGGCGCTGCTGGAGCTGCTGGAGCCGGAGGAGGTGCCCGGGCTGGCGGTGGTGGTGTCGGTGGGAGAGGAGTGTCCGGAGCGGCTGGTGAAGCGCTGGGCGGGACGGCGGTTCTACAACGGGTACGGACCGAGTGAAGCGGCGGTGGGGGCAACGCTGGGACGGGTGGCGGAGGTAGAGGCAGGGGAGAAGGTGCCGATCGGGCGACCGATCGGGAACGTACGGGTCTACGTGCTGGACGAGTGGGGCAGCCCGCAGCCGGTGGGGGTGGCGGGCGAGCTGTACATTGGGGGAGTGGGAGTCGGGTTGGGGTATCTGAACCGGGAGGAGCTGACGGCGGCGCGGTTTGTGGTGGACCCGTATGAGGAGGGGAAGCGGTTGTACCGGACAGGGGACCGGGTGCGCTGGCGGGGGGATGGGCAGTTGGAGTATCTGGGACGGTTGGATCAGCAGGTCAAGATCCGTGGTTTCCGCATCGAGCT
>Ga0105104_10002081_pt1 | contig 14747 bp, 5 predicted proteins | sample PPLLaktember2015_3_FD_87034 | JGI IMG/M metagenome (GOLD analysis project Ga0105104, IMG submission 87034) | Freshwater sediment microbial communities from Prairie Pothole Lake near Jamestown, North Dakota, USA - PPLs Lake P7 Core (6) Depth... | ecosystem: Environmental > Aquatic > Freshwater >... | reverse complement strand
CTCTGAGATTAACATCTGGATCGAATGGAATATAGAAGTCAAATACATCACCAGTTCCTTCTACGACTCCACCAGCTTCAATGATGGATCTTCTTAGTTCTGGATCTGGCTCTCCGCTTAGAGGAGTACAACTTACTGTTCCTTGTGGGCAAGATCCGTTTTGCCACTTTGGAAGAGTTCCCTTACAACCACATCCGCTCGCATCTGGGCAATCACATATTACAGTGTAGCGTATGACAGAACCAGGAGATTCGCAGCATCTTCTACAACTTCCTTCATTTTCACAGCTAGGAACACAATTTGGCGTTGGTCTGGTTATGGCACAATTTGGATCTGGATATTCCTGACCCGAACCATTTCTTCGACCAACTACAGTTCCGACAATGTAGCATGGATTGTTCTGTGGATTCGGAGCCACGCAAAGATCACATTCAGTTTCAGGTGACCCAAATCTACAATTGTTTCCAGTGCAATCAAATTCCAGCTTCATTCCAATTTTTGTTGGGCTTCCAGCATCATTTGGTTTTGGTTCAGTGTCCGTGAATATGACCATTCTCAGACCATCTCTGAATAATCTTCTTCTATTTAAATCAGCACTATCGTATGTTGGTTGGTTTCCTCTAAGAATATAATCAACTAAATTTGGAATCGTTATGCAGAAACTAAAGACGCCATTTCCAATGTATGTCATCTTACCAACTGGAGTTGTGATTCCAGAACCACCTTGTCTACCATCATATGGGTCGTTGATTGCCTCTGAGTAATAGATTGTTGATTTTCTTGCACTATTTTCCTGCGTCATAATTTGAGTTGTTGGATTAAATCCATTTGGGAAAACAACATCAAGTGCAGTATATGCATCATCTTCGAGATTTCCAACTCTCGTAACAGTACCTGAATCGTAGATAATAGAGAAAGGTCTTGTTTTGTAAGTATTTGCCAATATAGAATCTGGTGTATTGGTAATTGGGTCACTCGCCACTACTCTATATCCTGGATCTGCAATATCAACTGTGATTGGCTGTCCAGTAAATATGGTTCCAGTAAGTCCAAGGAATGCACTTGCAGCAGAATTATTAAGATTCAGGAATTGATTTGCAAATCTCAGAGTCTTTCTTGATATTGACTTATAAACAGATTCTTTTGTATCTTGATTGAGATATGAATCCGCATCAGTTGTTATCGGGGCATTTCTTACAGAAAAATTATTATAACCATGATTGAAGTAACCAGTGAATAGTCCAACATCACGATTGTTGTAGTTGGAATGATATGCTGCCTTCACACCACCCTCTGGGCCATTCTGAAAGTAATTATCTACAAGAACTGAAGATATATTCGGGTATGATGCCTTGAGAACGGTTCTAGTAAATAAAGACTCGAATGTAATTATAAAATCTGGTTGCGGTTGAGCTAAAAATTCACTCTTTAAAGCTTTATATGTTGAAGAAGTGATACCTAGAGGTAGATTTGGTGTGGTAGAGTCACGATTATTCATTCCTAATATACGCCAAGTATTGTTTGGGAATACCGATGCTAAATTCGAGTCATCCGATTCATTTGCTTGAATGAATGAAGCTCTTTCAGCGATATGCGTGAACGTCATACCATATGTGTTCAGGGCAAACTTCTCATAGAATCGGTTAAAATCTAAATCATTCGTATTAGGTCTGTTTATTGGGATTGTCTTATTCTGAGCTTCAAGACCATAAAGTGGATTGTTGAGTTCACGTCTTAGTCTTGGCGTTGAAGGTAAAAATGGAGATGTATCGTCGATATTCGGTCCATCCCTTACAACTATATAATCTCCATTGAAGAATATATTTGTTTCATCAATAGTTACACTTGTTGTCAATTCTGCCGTTGATTGATTACCTGGATCAATAAAGCTGTATTGAGTGTTATCGACATTCAAGAACCTTCTATATGCCGCATAATTATGAGAGAAATGTCTAGGATATGAAGTTCTTAGAAGATACAATCTAAAATTTTGTGGATTTTGACCTTCTAACTTAAGATTGAAACATAACCTTCCTGTATTGAGATTTTCGCGGGTCGTAACTAGAGTATTTGCATTAGTTGGTATGAAAACATCCTTCACTGCCATACCACCCCTGAAGATCATTCCTTTCTGTTCAGTCAAATCAAGTCCTGTATCGTCAATTGTTGAATATAGAACAACAGGTAATATTCCATTAGACATGACGCTGCTGAATTGCAAATCAATTTCTCTAACATTAGCTGAGATTTCTCTTGTCTGGGGATTTGCAAAAGAGATTCCATAAGGACAGTTCGTTTCAGTTGGAGACGGACAAGTAACGGTTGGTGGGCAGTTCTCTGGTGGAATACCACAGATATTTGACTCGCATGTAACATTTGGAGTGAAGGAGAAATTTCCAGATGCGACATCACAGAATGAACTTTGAATGAAACTGCACGTGAAATTCTGCAGATCGCAGCAAGCACCAAATGGTTCTGGTTGTGTTATGCATTCGCACTGAATTTCATCACAACCGAATCCTTCTCCATAGTATACTCCACCTCTTTCAACACACTCATTTTTGGTCAGCTCTTCGCAGCCAGTTGTTAGACAGCATGGTCCGATTCCAATATCCTGCTCACAGCATCTTGCAGTCGAGCATGGGCCTTGCACGGCCACTCCACCGAGAACTTGCTCACATAGAATGCGGGTGAAATTATCACCAAGGCAAATACCATCTTTGCAGCAAGACACCTGTCCGTTTGATTCGCAACCATCTGGGCATAGTCTGTTTCCAAAGTTCCTATCGGTAGGATCATTGTTTCCAATACCACAGGTCACACCCGCATAGTAAACTCCACCGAATGAAGCACATTCTGATGGATTGCTATTTTCGATGCATATTCCCGCCGAGCAGCAGATTCCAGTGAGTCCACATGAAGTCTGGCATGATTGAAGCGGATTGAAAGTTCCATAGAGTGCATTGCAATTCTCTACAGTTGTATAGTCAATGCAATTTACGTTTCCAGATAAACCCTCATAGCAGCAAGAACCAAGAGTGTCGGATATCTTGCAAGTTCCAGTGTTTACATCAAATCCACGTCCAGCTACCGTTGCAAACCAAGTTTCTCCTTGGTCTGCTGACATGAGATTCACCACACTCTTACCACATGTAAAGTAGTTCTCACCCTCTTCAAAAATCACATTGGCTGGGAAATGCCAAATATTCTCATTTTCTGGTACGACTGTCAGAGAAATAGTTTCATTTTTTCTGAATGTTCCAGTAATACCAGCAATACCGATTGGTGTATTGAGATAGAATAATCCAGCATGATCGGCATTGAGATAGATTGGATCCTGGTTTCTGAACACTGGACCAACATAGTTTATCTTTGCAGATGCATTCAGTTTGGCATTTCCTCTAGTGGCAACATATTCATCATATACCAGAGTTCCATGATTATAATTTCCATCATAGGAAACACCGATGTTTGTGCTTGATATCTGGAAAGGTGTCTTCAGGTAAACAAGAGTGTTATTGAAAAGATTTGCAATGTCCAGTTCGGATGGAGTTTCAGTCAGCGTTGTGTGAAGATATACAAAATTTGCATCCTCGGTGAGATATAGAGATCCAGTTGCAGTCATTCCTCGAATCTGAAGATCACCACTTATTGTGCTGTATGAGGATATGACCGATAAACCCTGACTTGTGCTGCTGGCACCTGGAAGGAAATATTCAGTTGTTGCACCAATAAAATCACCAAAAACAACACCAGTGCTGCCATCTGAGAAATCAACCTCTATTCGATTCGAATAGGCAGAAGATGCAATGATATATTTACCATATTGACCAGTTGGGCCAGTTGGTCCTGTATTACCAGTAGATCCAGATGGTCCTGTTGGACCTTGTGGACCTTGTGGTCCACGTGGTCCTGTTATTGTGTATGATCCAATTGCGCTACTTGCCATATTTTATCCAATTTTTAATATTTATCTCAGCAACCATCTGGACAGGATGGACAATTTACCAGATCATACGAGGCATAGGCATTTACAATGCTGTAGTCTTGATTACAAGCTACCTTGATGATTGGGATTCTACGAACAGGTCTAAGTGATGCAGTTTTCTGATCTCTGGATTCCGAGTGAACAAACCCATCGGAGAAATCCTGGACCAGCATGGTTTCTCCAGCACAGACATTCATGCTGAGATCATACAATTCTACCTGGGATACATTGAAGTCCTGTTGAGTGAATCTGAACTTGGAGTTGAAGTTTCCAGATGGCTGTTCGGTTATAGTGTAGAATTCTCTGTCATTTGGACTCGTATTTCTCCAGGAGAACAAGGAGCACATGCTGGTTGAACTCCAGTATGAAGATTCTTCGTCGAATGCATAATCACCGCTGATAAGCATTGCGTTGTTGAGTTCATTCCTGTTGGCAAACATGTAATTCAATTCAATGATGCTTGGAATATACCAATCTGAATATCCCTGAAGGCCATTCTGATTCAATATGGAAATCTGCTTTGTGCAGCTATCGCTGGAGTTGTTTGCATCCCACATCTGACCATACCGAATCTTGAATTCTGCTTGATTTGATTCAATTATGGTTTCATTTGTTCCAGCAGGCCACTTTGAGATATTGCTAGAGGATCCTGTATAGAACGCAAACCGATCATAAGCCTTTGGATCACCACCCGTAGTGTCTGGTCTGAACCAGAAATAGGTGTTCTCCTTGGACGATTCATCGTGTATTCTGGTTGTCAAAAGACCATCGAGAGGGCAAGTGCTTACTGGTTCTGTGTTGTATCTTGATGGTCCGACATTTCGAACTCTACCTTCCGACATACCCCAGCGAAGAAGCGTACTTGAGAATACACTTATATCACTTGGATATACAATCAAGGCCCAAAGAACTGGAATTCCATTATCTGCATAGAACTGATTCGCCAGCTTTCTATACAAATCTGAGTTTGCAAGACCAAGCCCCTCAAAGAGAGTTACGGTTGATATGTCTTCATGCGAATAAGCAAATGTTCCTCTCGTTGTCGGAGTATTGAACATGATGCTATCGGGCCACTCAACTGGAGTGCTGGTTGTTTCTGTTGTTCTTGCAACTCCTTCGAAGGTCTGCATAACATATGGAATACCACCCTTGAAAAGACACTTATTGTCAAGATTCGTTCTTGTTAGATTGACTGGATGTGTTCTAGCAAAATACTTGATGTTTGAATCAACCTCAAGAGTTTGACCACTCTCTCCTATGCAATTTTTATATTTCCACGTCAAAGTCTCATCACCAGTGACAAAACCTCTGGGATAATATCTACACGCGAGAACCTGACCTTCAGCGACTAATGGTGTATTGAAGGAAGTGCATGGTGATGGATGCCCAACAATACCAACAAGATACCCACCACCGATTTTAGTTCCAATTGGAAGGCAAGGAATGTTCTGAGTGATTCTACAATCAATCTCTGTGTTGAAATATTCAGTATTGACATCCTTACCACAGCACCTTCCGCTATTGACACCAGGTCCGAGGAATAAACCATCAGAGCAATCCTGTGGTCTTATATTTGGTGTAATGACACCATTTCTACAGCAACCACCTCTAGAAAGCGCTTCACATGTCGGATCACATTCACCAGAGCAAACTTCATTTGGATGGAACGAGGAATTGGGTAATGAATCGCACTCGAAACGAGTGAAGTTGTCAAAGCATCTTCCATTAACGCAGCACTTTCCTGTTTCTGTGGCATTACCACAGTAATCGGTGCATACGAAATATTCTTCTTCTCCACCATCAACTGGATTGCACACTCGGTTGGGGTGGAAAATTCCACCATACTTGGTGCAGTTCTGTTCAGATGTGTTCAGACACTTGCCATTCACGCAGCAAGCACCTTCCGCGAAGCAATCACCGTTTATTACTCGACCAGAGCAGCCGTTCGTATTGAAGTTGCCACCCATGCTATCACAATATGTCTTGCTGACATAATCCACGCACTTGATGTCTCCTGCTGCTTCATCCAACTCACAGAAGCAACATGAGCCCAATGTTTGTGCATTTATGAGTTGTGGTGTAAATGATGTTCCACGATTGAAAGTTACTGGAAGAAAGCTGACACTGAGATTCGTTGCGCCTGTTGTTCCTATGTTGGAAGTTTGAACAAGCTTGATATTTGAATTAATGTCAAAATCTACTTTGTATCTTGAAGTATTGACATCGAATGCCATGTCTGGCGTGAAATCGTGGAAAGGTACCATGATTCCAGTCGAACCAGTATAACCGAGAATATTCTGACTGAAATTCAATCCACGAATATCATAGTTCTTGCTGTCATATACCGCATGTCTTTCCGACGAAAGAGGTATGTCAAGCATTGAGATTCCAGCATACCAATAGCTGTTTTCAACACCCTTTGCCTTGTTCAGAGCGTATTGATATACGATGTTTCCAGTATCACCAGCACGATTGAAGTTCTGGGTGATTCCAACCATGCTCAGATAATTCGCATCAGTTGTAACTGAGAAGAATGAATTAGTTTCCGATTTGAATGTCAAGCCTTTGAGCCTGATGTATTCATCAGATTGTATGATCTGGAAGTTTTCTGAAAATTCATCAACATCATCAGTATAGATGATTGAATTGCCATAGAGAGGATATACAAGGTTATTGCATACGCCCCGAATAAGTGCAAATCTCTCGACAATCGCACCACTTTGACCGCGAATATTGATTGACACAGATCCAGTGCCCTGAATCTGCATTGTAAGGTTGTATGCGACTGCACTCGTAACACCTGTAATTCCAAATCCAGTGATTCCCGTCACACCAGCGATAAGTGGCCCAGTGATACCAGTGGCTCCTGTTGGGCCAGTTGGGCCTGTGGGACCAGTTACTCCGAGAAAGGTAAAGGTATATTGAAGGGATGAACTTCCAAATATGGACATTTTAGTTAAGTTCTATTGGTAATCTCCAGAGCTTGTATTCTGGATCTGTTGATGCTGGTGCCGTTCGATCACAACGAATAATTTTAATTGGTCTTACTTTGTATGTATTTTGTCTGCCTTTAATCGTTGAATTATTAAAGACAAAATTCGCGTTTTCCTTAATAGCAGGATTGCTTGAATCTATCGAATATGACCATGCTTGAGTACCGTGTGTTGCACCGATAGGTGAATTTTTGATACCTTCGTTAAAATTATAATTAAAGCTTCCAGTTGATGTCCAATAAATTCCATTTATTTGTTCATAACCATTTATAGCCATTATTGAATTTAAATTAAATCCAACTTCATCCTGACACAATCTGGATATATAACCCATTTCATCGTGACTCGGAATAAACCAGCTAGATTCATAGTTTTCAGTTGGAGGATTGTCTTGATTGTATTTCATAATAGCATCTACTATTTCAGTACCATCGATGCTAGAATCTCTACTATAACCTTGAATATTTCTTAAAATATTTAATTTTGATCCACACATTCTTGCAGTATTATAGAGTCCATAATTTCTTCTCCATCTACCTGTTATTCCCTCGGAAGAAACACTTGTTAGCCACTCTATGGAATCAGATGTATTTCTTACAGCGCAACCATTAAATGTATTTGCCTCAAGACTGGTAAAATCACTCAAACTATAATTTCCAGTTGGAAGTAATTTAGCTTTTCTATGAGTACCTGTCATCGGTGGCTGAATGTCCATTATTATTGAAGCCGCACCAGTATTTTTATTAGTTATACCAACTCCATACCACAATCCAGTGTTTAAATCAATATTATTTGGAACTAACGAGACATCTCTGCCTACTTTTATTTCCTTAATAAGTGTTGAATCAATATAAAATTTTATACTCATCAACGCAAAAGTTGCTTCTATTTTGAAAGTATGGTAATCAGACACTCCGATCCCAGTATCAAAAGAATATTGATTAAAATTGTTTGAATCTATGGAAATATGCCAGGTACCATTTTTCTCACAGAAAGCCACTCTATTTCTAACAGTAGTTGAAGATGAGAATAAACCAACATTGATAATATCATTTTCTGTATTATTGTGTGAAGCTAATTTTACAGTTGCTTCAAAAACAAATGAACCAATTGTATCACCCCTCATCACCCACGCATTAGATGGTGGTGAAGCTTCAAGTGGATCATGGCTTCTAAGATTAATTTTAGAGTTCAATAATTCAGATGTTCTAAGTCTTATAACACTCCCATTAAAATCTATAGTTGCATCATCACCCCCATCACTATATACTACCCAATTTCCAGGAGAATTTCCATCTGTAGAAAGATCTGATTCGATTTCAAATTTATTGTCATTATATTCAAACAGGTGTCCTTCAAGATCATTAGTATTTGACAAAAATTCTTCATTTTCAAGTGTTGCTGGATTGTATATCCCACCCCACATATTTTGTTTCTTAGACCAGACGAACTCATTTGTATTATTATAAACAAGATCATTCTTTGAAACTATTATGATATACTTGTCATTTTCAGTATCACACCTATTTCCAAAGTCTTTGTCTACTCCATATCCACCAAAATCATATCGTGTCTGATAATTTTTACCAACGATAGATGAAGTTTTATTGAAAATATTTGAGAAAGAAGGAATACTTCTTGCACCTCTTGTCGTGGTGTCATATGGATCACCACTCATCATGATGTTTCCGAATACCAAAGATGACGAGGGGTCAAAAAGTCCAGCAACTATTCCACCAGCAAATTCATCACCAACTTCAAGAACACTGGTTCCTTCAATTATCTGACCACATGGAATCTCATTTCCTGTGCAATTAAAATCATCACAACGTGAACGATCACCGAAATATGTTCTATTACTTGAAAGACAGTCATCGAATGATATTCCATTCAAACAAGAAATTCCAGAATTACAACAGGCGCCAGTTCCTCCAGCACATATAGGCTTCGAGCAGTTTGTGCATGTGCCTTGAAAGAATCCATTTCTGGCCGAGCATTCAGATCTTGTTGTTGTTTCGCAGCCACCTAGACCATCACAACATGCTCCGCTATCGTTGAAGAGACAGAAGTTGCAGTCAAAATCAGAAAGACTTGTCTTCAGTCCACCATAAACATTGAATGAGAATGGTGAATTATTTGCAAGAGTCGCGCAATTACAATAGGTAGTTTCCAGCTGGGTGAATTTATTCGTCGAGAAGTTTCTTATGCAACATGCACCCCGCGTGGAGCAAATTGAAGATCCGATTGGCTCGCTTGAATAGAACTGACCAGTGCAGCCACCTCTGTTTGTTCGTGTGTTTGAGACATTGCAGTTCTTATGGCAGCAAAGACCAGTATCGAAATATGAAGACTCAAGAGATCTTTCAGCGACTTCGTATGGATAGCAAGTATCCACGAGATTAGTTGCGGTGATCTCTGTATTTGTCGCTGAACTATTTTGATTGTACTGTGCTGGTATAGCAAGATACCTTCCACCGAGAGATATCAGGTTCAACACATTAAACTTGGAATCTGGGCAGAAGTATGAATCATTCTGCCACTCGACTCCAGCTGCATCGAATTTCTGGAAAAATACGCTACCAAATGTTATTCCATCAACAACATCTGAATCGTTTTCATACGTTGCATAATATATTTTTCTATTCAATCCAGTGAAACTATTGTCAAAATGAAGAGAAATTCCTTTGGAGAGATAACCATTTGATGGTTTCTTTATCAAGAAAGCCATTCCGTTGATTTCAGTTGACGTGGTTAATATCTGGGTGTATGGAATCATGTAGAAAACAGAACCAAGGCTTGGATCTATTTTCCATACGGCTAGATTTGTACCGATCACGGTTGGCCTGCAGATATTCAGTGCTTCCTGAATATTTCTGTGCTGTATCAGAACAGAATCCTCAGTTTCGTTGTAGAATGTTGAGGTTATTCCTGCCTGAAATTGACCAGGTAGATTCTGAATTATATTTCCAAGAGTTCCACCAGAAAGACCAACATAACCTATATTGATTGTATTATACTCGATTTCAATCAAATCTTTGTCAAATGTATTTTCTTCATTGCCATTTCGATCACGAATAGTAATATATGGAGCTGCGGCAGTTGAAAGACCTTTGAAAGTCAACACATCTGTGGGATATTGATCTCTTTCTGATGTGTTTTTCAGTTTATCAGCTAGAAGACTGAAGACTCCGAGACTTGTTCCAGTAAGAGAAACCTTTGTATTTCCGCTTGGACCAAGTATAACTGTATTTGATTTTTTGGTTGTCGAATCGCTGAAATAGAATTCAAATCTATTATCCTGCAATTGACGTACATCTACCAGACTTGCGCCAGCTGGACCTGTTCGTCCGATAATACTTGCACCAGTAGCACCCCTCGTACCAGATGGACCAGTAAAACCAGTCGGGCCTCTGGATGACGATGGGTATGGATTCAGAGTTAATCCATATATTGAACTACTTCCAGTATAACCAGAGCTCATATTGTTGGTACTTTATAACCTATGTAATTGACTATTATTCCAGTGTAATTTCCATGTGGAGCAGTCTGATAAACTGCCTTTACGATATGACCATCGGTTGTTGGTGGAAGTGATTGGAGTTTGCCAGCAGTCAAGCCGCTGAGAAAATATATGTCATGACCACCGCAACCACCAGCTCCGAGATCGATATACCCAGTCAAACCTATTGATCCACAAATGACTACATTTGCATTTCCAGCGACATCTAGACTTTCAACGACACCAAATACTTCTGCGGTATTGGCATTGCTGGCTACAGATCTGGTGTATTTTGAAAGCCCGACATCATAGTAAATAGCCTCGCCAGCGCAAAGACCACTTTCATTTATTGAAGCAGAGGATATTAGAACAGAAAGTCTGTTTCCGCCGTCATTGGAAACATTGACTACCGTGCTTCCCGCTCTGATGTTTGAACTGTTGCTACAGGATGGCATTTATATTCCTTTAGATTGAGTAATCTGCATCTGCTACGAAATGATAATGAATCTTATCATAAGGAACATAACCCACATCTGTATTCATATTTATCAGAACACTATTGACAGAACTAGATGAGGTTATACTTTCTATACCAAATCTATATATTCTCACAGCACTATTATAACCAATAGTACCTGATGTATAACGAAGCTCTCTCATCGCGGTTGTATTATATGCCTCATTTACTGCACCAGAATACGGAGAGTAAATCGTGACGGCTGGGGTAATTCTCATATAGGCTGGGTTCATATGCATGGAGCAGGCATATTGAGGCAATGCAATCAAAAATGGTGTACTGTTGGATACATCAAATTGACTTGTCATTGTTGGAAACCCTACTCTCTCATCACCGATATATGTGGTGTAGTAGAATTGTTGACAATACTTCAGTTTTTCGTCGAATGACTTGAAACTGTGACCTCTTGTCGTCGAACTTCCTATTCCAGCGTTCACTGATGTAAGTGAAATATAACTAGAACTTGAAAGAGAAAGTGCCGCATCATTAGCCTGAGTAATTGCTGGAATTAGATCAAGACCAACTTCACAGTAATCATTTGTTAGTGGAGCGAATGATCCAGTCAAACCGTTGATGAAACGGGTAAGATCGTATCTATCCCATGTGGTTTTAAGCGTGACCGAACCGATGACCGTATGATCGAGCAGAGTAGTTCCATTATATCTTGCAAGATAGACATTCACATCTTTCATTTGATTAGTAGATGTCTTGGCATAGAAGCTTACTGCAATATCTTTATCGTCGAAATATTTCGCATCTGGAATGACGTGACCAATAGTAAGATGGTCGCTGGATGAATATGCAGGATACTCGCCACCAGAAAGTCCAGTGTACGCATTTGCGGAAAGACCAAGAGCCTTGATATCCACATAATATTTTGGATTTCCCTCAACAACATTCTGATAATCACCGAATGTTTGTCGAGTGATGTAGTAATTCTTGTGAGAACTCGAACCAGTCACGCCATCGTGTCTTCTCCACATGTCGGCAAACTTGACATTTCCCTGATCAGTATATGACGAATATTTTCCAACTTCAGTTCTCTGCCATATTGAGAAATCTCCGTTTATCAGAATATTGTCGTAATAATTATCCACATTTGAAGACAGTGGAGCTATGCCTATTCTAAAATCCGCTTGTGGATTTGAACCACCGATTACATTTTGTATGTCAATAACAGCTGAATTTGATGCAAAATCATATACTCTAGCAATCTGTGGTGATGTTCCAGCATTTCCATCAGTATTGAAGAGCTGCGGTGAATCACCTCTGTTTGCAACATCAAAATAATTATTGAGATAGACGCCACCATTTAAATATGAAGTATAGACATTCGTGTATCCAGAAAGCTGAAGTGTGATTATGACATCTGGATTTGCACCAACTGTTTGTTTGGCAATCACGACTCCAACGATATATTGAAGTTCTCCAGCGTTGTCTATCGAATGAAACCAGCCATTATAGCTTTTTCTCGTAATTCCATCCAATGTCTCGGCATATGTGGGAGAATATGAAAGAACATCGCCAAGTAATATTTCACTTACGGCAGTTGTGTACACACCTCCGTCTATCGTGAAAGATATCTGATTTGATCCAGAGGATCCATAGGAGGTGAGATCAGCATTCAGGTAGTTGCCTCTAAACTGAAGAACAAGTCCCGAGTTACCAGTCAATCCCATGATTACTGGTTTAGAAACATATCCAGTTACTATAGGCTCATCTATGGTTATTTTACCTGGATTGTTTGGATCTAGGAAGTAAATACAGCCAGCTGAAAGTCCCTTTCCATCAGCATTCACGCTTTGGAAATTACCATCAATTTTTCCACCTACAGCGATATACGAATAAGTCTGACCCATTGAGCTAATGAGTCCTATAACTTCAGCATTGTCTGGGTTATTTGCTCTAGATGCAGTCAGACCGATGATATTCGATGGGTCTACATAAATTCTAACAGGAGTTCCGAAAGTATATCCAGTTGTTCCAGAAGTAATACCAGAAGCCAATATATTCACATTTGGAACATTCACATTTCCATTAAATGTCACGGTATTATTGAAGATAAGTGGTGACTGAATAATACCAGATGTTCCACCGATACTAACAGACAAAAGACCATTTACATCAGTTGATGCTAGAACACCATCTCCACTTGTGGCACCATAAACCTTAAGTAAATTAAGTTTGGCGATGATTTCAGTATTTTCCTTCTGAAACCAATCGTAAAAAGTGCTTGTGGAATTCAGGGTATTTATGGTATAGGTGTTCTCAGTGACTCCCATTTATTATGCTCCTAGCGGAATACCATTAGGCCAAATGATACTTCCGTTTTGTATTGTTAGAATATTCTTGTACTGGCTTGGTGAAGTTGAAATATTTATGCTCATGAAATCATGAGCGACTCTATATGCACCAGGACTTGCGGTATTTGGCGAACCACTTGAATTATCGTAAAGACGATTATCATCTGTTGCAAATATATCCCGAGTGTTTATTGAAAACCCAACATAGCTCGGGGTTGATGTATTTAATACAGCACTCTGAGCATTTATTATGAATTGTGTGGGGGTATGAACCCAGAAACACAAGCCACTTCCATGTGTGTAGTAGTACCATCCAGTGTTGAAGGTTATATTATTATTGATATCCTTGGAAACCTGTGTTGGGTCAAGAGGTACTACTCCATCCCAAAGAATATCGGTTATTACTGGGGTGTCATTATCTTTAATGAATTGAGACACATAAGGAACCCAGTTCGAAAACATTAGATTCGATAGTGTGAGATTCTTGTGAAAATTATCCTGAATCTCGTTCAACTCTGCGGCTTGAAGAGCCAGACCTGGTGTAAAACCAATCAGAATATAGTTTTTGCCACTTTCTTCAAAATCAGTAAATCTCGAATAGAAAGGAGCCCTGTAAAGTGGGCTTTTTCTATTATTATTACTGCCAGTGTTTGTTCCAAAAATACTATTTGGCATTATAGACCTTTAATTATATTTATTCTTATGATTCTGGTTGGATTTGTAGTCGAAGAAGCTATATTGAGGTTTGTGGTTGTTTTTGTGCTCTGAAGTATTTTTCCACTATATTGTTCAAACTTCGGCTTCTTGATGACTTGATTAACTATGAAATTCTCCCCATCCAAATCCTCTATGCTGCTCGTAGAAACAATTTTAGAATAGTTGTATCCAACGACATTAATGAATGATTCGTTTGGAAGGCTGGGAACGGGTTCAAGTGTTCCAAGAGAGCTCTTGAGAATTTTCGTGTTCGAAACAGGAGTGCCTGTCGCAGTTTTTGCAAAAGATGAACCGAGCTGGGGAAGTTTCGTGACATCGAATCCACCGACATCATCCTCAAACACAACTCCGATCTCTGTCAAACCACTGTTAACTTTTGTGGCATTTGGAGGAAGCTCCGAGCCAGAAATAATCAGATCACCAGAATCAGTTCTTTCGATTGGATTTGTGATCAAACCAAACAAATTTACTGTCGGCGGTAGTTCTATTTTCTGGGCTTGAAGTTCATTTGTGTCGATTCTTGCATCAACCATGATATGCTCTGCATTCAAAACATCATATGGATCAACATTCAAACCATCTATAAGATCAAGATTTATATTGATGGAAGCGATAACGAAATCCTTGATGGATGTCGTAACAAATACCGAGGAATTAATATCAAGTTCAATGTCTCTATATCCAGTTCCATTTGAAACAACCTCGATTCCGTTTAGAATGTATTTACCAT
>Ga0105104_10002080_pt1 | contig 14752 bp, 6 predicted proteins | sample PPLLaktember2015_3_FD_87034 | JGI IMG/M metagenome (GOLD analysis project Ga0105104, IMG submission 87034) | Freshwater sediment microbial communities from Prairie Pothole Lake near Jamestown, North Dakota, USA - PPLs Lake P7 Core (6) Depth... | ecosystem: Environmental > Aquatic > Freshwater >... | reverse complement strand
GGGGTGGGTCTGGTCGGAACGGGCCTGCTCTCCCAGGGCCGCACCGCCGGCCGGCAGCTCTTGCTTATCTTCGCCGAGCTGGAAGCGATCACCGGGAGCCGTTGGGACCGCCTGCCGCTGTTCGAGGGGAGCAACCCCCTCGGAGCACAGCACGCCCTGGTGGGGGAAACGACCTTCCCGGGAGCCGTCCGGTACCGCACGGCCGCGGCGCATGGCGCGGCAGAGTTCTCTCAGGTGGATTGGAGCGTGCAAAACCTGGCGAGGCGCGGCGAAATCGACCTGGTGATCTGGATCGGGGACGACGCCTGGTTCGGCGAGAGCGAAGCCAGAGGCCTGGACCGCCTCCCCAAGATTGTCTTGAGCGATCACCCTCCGTTCTGGTCTCCCTCGGTCTGGTTCTCCACCGCACGAGCCGGGGTCGATGCTCATGGGACGGCGCTGCGCTTCGATGGGATGCCTGTTCCTCTCCGGCCTCTCCCCAGCCCTGAAAACAGCTCCGCGGTGTTCGAAGCGGGCAGCCGCCCGACCGCGAGCGCCCTGCTGCAAGAACTGGGTAGGGATCTATGAGCCTTACGGTTGTGCGCGGCGGCAAGGTCTACGATCCGGCTCACGCCATCGATGGCGAGCCGCGGGACCTGTGGATCCGGGACGGGGTCATCGTCCCCGCCCCGGAAAATCCGGCGGCAAACCCGGCGGCGGAGCCGGGGCAGGGCGGCGAAACGGTAGAGGTGATCGATGCCGCCGGGTTGATCCTCGCGCCAGGCGCCATCGAAATCCACAGCCACATTGCAGGATGGCAGCTTTCACTTGCCCGTGCGGCGCGCCTGAGGGAGGCGGTGGATGCCTCACCCCAGGCGGGGTTAATCCCGGAGTTGATCCCTTCGCCGGCTGAGGTAGCCGAGGCCTATCTGAAGCTCGGCTACACCACCCTGTTCGATGCGGCCATGTCCCCCCGGTTTGCCTGGTACACCCACGCCGATTTTTCGGCTATGCAGAGCATCGACCGGGGGGCGTTTACCCTGGCGAGCGACGATGTCGCGGCAGCCTGGGCGTTGGGGCGCCGGGATCCGGCTGTGCTGAGGCAGGTCCTGGCCGGACTGCTCGATCGCTCCGGGGGATATGCGATCAAGCTGGTCAACCCGGGCGTTGGCCTGGCCTGGAAGCAGGGCGCCGGTTCCCCCGGCCTGGAGACACCCACCGGACCGGGCGGGCTCGCCCCGAGGGAATGGATCGGTCGGGTGGCAGCCGCCGTCCAGGAGCTCGGCCTGCCCCACCCCGTGCACGTCCACGCCGGGAATCTCGGCCGTCCGGGCAGCTGGCGAAGCCTGGTCGACACCATCCAGGCGCTCGAGGGGGCGCCGGCCCACCTCTGCCACATCCAGTTCTACGCCTACGCGGATCCTCCGGAGGAGGCCCGTTCGAAGGACGGGAACCTGTGGTCGGCGGCGGAGGAGATCGCCGACGCCGTCGAGTGCCACCCGGAGCTGACCTTTGACGCCGGGCTGGTGGTGCTGGGACCTGCCCACCTGCTCTCGGCGGATATCCAGGCCATCGAAGGACTGCGCAGAGCGCGTCATAAAGCGCTGCGCTCCACCTGGATGCGCTCGTCCATCGAAGGGGAGGGCTGCTTTGGTTTGATGCCCTTCGAGTACGCCGGCCGGGATGCCGACAGCGCGGTGCAGTGGGCGATTGGGCTGGAACTGCTGCTGCGTTCCCCCGATCCCGGCCGCTTGTTCATGACCTGTGATTATCCCAACGGCGGGTCGTTCACCGCCTATCCCCGCATGATCAAGCTGCTGATGGACCGCGCCGCCCGCCAGGAAGTGCTGCAGTCGGTGCATCCCGCTGCCAGCCGTCACACCGGGCTGCCGGCCCTCGAGCGGGAGTACAGCCTGGGGGACGTGGTCGCCATGACCAGTCTGGGACCGGCGCGGGCCTTGGGGCTGGCCGACCGCGGCCACCTGGGTGCCGGAGCCAAAGCCGACATCCGTTGCTACCGGCCGCAGGCGGATCGGGAAGCCCTGTTTGCCCACCCGGCCTGGGTGATGAAAGATGGGCAGATCGTCGTCCGGGAGGGGGCGCTCGTCCAGTGTCTGCCGGGGCGCACACTGGTCGTCTATGCAGGAGGGGACTCTGGCATAGACGACCGTATAATTATGGAGTTGGACAGGAGCTCCACCCAACTTTTCCAAGGCGGATCGGGGCTGCCTGCATTCAATCCGATTTTTCAGTCTGCAATCGAGGTGGTGCCATGCAGGTCAGCGGCGCGAGGCGGGTGAGCGGCGTCACCATCGAGGATACGTTTGCCGAGGCCTTCCCCATGTGGGCGGCGCGCCTGGTGATCACCGCCGCGACCCCCGAATGGGCCAGGCTGGCGGGAGAGGCGGCCAGCGGGTTGGCCACCTCCATCGTCGGCTGTGGGTGTGAGGCCGGTCTGGAAAGGACGCTGCCCCCGGAGGAGACGCCTGACGGGCGGCCGGGGGCAGCGGTGCTGCTCTTCACCGTCTCCCGGGAAGCGCTGGCAGACGAGCTGTTAAAGCGCATCGGACAGGGGGTGATGACGGCGCCCACCACCGCATGCTACAACGGGCTGGAAGGCGGTGAGCCGCTGCTGGTGGGTGGCAAGATCCGCTATTTTGGGGATGGGTTTCAGGCCAGCAAGCGCATCGAAGGGGCCCAACCTCCGGCGGGAAGGCGATTCTGGCGGGTCCCGGTGGGGGATGGGGAGTTCCTGGTCGAGGAGTCGTTTTTCGCCGTCCAGGCGGTGGGAGGCGGCAACCTGCTGATCCTGGGAGAAGACCCGGCCTGCACTCTGCAGGCCGCCGCGGCCGCCGCGGAGGCGGTCCGCAGGACTCCGGGGGCCATCGCCCCGTTTCCAGGCGGGGTTTGCCGGTCGCCGAGCAAAATTGGATCCCGCTATGCAGGCTTGCGCGCCTCGAGCAATGCGCCGTTCTGCCCTACCCTGCGCGGGCGGGTGGACAGCCGCCTTCCGGCGGGCTGCCACTGCTGTTATGAAATCGTCGTGGATGGGTTGGATGAAACCGTGGTGGCACGCGCCATGCAGGCGGGGATCCGGGCTGTGGTGGACCGGACGGGCTGTGCCCATCCAGAAGGTGGGCCTCAACCAGGGGCACTGGTGATTACGGCGGGGAATTTCGGGGGCAAGCTCGGTCCCTACCACATCCATCTGCATTCTCTGCTGGCAGGGGAAGAAGCATGCCGGTAAGCCTCGATTTCCGGCCATGGGGGTATTTGCCGGTGGACGCCAGCCCGCTGGTTCCCCAGGGGCTGCTGTCCCTGACCCCCGGGCAGATCGAACGCCTTCCCCTCCATATCGGCGGGCATACCCTTCCCATGGGCGAGGTGTGCCGGGCAGCGCGTTCGGCGACGGATGAGGAAACGGTCGTCCTGACCGGTGCGACCGGGAACCTTCACCGGCTTGGGTGGGGCATGGGCTCAGGCCGCCTGGTGGTCGAGGGCGATGCGGGACGCTGGGCCGGGGCAGGCATGCAGGGCGGCGAGCTGGTGATCCAGGGCAGCGCCGGCGACCATGCGGGTGTGGGGATGCGGGGCGGGGTGATCCGGATCGCCGGGGATGCGGGAAACCGGGCCGGCGGCCGGCGGATGGGGACCGCCGCGGCGGCTGCCGCCGCCGGGATGCAGGGTGGGATATTGTGCATCGGCGGAAATGCCGGGACCTGCCTGGGCAGCGGGATGCGGCGTGGGTTGATCCTGGTGGCGGGCAGCACGGGAGATTACACCGGGGAGCAAATGCGGGCCGGAACGATCCTGGTGGCGGGCAGACTGGGGAAGTATGCCGGCCTGGAGATGAGGCGCGGCTCGATTGCCGCCGGAGAGGCCGCGGTGCTGCTGCCCGGCTTTACCGAGGCCTGCACCGGCGACTTTACCTGGCTCAGGCTGGTCCTGCACGCCCTGCATCGGAGAGGGGTCGCGGTCCCACCCGGGTGGATCGGGGGCAAGTTCCGCCGCTACTGCGGCCATGACCTGGCCGGAGACGGCCGAAGGTCGGAGATGCAGGCCTGGAACAAAGGAGAGATCCTGCTCTATGATCGACCTGAATGAGCGTGCCTGGCGCCTGTTGAGGCGAACCCTGCCCGAAGCGGACTCCCTGGGGTGGGCTGTCGAACGGAGGCCGTGCGGTGCCCTGGTCGTGGATGCGGGTGCGGCAGGGATGGTAGGGGCGCAAGCCGCGGATGCACGGGTAGGGGCGCAGCAAGAGCAGCCTCGACAGACCGCCGCGGTTCCTTTTGCTTCGCCCCTACAGCCCCACCAGGTTCGATCCGGGCTGCACCTGGCAAAGATCTGCACGTCCGGGCTGAGCACGGTGCGCATGGTCAGGCGCAAGGTGGGAGGCCATCCCTGGCCTCACGTCCAGGTGGACAGCCGGCACCCGTTTCTCGGCTGCTTCATTTCCCAGGCGGCTGCCTGGCCGGTGGACGTTTCCGGCCTGAAAGGCGGCCTGATAGGCATGGGGTCCGGGCCTGCCTGCTTGAAAGCCCTGCCGGAGCGTTTTTCCGCCCTGGGATTGGAGGATCCCTCGGACCATGCGGTCCTGGTGCTGGAATCGCCCGCCTTGCCGGACGACGAAGCCTGCCGGGAGATTGCCGAGAGGTGCCGGGTTTCCGCCGATCACCTGGCGGTCCTGGCGGCGCGCACCTCCAGCCCGGCGGGGTCGATCCAGATCGCGGCGCGCTCGATCGAAACGGCTCTGCACAAGCTGGATCACCTGGGGTTTGACCTCGGCTGCATCGTGAGCGGGACCGGCATCTGCCCGGCCGCCGCGCCAACCGAAAGCGACCTGCTCTCCATGGGAAAAACCAATGACGCCATGCTGTTTGGCTCCCAGGTCTGGCTGGTTGTGGCGGGTGTGGATGTCGACTGCCTGGCCCGCATCGTGGCGCAAGCGCCCTCCGCGACCAGCCGGTCGTACGGCAAGCCTTTCCTGGACATCCTTCAGGAGAGCGGGGGGTTCTACAACATCGACCCGGGGCTGTTTGCCCCGGCGCAGCTGGCGATTATCCACAAGGAGACGGGCAGGGTCCTGATCGCCGGCACCCGGGACGAGGAGAGGCTGATGGCGGCTCTGACAGAGGACAGGCAATGAACCTGCCGCGCACCTTCATTCTGGCGGACCCCAACGCCTGGCATTCCCAGCAGCTGCATGCGGCGTTTCAGGCCCGCGGGATCGAGCCGCAGTATGCCAGCGTACCCCACCTCCAGGCGCGCCTGGCCGCCCCGGCGGGCAGCGAAGATGGGGTGTGGGCCGGGTCGCGGTGCCTGAGAGAAGCCGACCTGGTGCTGGTGCGCGACGTTCCGGGTGGATCGTTGGAACAGATTATCTACCGCATGGATGTCCTGCACCAGCTGGAGGACAGCGGGGTGCGGGTGGTAAACCGGCCGGGCGCCATCGAGAAGATGGTCGATAAATACTACACCTCGTCCTTGCTCAGCCGGGCGGGCCTGGTGGTCCCGGCTACGGTGGTGACCGAGAGTCGTGATGAAGCGATGGCGGCCTTCGAATCCCTGGGGAGGGACGTGATCCTGAAACCGCTTTTCGGCAGCCGGGGGGCCGGCATGGTGCGCTTGACCGATGCGGATACCGCTTACCGGGCGTTCCAGGCGCTGGAGCTGGGCCGCTTTATCTATTACCTCCAGCGTTTCATACCCCATGGCGATTATGACATCCGGCTGCTGATGGCGGGCGAGCGCTGCGTGGCGGCCATGACGCGCCATTCATCCACCTGGAAGACGAATATCTCGCAGGGAGCCGAACCCCGCGCATACGAACCTCCGCCGGAGGTGGTCGACCTGGGGAAAAGGGCGGCGGAGGCTGTGGGGGCCGATTACTGCGGGGTGGACCTGCTCCAGGGCGAGGATGGCGTTGCCTACGTGCTCGAGGTGAACAGCATGCCGGCCTGGAACGGCCTGCAAACGGTAAGCTCCTGCAGCATCGCCGAAGAAATCGTCGCCTACTGCCTGACGAAGTGCCTGCCGTGAAGATCCTGATGGTAGGGGTCTCCACGAGAGCCTTTGCCGCCTCGGCTGCCTCCGCCGGTCACCGGGTGGTGTCGGTGGACTATTTTGCCGACTGCGACCAGGCCCTAAACGTCCAGGCCCTTTCCCTGGGGCGGGATTTTGGCCTGCCTCTCTCGACGGACGGATTGGTGGAAGCCGCCCGGAAAATGCTCCCGGGCAGGGAGAGCAGGCAGGGGTTTGATGGGGTGGTGTTCTGCGCAGGGGTGGAAAACCGGCCGGCGATGGCTGGACTGGTGGGGTCTGGAAAGCGGCTGGGGAACGCACCCCAGGCGATCCGCTCCGGGCGAGACCTGAAGCAGGTGCAGGCGGTGCTGGGCTCCTTGGGCAGCCCCTGCGGGGTCGCCCTGCCGGAGACCATCTTCCCTGGCGAAAGCCTGCCCTCCTGCCTGGAGGATCCACGTCCCCATGAGAAAGAAGCCGCCCATCCGGGCCGCGGCTGGCTGCTCAAAGACCTGCGGCGCAGCGGGGGAATGGGCGTCCAGGTGTGGGATGGCGCCCGCCCCATTGGATGGGGCCAGAAACGCCGGTCCGGCGCTCGACAGGTGCTGCAGCGGGTTGTCCCGGGGACACTGGCCTCGGCGGTTTTCCTGGCCGATGGAGAGCACGCCCGGGTGGTCGGGATGAGCCTCCAACTGGCAGGCCTGGCCCGCCTGGGCGCCCGGCGCTTTGCCTGGTGCGGGAACCTGGCTCCCCTCGTACGGCCCGAGCTCCAATCCAGGATCGAGAGCGCCGCCCAGGCGCTGACCCGGGCCTTCGGGCTGGTCGGGATCAACGGGATGGATTTCATCGTGCGGTGTGGAACGCCCTATTTGTTGGAGGTCAACCCGCGCCCGTGTGGATCGGTTGAGCTGTTTGAGAGGTTGTACGGGTGGAATGCCTTCGATCTTCACCTGTGCGCCTGCCGGCGAGACATGCCGGCGCCGGGTTCTGCGGGGAATCCCGGCCTGTGTTGGGGGAAAGGCATCCTGTATGCCCGCCGCGACCTCACCACCCCGGACACCCACGGGTGGCCGGGGCGCGGCGTGTGCGACGTTCCCCATCCGGGCGAGGCCATCCCTTGCGGGAGCCCGGTCTGCAGCGTGCTGGCCTCGGCCGGCAGCCTGGCGGGGTGCTGGAGGGCCATCCGGACGGAGGTGGACCGCCTGGAACTCGAGCTGTACGCAGCGGTATCGAATGACCCTCCCGATCCCCTACCACAGGGGCTGTAACCATCCTGAAGCGGCGCATCCGTCGGTGGAGGTGGAAACCCCGGCAGACTGCCTCACCAAAGGGAGGGAGGATCTGGATGCCGGTATGGCCTGACCCGGCTGCCGGTGATTCTCCCGGCCGGCGGCCAAAGCCCTGTCTGGCCGTAGATCGTGAATCCGGGCGGCGATCGTACGATCGCCGCCCGGATTCCAAATCGCGGATGGCCGCCGGGAGGGCGGCGGCCCACCTCGCTACCGATGGACGAAGGGCAGGTAGAGCAGCTGGATGACCGTTCCCTCCTGCACCTCCAGCGTGGTGGTCGCCTGAGCATTCCCGGCTCCGTTGCTGGCCGTGACGGTAACGGTGTAGGTACCCGCCGTCCAGTAGCGGCGAGTCACCACCTCGCCAACCACCGTTTCCCCATCCCCGAAGTCCCAGGTGTAGGTCACGTTTGTGCCTGCCGAAACCATGGCGGTAAAGACGGCTTCCTGCCCGGCGGTGACCGGTCCATTGTTCCCCGCGGCCAGCCCCTCGATCGCCTGGTCCTGCACAAGGATTTCGTAAGGGCCGGCCCGGCGGGCATTGCCGGCGCCGTCCACCCCTTCGATGTAGATCTGGTACGTCCCGGCCAGCGGGCCTTCAAACGAGGGTGTAAAGGTCCATTGGCCATCCACCCGCACCACAGGGTCCACCTGGTGGCCGCCGAGGGGATCGTTGATGGTGGCGGTCATGCCGCGAATCCCGCCCGGGTCGAACACCGTGCCGGCCAGGACCGGGCCGCCGCTGCCCCCCGGCAGGTAATCGGTGATGGATAGCGTGGAAGCCGCGAAGGTGACTTCCACGGCGGGGGCGATGGTGTCCACCGTCGTGCTGTGCCAATCGCCGGGCTCGCCCATGTTCCCGGCCATATCCATGGCGCGCACCCGCAGGGTATGGTCCACGTAGTCCTCCGCCGGCAGGAGCCAGGTAAAGTCCCAGGCGTGCAGCCCGTCTTCGCCGGCGGCGTACACGGTGGCCTTGTGCCAGGGGGCGTCCGGGCTGTCCATCTGCAGCCACACGTCGCTCACCCGGGCTCCAGCCGGGTATGGATCCTGGGCCGTGCCGGTCAGGTGGGCGGTCGGGCTGCCGCCCAGCAGGGCCGGGAGGGTGACGCCCGCGGTGGGAGGCGTGTGGTCGATATAGAACGTGGTCTCCAGCGGGTCGCCGGTATTTCCGGCCGTATCGACGGCGCGGGTGAAGATGCGGAATTCCACCTGGTCCGGTACGGTCAGGGGAAAGGCCCAGTATTCGGTGCCGCCGGCGGTCGCCCACGCGCCGCCTTCCCCGGCGTCGCCCGGCACCATCACCTCGATCCGTTCCAACCCGGCCGGGCCGCTGTCGTGCGCCGTCCCGAAGAGCGTTTGCGGACCGGCTCCCAGGGCGTTTCCTGGGAATGCCAGCACGGCCGTCTCGGGCGGCTGCCCATCGCTGGCATGCCGGTAGACCGCAGCCGGGTAGCTGGAGTTCCTCACCCGGACCCTCAGGCTGACCTCCTCGATCGAGCCCAGGTCCCCCGCCACCTGCGCCTGGGCGTCAAAGGAGAACACGCCCTGCGCCGGGAGGCTGTCCACCCGCACCTGCCAATCGCTGGCGCCGGGGATGCAGTCCACACAGTCCACCCCATTCACCGCGATCAGCGCCAACCCTGGGGAGGTGTGCAGGTTCACCAGCGCTCCGGTCAGGGAGACGGGCTCGCGGTTAACCAGCTCGATCTGGTATTGGACGGTGGTTTCCGGGCTCCAGGCAATTTGATCGTCTTGCGGACTGCTGATGCGGGCGTTTACGGTCAGCGCCTGCGGGGCATCCTGGTTGTGGGGTGTGGAGGCGCACGGATCGCTCCAGGTGTAGGCCGCGTCCCAGACGCTGTCCAGCAGGTTGGTGGTGGGGAACACGCTCCAGGGCCGGTCGTTCTCGTCGAGCGCAAAGGCGAGCAAGGCGAGCCGTGAGGCGCTGCTGGTGGAAACCGGGATGCGGACTTCCGTATCCCCGGTCGCGCCCAGCCTGAACTCGAGCGCTTCCGGCTGCCAGGCTGTCCCATCAAACCGGAACAGCGTGCCGGCTTCTTCACCGGCTGCCCGGACGGCCAGGTCCGCTTCGAACGGCAGGCTTTGCGTGTGCGGGTCCGTCCCCACCAGGGTTCCGCCTGCCCGGGTATCCAGGTAGGCCCACAGCGTACCGTCGATCTCCCACCAGGCGCCATGCCAGCCGAGGTAAACGGCGCTGCCGTCCCAGGTCGCGTACAGGTTTTGGGTTGTTTCGGGCCGTTCGTCGCTGTCCAGCAGTTCCGCCGAGTCCAGCCATTCGTGGTGGGAGGCGTCCAGCCAACCGTCGATCAGGATCGACTGCTGGCGCTCGGCGCAGGCCGCTTCCATATTCCCGATATACCAGGCGCCGTAGTTGCGTGTGAAGGAGTTGCCGGTATCGTCTGCAACCCCCATGTGGATGTACCAGGGTCCGTTCGTTCCCAGGTCTACCTGGGCGTGGCTGCCGGTCACCTCCTGGGTGGGAGTAGAAACCGGGGTATGGTCCGCCAGCAGGTTAACGGCTTCCGTGGCGCTGCCGTCGGTCACGTTGTTCCAATCGATCTCGACCTCGATGGGGGCATCGAAGTGCATTCCCTGCCCGGCGCTGAACGTCACCGGCACCAACCCGTCCGGCCAGGTATTGTCGATGGAGAGGGTCCGTTCGACCCGCACCTCATTCCCGGCTTTATCGAGCGCCCGCACGCGCAGGGGGAAGCTGACCATATCCAGGCCGGGAGGGATGGGCCAGGCCAACGACCAGTTGGCTCTATCCAGGACGGCTGGCATCCAGCTGACCCCCCCGTCCAGGCTGACTTCCACCCCGGCCACGCCGCTGAGATCGTCGGCTGCTGTGCCGGCGAACTCGACCAACCCGCTCGTCCCCCCGTTGGTCACCGCGCCGTCTTCCGGGCCGGTAACCACCAGCTCGGGTGGGGAGGTATCTTCCGGCGTACTGCCGGAGACGGTGATCTGGATGGCCGGCCCGGCGCCGGTATTGCCCGCCCGGTCGACGGCGTACGGCGTGACCGTATAGACCCCGTCGGGGGCATCCAGGTAGGCGCGGAACGGACGCGGCGCCCGGGCGGTTGGATCCCAGGGATCCGGCGCCCAGGTCCCCGCGGCCTGGAGAGTCCCGCCGCTTTCCAGCTCGAAGTACATATCCACCACCGCCAGCTCTCCGGCGGGGTAATCCGCGGCGGTGGCTTTCAGCTCGAACGGGGACGTGACCGTCGATCCGTCCGGCGTAATCCAGGCCACCACAGGCAGCACCCCGTCGACGACGAAGGCTCCTTCGTACAGGACGGCCGGGGTACTCTCCTGGTTATCGACGTGGTCGGCCGCCCGGCTGTACACCCGGTACAGGCCGTCGGCTGCCGGCTCGTAGTCATCCTGCCAGAAAGCGACCGTTTCGTCCTGCGGTTGGAGCGCCAGCGGCTGCCAGGCAGCCTCGTCCGCCGGCAGGGTGTCCAGCGGGCTGCTGGCAGGGTCCGCCACCGGCACCACCCCGATCTGGACCCGGGCGACCTGCGAGTTCCCGATGGCGGTGGATACGTCCTCTTTCCCGAGCATCACCATCAGGGGCGGCGCCATCAGCTCGTTGGCGCCCATGTCGGCATAGGCGCCGCCGCCTGGAGGCGCAGCGGCTTCCGGATCAGCAGAATCCACGGCCGGGGAATCGGGCAGCAGGTCGTAGTCCCCGGCGACCAGGTTTTCGAAGCGGGGGTTCTCGCCGACGATCTCGTGCCGCCCCTGGACCAGCCCGGTGCCGGCTTCATCCCGGAACAGGGTCATCCCCCCGAAGTACAGGTTGTAGTCGTTAAGAATCTGCCCTCCGTCCAGCGAATGCAGGCCGGTATCCAGGGCCATGATGATGTTGTCTGCCAGCCGCACCCAGGTGCCCGATCCGGTGCTGGTGACCCCCGACCGGGTGGCGTTCACCAGGGTGTTGAACTCGACCCGGCCGGTGGAACGGCCCTCGAAGCGGACGGCGGTCTCGTTTCCGATGATCTGGTTGTGGGCGATGAGGATCTGGTTGGAGGCCCCCCTGACGAGCACGCCGGTCCCCAGGCCGGCCTGGTGGTAGTAGGTGAAATCGTTGGCGCCGTAATAGTTGTGGTAGGACACCAGGTGGGCCTGGTCGTTCTGATCCACGGCCAGGGAGACGGGCCTGCCGGCGTAGCCGGCGTCGATGGTCTGCAGGCTCCAGGCGTTCCCGTCGTGGTGGGCGTAGCGCAAGGATGAGCCGGCGTTGTAGCCGATGTGGGGGTTGCCGGCCGAATCGAGCGCCAGCGAGAGGTTAAACCCGGTATCGCTGCCGCCTTCGACGTTCTGCACCGACCAGGTGGACCCGTTCCAGGCGGCGTACTTCAACCCGGCGTAGCTGTCGTGGTAGGCGATGTGCGGGTGTTCCTGGCTGTCCAGCGCCAGGGAGGTGGCGCTCCAGAAGGAGCCGGAATCGACCGTTTCCAGGGTCCAGGTGGACCCGTTCCAGGCGGCGTGGCCGATGGTGTAGCCGTGCGGGTTGTCGCCGCGGATATAGCTCACGTGGGGGTGGTCCTGGCTGTCGATCTGCAGCGACAGGCCGCGAAAATCGATCGAGGCGCTGGCGACCGTGTCCACGAAGGTTGGCGTGGTCCACTGGGTCCCGTCCCAGGTGGTGTAGCGGATGGCGTTGCCGCTGTCGGAGGGCCCGAGGGAGGCGTAGGCGATGTGCGGGCGGCCCAGGCTGTCCACGGCGAGGGCGGTGTAGTCCTTGGCGATCGGGTCGAGGTCGGTCACCTGCCATTCGGTGCCGTTCCGGGTGGCGTAGTGCAGGCCCCGGACGGTATAGTCCTGGTTGTACGCCATGTAGCTGATGTGCGGGCGCCCATCGCCGTCCAGGGACATCGAGACGCCGTAGATGGTATTTTCGATATAGTAACCCGGGCGCGGGTCCACCAGGTGGGTGGTCCAGGCCGCCCCATCGCTTTCGGCATAGTACAGGTCGGAAGCATACGGGTCCGAGTAGGCCATGCGCGGCAGCCCGTTGGGAAGCAGGGCCAGCGACATGGACACGTTATACCCATAAGACACCTGAGTCCCGTCCACGGCCACCTGCCGGTTCCAATCCGGCGCCGAGGGATCGGCGCCCAGGATGGTGAAACCGCTGATTTCGGACTGCACCGCGCCGTCAAAGACCACCGCCTCGCTGCCGTTAACGTGCAGCGTGGTATGGTCCGCCCCGCTGCCGGTCAGGTTCACCGAACCTGGCATGCTGACCGGGCCCTGGTACTCGCCCGGCCCCACCCCCACAGAAATGGGGTCTTCCGGCGCCTGCCCGAGCGAGGCGATCAGGTTTCGGGCCGCCTGTACGGCGGCCTGGATGGTGTCGAAGGCGTCGATGCCCCAGGTCAGGCTGTCGTTGAGGCAGGTGGCGCAGTAATCGTCGTCGGCGTAGAAGGACGCCCGTCCCTGTTCGATGTAGCCGATGTCCACCCGCTCGCCGGCTCCCGGAGGCGCCGGATCGCTGGGATTGCCGGCGTTCCCGGCCGGGGAGTAGGGGGCAGTGCGGTAGTTGTGCTCGGCCGGGGCGACAAACAGCGGGTCGAGGAAGAGCTCGCCCGGTCCCGGCTGGAGCGGCAGGATATCCTGCTGGGCGTCTGGGCCGTTGTTCCAGTACAGGTTGTACATGTGCAGGGTCGAGACGTCGCAGCCGGCATCCAAAGACAGGCCGGCGGTGGTGTTACCGGCAAAGATGGTGTTGCGCACGTCCGTGTCGGCGCACAGGGTAGAGGCCATCCCGGTGCCGTTGCCCACCACGGTGTTGTTGACCACTTCCAGGCTGGTTCCCTCCCCGGAGGTCAGGATGCCGGTGCCGGCGCCGCGCACGATGCTGCGGGCCAGGGTCAGGTTGTGGGCGCCGTCTTCAACTTCGAAAGCTGTACCGGTTGGGGTGCCCTCCAGGGTCAGGCGCTCCAGGCTGGCCCCCACCACGCCTTCGGCGCGGATGGCTTGCGCCGGCTGGAGGATGCTCAGCTCGGCGCCGGCCCCGATGACCGACACCCCGCTGGCCAGGTAGAAGCCCTGCGGGTACACCCCCGGCTGGACGAGGACGCGGTTGGCACCGCTGTCGATGGCCGCCTGCACGGAGGTGAAGTCGCCTCCGCTGGCGGCGACGGTGACGTCTGGACGGTAGGTGTGGTAGCCGGCGCGCAGGAGCGATCCCTCGCCTTCCCGGTACACGTCCCGGTTCGGGTCGACGAGATTGGCCTGCTCGTGGGTGAGCACGGTCGGCCCGGTGCACACTTCCAGCCCCCACCCCGCCAGGTCGGAAATCCACCAGTAGTTGCCGCCGGGATAGTTCTGGGCGTTGATGTTGAGCGTCCAGGTCCCCTGGCTGTCCTGCAGGTCAAAGGCGGAGAGCGGCTGGTAGGGATGGTAGCTTTCGCCGTTCCAGTAATGGTCGGAGAGGTAGCCGTAGCAGCGCTCCCGCAAGTCGCGGGTGGCTTCGTCATCCAGGTTGATGTTCACCCAGGTGAGCCAGGGACACATACCGGCCGTATTGACGGTCGTCCCCGCCGGGCTGGTCAGGAAAACGTCCAGAATATCCTCGGTCGAATAGTAGTTCAGGCCGCGCACGTTGAGGTCGCGGATGATGTGGCTGTCCGGGATGGCCAGGGTGGAGACCAGGGCGCCCTGGGAGGGGATGCCCTCGACGTGCAGGGCGGGCGAGTGAGTCTGGGTATAGGTGGTGCAGTCCAGGGGGAGTGCCAGGGGGTCCGGTGCCCAGACCGAAGCGGTCCCGCCCACCCAGGAGCTCTCATTCCCATCGATAAAGAAGTCGTCGGTTCTCACCGGGTCCAGGTTATACCAGGGGATGGTGGTGGCGTTCTCGGGGCCGGCGATGGCGACCCGGTCCAGGGAGATTTTGACCGGGGTGACCCCCACCGGACCGTAGCGGTACAGCCCGGCCCGGTTGTCGCCCACGGCGGCGTAGATCTGCCCGTCGATCGTGACCAACCCGCCGCCGAGGCGCACGCTCTGCGGAACATCGGCGTCCGGTGAACCGCTGACCCCGTCGCCGAGCCGCTGCCACGAGTTGGAGGGGATATGGTAACGCAGGAACTGCCTGCCGTTGCCCCCTGCCGTGGCATAAATCCAGTCGTGGCCATCCCAGGCCAGGTCGGCCCCTGCCCCGGCTGGATAGGTTTGCCCCGGGGAGCCCAGGTCGGCCAGTTCCTGCCAGGTCTGGTCCAGGACATTCAGTTTATAGAAGTCCGGGGTGTTGCCGCCCCGCAAGGCGTAGATGGCGCCGTCGACGACGAGCAAAGAAGCGCCGGCGCCAAACCCGCCCGGCGCGGCCGGGGCAGCCGACTGCCATTCGGGGGGGTCATCGGTGGGGAAAACCACGTACCGGTACAGGTAGGCATCGCCCCCGCCGCGGAGCGCATACAGCTGCCCGCTGG
>Ga0105104_10002078_pt1 | contig 14758 bp, 15 predicted proteins | sample PPLLaktember2015_3_FD_87034 | JGI IMG/M metagenome (GOLD analysis project Ga0105104, IMG submission 87034) | Freshwater sediment microbial communities from Prairie Pothole Lake near Jamestown, North Dakota, USA - PPLs Lake P7 Core (6) Depth... | ecosystem: Environmental > Aquatic > Freshwater >... | reverse complement strand
GTTAAGCGCGAAGCTGTAACGGCTTTGTTGGGGCGTCCGGCAATTGAAGAAAGCAATGCAATTGAATATGATTTGGGCAAATGTATGCATGTGTATCATGGCTTGCTTATTTTCTTTGATGAACACAACCGGCTAATCAATAGCCGTATCTCATCACATTAGTTCCCCTTATGAGTGTGCCTGCTAATCAAGACTTTCAGTGGATGGCACATGCTTTGCGTCTGGCAGAGCAAGGCCTATATACAACAACTCCCAATCCGCGTGTTGGTTGCGTTATAGTAAAAAATAATCAAATTGTAGGTGAGGGTGCGCACCTTAAAGCAGGTGAGCCGCACGCTGAGGTTCATGCGCTGCGTCAGGCCGGTAAACAGGCGGAAGATGCTGACATTTACGTAACGCTTGAACCATGCAGCCATTTTGGTAAAACTCCTCCTTGTGTTGATGCCGTGATTGCAGCCAAGCCAAAGCGCGTCATTATTGCTGTGCAAGATCCCAATCCATTAGTTTCTGGGCGCAGTGTCGCAGTTTTGCGCGATTTGGGTATAGAGGTGGTAGTTGGCGTGATGGAGAACGAGGCTCGTGCACAAAACCCGGGTTTTATTTTGCGCATGACACGAGGTTTTCCGTATGTACGTTGCAAAATTGCCGCAAGCCTGGATGGTAGAACTGCACTCAATAATGGCAGGAGTCAGTGGATTACCGGTGAGCCGGCGCGTTTGGATGTGCAGCACTGGCGAGCACAGTCCTGCGCCATCGTCACCGGCATCGGCACGGTGCTGGCAGATAACCCAAGTATGACCGTACGCATGGAAAACGCTACACGCCAGCCGTTACGTGTCATTGTTGATAGCCACTTACAAACTCCGGTTGGTTGTAAAATGCTGGATGCTGCTACTGTGCAGCATAATCCCGTACTCATTGCCTATGCAGAAGACAGGAATCAGCGCGCAGACGCATTGAGCGCCGCAGGCGCAGAGCTGATTTGCTTGCCTGATGCCGGTAGGGTTGATTTAAGCGCGTTGCTGGCTACTCTGGCGCAGCGCGGTATGAATGAAGTGCTTATAGAAGCTGGGCAAGGGCTCAATGGAGCGTTATTGCATGCTAAGCTGATAGATGAATTTATTTTTTACTACGCTCCTAAGTTGATGGGTGCCGATGCTAAAGCGATGTTTGCTATCCCTGAGTTGACTGAAATGCAGCAGGTGACGGATTTGCAGATTGTGGATGTGCGCCAGGTCGGGTGTGATCTTCGTTTGCGGGCAAAACCTGTGAAAGTTGCAACTTAACGTTTCTATTCCCTTGGTGCCATATGTTGATTGATACCCATTGTCATCTTGATGCCGCTGAATTTGATGCTGATAGAGACGATATCGCTGAACAGGCGATACAAAAGGGCGTTTCCGGCATCGTTATTCCAGCTGTGACGCGTGATAGCTTTGATGGTGTCATTACCCTATGTCAAAAGCACAAACATTGTGCATATGCCCTGGGCATTCATCCTATGTATGTTGAAACAGCGTCTTTAGAAGATATCGAGATGCTCAGGAAGTATGTTCAAAACAATCAGCCAGTGGCAATCGGTGAAATTGGCCTTGATTACTTTTTAACCAACCCTAAAGATAACCCTGAAAACATTCAGCGGCAGACTACTTTTTTTGTTGAACAGTTAAAAATTGCTCAGCAATACCACTTGCCGGTGATTTTGCATGTGCGAAATGCAATTGATGACATCTTAAAGCAGCTGCGTAAATATAAACTAACAGGCGGTATCGCGCATGCATTCAATGGAAGCTTTCAGCAAGCACAGCAGTTTATTGCATTGGGGTTTAAACTCGGGTTTGGTGGTGCGATGACTTATGATCGTGCATTGAGAATACGTGAGCTTGCCGTGCAACTGCCGTTGGAGGCTATTGTGCTGGAAACCGATGCACCGGATATTCCACCTGAATGGGTAGGTAAAAATGGCAGAAATAGTCCATTGGAATTGCCTAAAATTGCGCAGGTTTTAGCAGATTTAAGGCAGGTAAATGTGTCGCAAGTGGTTGATATTACTGGCGCCAACGCGTTAAAAGTTTTGCCAAAATTAGCTGACTTATACACACCAGTTAATGTGCTACTTTAAGAGTGGTAAAAAAACCTTATCAATCAATGGGTATTTTGTAACCAATTGATTTGTAACAACTTAATAATAGATTAAAAAATAAGCGATTAGAAAAAACCCTTATAAATTGGTATGTTACATTTTCAAGTCACAATTATTCACAAAGTTATCCACAGATAATGTGGAGAGTATTTTTAACATTCGGGAACTTTTTGAAAGTCAACTTTTTAATTAATTATTTTTTAATAAAAAGAGTATAAAAAGTTAAGGTTTTTATGTTAGTTAATCATCAGCAATATCGCACTATATGGCCTAATTTTGATGGGGAGATTCCATTTGTTGAAATCATAGATCAGACAAAGTTACCGCATGTTTTTGAGATTGCTAAAATTTCCAGCTTGCAGCAGATGATAACTGCCATTAAAACAATGCAGGTTCGTGGGGCTCCGCTGATAGGAGCAGCAGCGGCTTATGGTATCGCGCTCGCCGCGCTGGAAAGTAGCAGCGACATGCATTTAAAAGATTCGGCTGTACAGCTTGTCGCCAGTCGACCTACAGCTGTCAATTTAAGGTGGGCGGTGCAGCGGATGCTTGATAAGATATTTCCGCTGCCTATTGAAGATAGGCAGCAGGGGGCATGGGGAGAAGCATCTGCTATATGTGACGAAGATGTATTGTTAAATCAGGCGATTGGTACCCATGGTTTGGATTTAATCAGGCAGCAGCATCAACAAAAATCCCGCACTATCAATATTCTTACGCATTGCAATGCAGGGTGGCTGGCAACCGTTGATTTTGGCACAGCGCTTGCGCCGATTTATGCTGCGCACGACGCCGGGATCGATGTGCATGTGTGGGTGGATGAAACGCGACCACGTAATCAGGGTGCCAGCTTGACGGCATGGGAGCTGGGGCAGCATGGCGTGCCACATACGGTAATCAGTGATAATGCAGGCGGGCATTTGATGCAGCAGGGTAAGGTCGATATGGTGATTGTTGGTGCGGATCGTGTTACTGGCACAGGGGATGTATGCAACAAGATTGGCACTTATCTAAAAGCGCTGGCAGCTTTTGACAGTGCTGCGTTTGGTCATGAGGTGCCATTCTATGCGGCAGTGCCGTCACCAACGATTGATTGGGGGCTGGATGACGGTGCTAAACAGATCGAGATTGAAGAGCGTCATGCTGATGAGCTTGTATGGATGAGCGGCAGGCTGGCTAGCGGGGAGGTTGCCACTGTGAATATTTTGCCGCATGGTACCAGAGTGGCGAACCCAGCGTTCGATGTGACGCCGGCAAGGCTGGTAACCGGCATCATTACCGAGCAAGGTGTTTTTGCGCCACACCAGCTTAACATGATGCAAAGAGTGCATTCATAAGGATTTTAGAAAGCCAAATATGCAGCAGTTACGCGAGCAGTTGTTAAATATTAGTCAGCAACTTTGTGATTTAGGTCTAAATCGTGGCGCATCTGGCAATGTCAGCATCCGTGTGAGTAACGATGATGGTCAAGTCGGCTTTTTGATCACGCCATCCGGTATGACTATAGATAAAATGACTTCAGCAGACATGGTGTGGATGGATTTTGCCGGCAATGCGGTCGGGGAACGTCAGCCATCCAGCGAGTGGCGTTTTCATTTGGATATTTTGCAGCAAAAACCGGAAGTGAATGCGGTTATTCACACGCATAGCATGTTTGCCACGACATTAAGCACATTGCGGCGCGATATTCCGGCGTTTCATTATATGATTGCGCTTGCCGGCGGAGACAGTATCCGCTGTGCGCCATATGCGCTTTTTGGCAGTCAGCAATTGTCGGATTATGCTTTGCTGGCATTGCAAAATCGCAAAGCATGCTTGCTGGCTAATCATGGCATGATTGCGGTGGGAGACAGTTTAGAAAAGGCACTATACATCACGCAGGAAGTTGAAACTTTATGCGAGCAATACTTGCGTGCCTTACCGGTAAGCGAACCACATATCCTGAGTCAACAGGAAATGCTGGAAGTGCTAGACCGATTTAAGAGCTACGGCGTATGGGCCAAAGAAAAAGGCTAGCACTTAATGTAAAAGTGAACTGGCTCGTTCACTTTTACAAGTTTAAAGCTTATTTGGTATTTTTTTCGTTATCATTGGGCTTGGCCGTCATGAACAACCTGATAAAAAATGTAGCCATCACAAGCACAAATACAATCACGCCCAAACTTAGCAGACCTGTAAATGATCCAAATAAATCTTTATACATGGTAAACCTCCAAAAATTTATGTTCTTAATTACCGACTTTACACATTATTTGCGCTGTTAATTTTATTATGGAGTACAGATAATTAATTGATTTATATCAACAAGGTGTTAATCGCTTAACCTGGCAGCAACATAGGTAACTAATAGTGGGTAAGTAAGCCATGTTATAAAAAATAAACGGCGCTTAACCAGTTTTTGTTTGTAGGTGTAAGGGCTTTAAAGTAAAATAGGCTCCCGTCTGTAACAAATAATTTAAGTACCTTTCCCATGACCAAATATGTATTCGTAACCGGCGGTGTTGTTTCCTCTCTTGGTAAAGGTATCGCCGCCGCCAGCCTTGGCGCAATCCTGGAATCACGTGGTATTAAAGTGACCATGCTGAAACTGGATCCTTATATCAACGTTGACCCGGGCACCATGAGCCCGTTCCAGCACGGCGAAGTATTCGTGACTGATGATGGCGCCGAGACTGATCTTGACTTGGGCCACTATGAGCGTTTTATTAGCCAGCGTATGGGTAAACGCAACAACTTTACCACTGGCCAGATTTACGAAACTGTCATTAAAAAAGAACGTCGCGGTGAGTATTTAGGTAAAACCGTACAAGTCATTCCGCACATCACTGATGAAATTAAAGCACATGTTAAGCGTGGCGCTGAAGGCGCGGATGTGGCAATTGTCGAAGTCGGCGGTACAGTGGGTGATATTGAATCGCTGCCGTTTCTTGAAGCGATTCGCCAAATGGGCTTTGAAGAGGGCAGAAACAATACCTGTTATATCCATTTGACACTGTTGCCCTGGATTCCGACCGCGGGTGAACTTAAAACTAAACCGACACAGCACTCTGTGAAAGAGTTGCGCGAAATTGGTATTCAGCCGGATATCCTATTGTGCCGTGCTGACCGTAATATTCCGGAAGAAGAACGCAGGAAAATCGCCTTATTCACCAATGTTGCATCTGAGGCGGTGATCAGCGCGATTGACGCAGACTCTATCTATAAAATCCCAGGGTTATTGCATGATCAGGATCTGGATACCATTGTCTGCAAAAAACTGGAAATTGAAGCTAAGCCTGCCAATCTTTCCGAGTGGGAAAAAATTGCCACGGCACTTGCTAACCCTAAATATTTAGTGAACGTTGCCTTTGTAGGTAAATATGTCGATTTAACCGAATCTTACAAATCACTGACTGAGGCATTGATTCATGCCGGTATCCATACCGAGTCTAAAGTGAAAATCCATTACATGGACTCTGAAGATATCGAGAAAAACGGAACTGATGCCTTAAAAGGGATGGATGCGATTCTTGTACCGGGTGGCTTCGGCGTGCGTGGTACAGAAGGCAAGATTGCTGCGATTCAATATGCTCGCGAAAACAAAGTGCCTTATTTAGGTATCTGTCTAGGCATGCAGTTAGCGGTAATTGAGTTTGCACGCCACGTAGCCGGTTTAAAAGACGCTAACAGTACCGAGTTCAACCCCAATGCAACGCACAAACTGATCGGTTTGATCGATGAGTGGCAGGATGCCTCAGGCAACATTGAAAAACGTGATGAGAATTCTGATCTGGGCGGCACCATGCGTCTGGGTGCGCAAAGCTGCCCCATCGTGCCTAACACCCTGGCTGCCAGCATTTATGGATCACAGGTGAATGAGCGTCACCGTCACCGCTATGAAGTGAATAACCATTATGTTGAGCAATTAAAAGCGGCCGGTCTGGTTGTTTCAGCCAGAACGCCGAGCGAAGACTTGTGTGAGATGGTGGAGTTGCCACAGAATGTACATCCCTGGTTCGTCGCCTGTCAGTTTCACCCGGAATTCACGTCAAATCCAAGAACTGGACACCCATTATTTACAGCGTATGTGAAAGCAGCGTTAGCCAATAAAAAATAAATTGTCACTATCAGTTTTTATCGGCAGTTGAACAAAAAAGGTTTATATGAAACTTTGTAATTTTGATGTAGGTCTTGAGCATCCCCTGTTTTTGATTGCAGGGCCATGTGTGATTGAGTCGCAGCAAATGGCAATTGATACTGCTGGCCAGTTAAAAGAAATCGCTGCAGCGCTCAATATCCCTTTTATTTACAAATCGTCCTACGATAAGGCAAATCGCAGCTCCAATAAAACCTTTCGCGGTTTTGGTATGGAAGCTGGCTTGAAAATACTGGATGAAGTGCGTCGCCAAATCGGCGTGCCTATTTTGACCGATGTACATACGGAAGAACAGGTGCCGCATGTTGCTGCGGTGGTTGATGTGCTGCAGACCCCGGCATTCTTATGCCGGCAGACCGATTTTATTACGGCATGTGCTAAATCAGGCAAACCGGTGAATATCAAAAAAGGCCAGTTCATGGCGCCGGGTGATATGAAAAACGTGGTGCAAAAAGCCAAGGAAGCCAATGGCGGCGCGGACAACATCATGGTGTGTGAGCGCGGTGTGTCGTTTGGCTATAACACCTTGGTTTCTGATATGCGCGGCCTTGCAATCATGCGTGAAACGCACTGTCCGGTCGTGTTTGATGCTACACATTCTGTGCAGCAGCCAGGCGGTCAGGGCGACAAAAGCGGCGGCCAACGTGAACATGTGCCAGTATTGGCGCGCGCAGCCGTGGCAAGCGGCATTGCTGGGATATTTATGGAAACGCATCCGGATCCTGCCAAGGCATTGTCAGACGGACCTAATGCATGGCCATTGCATAAAATGAAAGATTTGCTGGAAGTGTTGGTGGATTTAGATAAGTTGGTGAAAAAAGCCGGTTTTATTGAAAGTACATTATAAAAATTAACTGCAGCTTTAAGTATGGATTTTATCTGTATTTATTGCCTGCTGAAAAGATTTTAGTTTTTCATTGAGGAGAAAATAATGAGCGCGATTGTAGATATTATTGCCCGCGAAATTTTGGATTCACGTGGTAACCCAACAGTAGAGGCTGATGTGTTACTCGAAAGCGGCGTAATTGGACGCGCAGCGGTGCCTTCAGGTGCATCTACCGGTGCTAAAGAAGCTGTTGAATTGAGAGATGGCGACAAGAACCGCTATTTAGGCAAGGGTGTTTTGCAAGCAGTTGAAAATGTAAACACTGAAATCACCGAAGCCATCATTGGTTTGGATGCTGAAGAACAAAGCTTTATTGATAAAACTTTAATTGAATTAGACGGCACAGAAAACAAAGACCGTTTAGGTGCGAATGCTATTCTGGCAGTTTCCATGGCGTGTGCACGCGCAGCTGCTGAAGAGTCTGGCTTGCCGCTTTACCGCTATTTAGGCGGTTCAGGTTCTATGCAATTACCAACCCCGATGATGAACATCATCAATGGTGGTGCGCATGCTGACAATAGCGTGGATATGCAGGAATTTATGATTATTCCCGCTGGTTGTCCAACCTTCCGTGAAGCGATTCGTTGCGGCGCTGAAGTTTTTCATGCATTAAAGAAAACTCTGCATAAAAAAGGTCTGGCGACTACGGTAGGTGATGAAGGCGGTTTTGCGCCTAACCTGCCTTCTAACGAGTCAGCGATTCAATACATTCTGGAAGCGATTTCAGACGCAGGTTACGAGCCAGGCCGTGACGTGTATTTAGGCTTGGATTGCGCAAGTACCGAGTTCTATAAAGATGGCCGTTACCATTTGGAATCAGAAGGTTTGGCACTGACTTCAGCACAATTCACTGATTACCTGGCTGCATGGTGTGATAAATACCCAATTATCAGCATTGAAGACGGTATGGGTGAGTTCGATTGGGATGGCTGGGATATTCTGACTAAACGCCTAGGTAAAACTACGCAATTGGTTGGCGATGACTTGTTTGTTACCAACACCAAGATACTGCGCGAGGGCATCCAGCGCGGTGTGGCTAACTCTGTGCTGATTAAAGTGAACCAGATCGGTACCTTAACCGAGACATTCCAAACTATTGAAATGGCAAAACGTGCAGGTTACACCGCTGTAGTCTCACATCGTTCCGGTGAGACCGAAGACAGTACCATTGCTGATATTGCTGTGGCTACCAACGCACTGCAAATCAAAACAGGTTCACTCTGCCGTTCAGAGCGTATTGCCAAGTACAACCAGTTATTACGTATTGAAGAAGAATTGGGTGATGCAACGAGTTATGCCGGTAAGTCAGCTTTTTACCAGCTCTTTAAATAATTGATTTCTGGAAGTTGAAAGCCCTCACACTTATCTTTGTTATCCTGATTGCCTTGCTGCAGTATCCGCTGTGGCTAGGCAAGGGTAGCTGGCTGCGCGTGTGGGACTTAAGCCGTCAGGTCACGGCGCAGCAGGAAAGAAATAGTGCGCTACAAGCGCGCAATGATACGTTAGACGCCGAAGTTCGTGATTTAAAGAGTGGGAGGGCCGCGATTGAAGAGCGTGCAAGAAGTGAATTAGGCATGATCAAGCAAGATGAAGTTTTTTTTCAGGTGATTGATTCACAATCGCCTAAGCAGTAATCCAAGCAATTATCCAAGCATATCGCCTTCAGCGATTACCAGTAAAAATTAGTCCAGAGATACTATAAAGTCCTGTAACTGCCAGGACTCAAGTTTTAAGCACGCTTTTAAATTTTGTAAGGTAATGGTTGGATATTGAGCGGACTGCCACCAACCAATAATTGACCGGCATCCATGCTTTCCAACCTGATTTCTGCCAGTACATCATATCCGCTGCCTGGAGTAGGCGCACATCTAACGATTTTACCTATGCTTTCTTGATTGCCATTAAGAACATCATCACCAATATTCGGTTGGGTATTGATATGAGCAAGCTGGGTACGACGTTTGATAGTGCCTAAATAATGCGTTCTTGCGACAATTTCCTGACCTGTGTAACAGCCTTTTTTGAAATTGATGCCATCCAGTAAATCCAGGTTTAACATTTGCGGTACAAATTCTTCTTGTGTATTTAGGTACACCTCTGGGATGCCCGCTTGAATTTCCAGCCATTCCCAATAAGATGCATCTACAGTTTTTGTGCCTTGTGATAACGTATTCCAAATGGCTGGAGCATTAGCAATATCGGTGAAGATCTCAAAGCGAGGCTTGTCTCCAGGTAGTTTGACTATGGCAGCGTTATCCAGTGTGACCAATTCATAAGCATTCTGCGGTACTGTAGTAAATAGTGTATTTAATAACTCTGTTGCATTAGGCCCGTTGATCCCGATTTTTATAACAGATTCACTCACATCCTGAATCTCTACTTTACTGCGCATGACATACATTTTCAGGCGTTTCGCTATCGATTCAATCAGTGCTTTAGGCATCTGTAAATGCACATGATTCTGATGTGAGAATGCCAGGAATAGGGCCAGTAGCCGTCCCTTTGGGTTGCAGTAGCCAGTGTAATGCGCGCGATGACCATCAAGTTGTTTGACATCATTGGTTACTTGCCCCTGTAGGAAAGTAAAGGCATCTGCGCCCTCTATTTGTAATAATCCCAAATGGGAGAGGTCGCATAACACGGTGTCATTGACCGATATATCCGAGATAGTTCCAATTGGATTTTGTTTGGCTGATTCTTGAAGAAACTGCTGCCATTGTTGTAAGCTCATGTTAACCTTTACCGAAATTATTATTAGTCTATAACTTGAAGCCAATACACATCAATTTCAACCCCTCAGTTTTATTATCTGCATTGATTACGATAATAAGTTTGACGATGTGTTGTATTTTAATCCCGCTAACACTGTCTTGGCAGATTAAATTGTTATTGGTAGTTGTAATAGTATCTTCTGCGACCTATGCGGTATGTGGCTACGGATTATTGTTATTCCCCTGGTCGGTTGTAGCATTGACGGTTAATGTAAAAAACGAATTACAAATAATGCGCAGGGATGGCGTGCAACTGCCTGATTTATCAGTTTGCGCCGATAGCGTAGTGACGCCTTATTTGACGGTCGTACATGTTTATTCCAAAAATTCACTGCTTTGGCGACGCATTTTTGCCAGGCATCTGATTATTTTACCCGATGCTGTTGATACAGAAAGCTATAGGCAATTAAGAGTCTGGCTGCGCTGGGGCTATGAGCATCACCACGATCAAGCCAGCCTAACCAGACACTTTTGATTGTCGACGGCGGTTGATAAAACTATGCCATTGGACTTTAAGTTCCTGGATGGGGTGCTTCGGTGTGTAAGCCAGAATGAATAATATGCCTGCAGCCGCCGCTAAAATCCAGCGCACTTCAAAGCCGGCTGTATCGCGGCGTGCAGGCTTTTGTTTTTTCATGGCACTTAATATGTTTTGTACGCTGTTGCCGCGCACATACATACCGTTTACTTCCTTGGATAACTCTTTCAAGTATTCTTCGTCTAGCTTGGATAAATAGCGGTCACTGGTGCCGCCGGCAACGTTGTCATCCCGTACACCAAGGTTAGACTCTGAAATTTGTGCAATACCCGGCTGCATGGCAAAGCTTTCGCCAGACCAATAGCCAATCAGTTGATTATATTCATCAAATTTAGGTATAGGCGTCCCCTTGTCGGAACCAATACCAACAAACAGCCAGTCTTCGCCGCCTTGGAATGCGGTTAAATCCGCTCGATTAAATACGTGTAGCCTGGGAGCCTCTTCCCCATCAGTAAAATAAACGACTTGTGCGGGTTCAGGAAATGAGCGTATGGTTTTAGCCAGCGTGGTCATGCTTGCGCGCACACGGCTGTTCCCAGACCAGGCAGTACGCCAGTCTAGATGGTCAATCGTGTCATTAATGGCGTCAAAATTCTCACAAACTTCGATGGGTGTATAAAGTGCAGCAACGCTCACGCCGGCAAACAGGCTGATGCTGACATTGGTGCCGCAGGGTAACTCACCAATCAGCCTGTGCATCATGTCCTGCATAAATACCATGCGCGATACCGGTTTGCCGTTGAGGCTCTCATCTACCGTATTCATGCTTTGTGAAATATCAGCGACTAATATGTAACTATAGATGTCACGTTTGACAGGGATTTTAGGGTTGAATAGTGCAATGACGAGCAACAACAGCGCAGCAAGCAGCAGCGTTACATCACGGCGGTGGCGGAAATAGTTAAGGAGTTTATGCATAACCAGTCTATCCTTTAAGGCAATCCAACTGGAATATTGCCCATGATCAGTCCTGGCGTGTCGCTTTCGCCAACTCCTGGTGTTGGGGTGCCTGGCAACATGGTGAGTAGGCGGTCCAGATTGTGCCGCGCTCCCCAGTTTGTATGGTCTAACCTTAATGATTGTTGGTAAGCGGTTTTAGCTTGCCGGAACAAATATTCGGCCTCGTCGCGCACAGTCATGCTCGTGCCGTTAATAATAAGGCCGCGCCTGAAAAAGATATTGCCCAGGTTGTACTGAATCGCGGCTTTCTGCTCCGTAGTGGCGCCGTTAAGTGCTTTGTTAAAGAGTAGCGTGGCTTCTTTGTAGCGTTCATTTTGTGCCAGCCAGTAGGCGGTAGAAAATTTGGCTTCAAAGCTTTGCAAGTCTGTTTTTGGTGGCTTACCTGCACTTATGGCTTCATTAAATGCTTCAATCTGCTGTATGCGGTTGAAATAGTAGATGCCAGAAAATGTGGCGGTTACAGCAATAATCGCAAAAAGCCAGGTGAGTTTTTTCACGGTAAAAAAATGTGTAATTTTGAAAGATAACGGTTTTTGTAAGTTTAGTGCCATGTTTTAACCTCTAAGTGTTTCACTCCCAGCAACAGTGCAATCATCATGGCGGCGATGATAAAGCAGACATTTGAATAGTCGTGACCGGGTATTTTTTCAAAGTACTTGATGGGTTTCTTCTCGCGATTGTTAATGTCGTTCATCGCCAGCTGTAAAGATTTAGGGTCTTCAGCTTCATAGGCTTTAAATGGTGTTTTGAGTGTTTTGAAGAATTCATTGAGCTCAATTTCCGGCGGCAAGGGCTGGTCTTCGGCAGGTTTGTAGGTGGTATCAAAAATACTCAAACCACCGGGCTGACGCAGCACTATCCAATATAAGCTGATATGTAGGCGGTCAAACCAGTCTTTAACTTTCTGCTGCGTGTTCGCGTCCAAGCGGCCAGCACCATCAGACAGCAGAATCACCGCCCGCGAGCCGGAGTCCGGGATTTTGTCGAATAACCCGGCACTGCTGGTTAATCCACTGCCGATGTTGGTTTGGAACAGCGCATTGCCGCCTGTTGCCTGTACCGCGGCAATAACCGCTTTTTTATTTTCACTGAGCGGCAGAACATACATCGCTGAGTTACTGAAAGTGATCATGCCGAACATATCCTGCTGCCGTGATTTTACAAAATCAGTAATGAGCCTTGCAGCAGCAACCGATTTGGTTTCGCCTACTGTGGTGTTGCCGGCTACAGTTGAAGTGCCTGAAAACGGATCATCCATACTTGCGCTGCGATCTAGTACCAACGCAATTTGGGCGCCGATCCCAATGCGTTCTATTTTTTGCTCCTTGGTATGCGGTGCTGCCAGGCCTAGGGTAATAAAAACCAGGGTCAGTACAGCCAGAACTTTCAAAACGAGCCCGATTAAGTCGGATAGTGGATCTGCAGGCAGCATATTTACCCAGGAGTAATGCTTTGCGTGCACGCGCTGTAACAGTAGGGGAATAGTAGCCAGCGGCAATAGCCACAATAGCCATGGGTAGGAAAAAACCATGGCTTACACTCCTGCCTTCAATGGCGAAGGGACAAGGCCGCGTTCACAATCACGGCAGCGGCGTGCGAATTGTATGAGCCATTGGTGAGGGTCGGAACCTGCGTCATGTGCTGGTTCCGGCTTAAAGTTTGGCTCGAAATACACTTGGCGTGACAATCCGAAAAACTGTTGGATCTCGGATCTTAGCGGCGAGAAATTCGGGTGTCTTGCCAGGAAAACATCCAGATTGTCATTAAATACACTCATCATTGCGGTGCTGTTTAAGGATTGATGCACAGCGGAAACGGCCTGTTTTAGGCCTTCCACCGTGTTGGGTGTTTTGCGCAAGGTGCGGTACGCTTTGGCAAAAGCGCCACCCATGCGCGGTAACCAGGCATGTTTACCTAATATGTAAAGTAAACCAATCAGGCTCCCGGCAAGAAAGCCCAGTGCTACTTTCAGCCTTTGCTTTTCAATTTCATTCGACATCAGCAGCGGCCCAAGAAACGTGCTCATATTGTTTTCAATTTTCACCTGGCCAAAAATGGCGATTGGTGAAATGGCAATATCCAGACTGGGGATTCGATATTTAACCAAATCCTTGCTATTTTTGGTGTTGATCAGGTTGAGATACTCAGGCCCCAGCGCAGCATTCTTGGCCACCACATTATTGGTAAATACCTGGTATGCCAATTTAATATGGTGAGTAGTGTAATTTTTGTGCTCATCTTTTATATGATTGACGCTCTTGAGTTCAATGCCAATCAATTGGCCTTTGTAGCGTTTTTCATAGCCGGTGATAGGCAAAGAGGTGTCAATTAATTTGTATGGAGCCTTGATGGTTAAAATCACTTCACGCTCTATGACGTCTCCCACGGTATAGCCGACCAGTTTTACCGGGTCTTTTGTTGCTATGGTGACGATGCCATCTTTAACGTCCGGCAGGTTCTGGCTGTCGATTGCCATTGCCGGCCATGGCGCTGAGCACAGCAAGAACATGAATGCACATTTACGGATAAATTTTGTCATGGTGAGTTTTTTTTACTTAAATTAAGCCGCTACAAATTGGTGGAAATATTCCGTGAGTAAATCCGCATCGAATTCACCTTCTACATAGAACGGTGGCATATCAAAGCGCATGAATAATTCATATATTTCTTCGCGTCTGTTTTCAAAAGATTGCACGATCTTTTCGCGTAATTCCTTGCGTATGAACAAGGTACGTTTTTCGCCTGTTTCGGCATCGGTAACGCTGGTTAAGCCAAACTCCGGCAAGTGTCTGTATTCAGCGGCATCCCACAATACGATTGGTACAATGTGGTGGCGCAACAGGTTGGATAACGCTTCTTCCAGCAAATCGTTAGGCATGTGGAAGTCGGAAATCAAGAACACCAACGAACGCTCACGCGGCAAATAACGGTATACCTCGGTGATGCCATTGCAGTTTACCGGTGCCGGGTGAAAGTCTTTTAATGACTCTGCCATGGCAATTGCATGGTGTGATTTGAATGAAGTCATGCTTATCCAATCCTCACGCACTTTTTCATCAAAGCCGATAAATCCAAATGGATCATGATGCTCACTGGCGGATTGCGCTACTGATTCTGCAATTTCGGCCGCAAGTTTTATTTTTCGTTTCTTGGCACCAAAATTCATACTGCCGGACAAATCACAGATCACATAAACAGGTGTCGCGCTTTTTTGATTAAATAGCCGCACATAGACCTGTTCCAGCGGGTCGCGGATTGTCTGGCGAATATCAATGCGGCGCGGGTCTGGGTAAGAGAGCAGTGTGGTATGACCGCGAAACTCCAT
>Ga0105104_10002077_pt1 | contig 14759 bp, 12 predicted proteins | sample PPLLaktember2015_3_FD_87034 | JGI IMG/M metagenome (GOLD analysis project Ga0105104, IMG submission 87034) | Freshwater sediment microbial communities from Prairie Pothole Lake near Jamestown, North Dakota, USA - PPLs Lake P7 Core (6) Depth... | ecosystem: Environmental > Aquatic > Freshwater >... | reverse complement strand
TCTTGGCATTTTGTTACCATCCTTACCCTCTCTAAATAGTATCTCAGCGGACAGGGCGGCCCTGAGCTGGATAATTTATAAATCTTTTGAATTAATTTGTCAATACTTTTCTATATTTTTTTTTGTTTTTTTTTGACTGTCCCCTTTTTCCAGTCCCCTGGAATTCCGTACGAAAAAGTTTTTTATTATATCTTGATTTTTTTTTCTCAATTTCATAAAATTAACGATATGAAGCAAAACGATATATTAAAAGGAGATACCATGCGGATAAAAATTATTTTTTCAATTATAGGAATATCTTTATTTTTATTCCTGGGGATTGCTGAAGATACCCTGGTAAAGGTAGGAGACCAGGCATGGAAAACTCGTAAATATGACGATTTCGAAAAACCGCAGGTGTGCGGAACGTCATGCCATACGGATATATACCAGCAGTGGACCCAGGCCATGATGTCCCAAGCCTACACACACCATTGGGATGAAATCGAATATTTCCAACTGGCTGTACCTCATGCAGAAAAAGATTCGGTAGTGGCCGGAGTTAAAGCCGGATGCAACGGATGCCACTCCCCGATCGCATTTTTAGCCGGCGATACACCACCCCCAAAACCGGATAAAAACAGCCGCGCCAACGAATCGGTCTCATGTGACGTGTGTCATACCATTACCGGGTTCCAGGGAGATGTGCCCCACAATTTCAATTATATCATTCAAAAGGAATCGGGGAAGAACAAATACGGCCCCCGCGAAGGCGTGACATCCCCCGCGCACATTACAAAAAAATCGGAATTTCTCAGCCAGGCGGAGTTTTGCGGCACCTGCCACAATGAAATGAGCCCTTACGGCGTGTGGGTCAAATCCACTCACCTGGAATGGAAAGAAGGACCTTATGCAAAAGAAGGCGTACGGTGCCACAATTGTCACATGACCTATGCCCCGGGGACTTCGGCTGCTATGGGAACAGTTTACCCCGATACCCGGCAGCACCTGTTCCACGGCGCTCATGACCCGGGAAAAATAGCAGGAACCGTCGAAGTACGCATTCACCCCGATACACGGGAAGCAGAACCGGGAGATAAAGTCATATTTAAAGTCGTACTATTTAACCAAAAAACCGGCCATAAGTTCCCTTCAGGTTCGTCGAAGACAGGATTGTCTGGCTCCACGTCGAAGCAAAAGATTCTGCCGGGAAAACCTACCATCTGCCCGTCGACAAAAAGGGCTTCGAAGGTGAAGAATATACCATAGGCAGCGATGTCCTGGCTTACCAGGATATGGGCATCGCACTCGACAAACCCGATTTCAAAGGCGTTCAGCGAGACGGTATTCCCATCGGCGACCGCATCTTTCGTATGCCCTATTTCGACCCCCAGGGCCGGATGACCATCCAACAATGGAACACAAAAACACTGGGCGTCGATTATCGCTTCGCACCGCGAGAAACCAAAATCGAAACCTTCACCTTCACCATCCCCGACGATGCACCCGAAGGCCCCTTCATCGTTACTGCAACCGTCAATTACCAACGCCTGGTCAAACCGGTGGCGGATCTACTTAAAGTCCCGGAAGACGAAACAGAAATCGTGAAAGTCAACAGCCACTTCACGACTATTACTATTTGTGAATAGGAGAATACCATGAAAAAGCATGCGATTATGCTGATTATATTTTTATTTGCTGCATCGTGTATTACCGAATCGTTAATGGGAATGCCGGCTTTTGCCCGGAAGTATAAAATGTCTTGCAGCGTTTGTCATTCACCCTTCCCCCGTTTGAAAGATTTCGGAGAGGAATTTGCCGGGAATGGATTTGTTTTGAAAGATAAAGAAGCACCGCGCGATTACACCGACACCGGCGACGATACGCTTACCCTCTTTAGAAACTTGCCTATCGCCCTCCGGATCGAAGGACACTTGTTTTATAATAATTCCTACTCGCAGAAAGTCGATTTCGCTTCCCCCTACATTGTGAAACTCCTCTCCGGCGGATCTATAGCAAAAAATATTTCTTATTACTTCTATTTCTTCTTCAGCGAGCGAGGCAAAGTTGTGGGCCTGGAAGATGCCTTTATTATGTTCACCAACCTCTTTAAATCAGGTATCTCGTTGTCGGTCGGTCAATTCCAGGTTTCTGACCCCCTTTTCAAACGCGAACTGCGCCTATCCTTCGAAGACTTTTATATTTATAAAGCCAAACCGGGCGCTTCCCGCATCGACTTAACCTACGACCGTGGTTTAATGTTTACTTTTGGGATCAATAAAGGACCGGATTTTACTTTGGAAATTTTAAACGGCAGCGGCATCGAAGAAGCCGATGAATTAAAAAATTTCGATACCGATAAATACAAAAACATTTTCGGCCGGATTACCCAGGATATCGGCGAGCATTTTCGCCTTGGCGCATGCGCTTATTACGGGAAAGAAGAGGGCCTGGATTTCAATGCCGGGAATGTGAATGAAGTCCGGATGCTGGGAGCCGACGCCAGTATTTCATTCCCCAATGTCGAGCTCAACTTGCAATATGTCGAGCGCCGCGACGATAACCCCATGTTTTTATTAAACGAGACGAAAATAAAAACCCGGGGCGGCTTTGCCGAATTGATCTATACTCCCAAAGGCGACCAAAGTCGATGGTACGCGACAGGCCTCTTCAACTGGATTAAATCCGATGAGCCCGAACTGGATTACCGATCATTCAGCACTCACCTGGGTCTATTGCTTCGCCGCAATATTCGCCTGGTTGGCGAATTTACATATATTATGAAAAGCAACCTCGGGGAATACGCCCGCGCAGGTGTCGGATTGATTACCGCGTTTTAGAGACCAGGGGGCTCTTTTCGAGAAAAGCCGCCCCCTGGACCCCCGGAAAAGCTTTATTTTAATAAAATTTTTGGAGGTCCAGGAACCTTTTACAAAAAGGTTCCTGGTCGTCGAAGACAAAATAAGCGCTATTTGAGCATTAAAAAATTATAAATCCGCTCTCCTGTGCCCTGGCGCCGGCGGTAAGACGGGAAACGGTCCGGCTCGCAAAACGTACACAGCGGGGAAATAATAATATGGTCGCGGGGTATCCCTTGAGCCATAAGAGATAACAATATACCTTTTTTTATATCCAATTCCAATTTGGTTCCCGATTCATTCCCCAAGATGCGGCTCCGGGTAAAAATTTCATCCCGGTAGATTTTCGCAGAAAACTTCAAAAACAAGTCTTCACCTACGGCATAACATTTCCCTTCGATGGCAGGACCAAGATATACATAGAATTCATCGAGTTTCGCGGCGATGTTTCTCTCTTTGAATAAGCGCAGCATTTCAAGCTCGATGCCCTGGAGTAAACCCCGCCACCCGATATGCAATACGGCCCCCAATGTGCCGGCAGGGTGCCATAAAAACATCGGCGTACAATCGGCGGTCTGGATAACACCCATCTTCCCGGGACGGTCGAGAACGATACCGTCGCCTTCTTTTTCTGTCCCGGGTTCCAACTCGCTCACAAAATGAACGGTATCGGAATGAACCTGGGTTAAATGGAAAATATTAGCAGGGTCGAGGCTAAACAACCCCGCCAATTCATCCGATGGAAACCGATTTTCCGTGAAACCCATTAACACTCGCCCGGTTTCGTAAATATCAATATAGTATCCTCGATAGTTTATTCGTTTCAACTCAAAAGGTAAGTCCATTTTTTATTTCTATTGTCCTCCGGGATTTTCGTTTAAATTTTTTCCACCAAGTGTTGAATGAGAATTTTCAATCCGATAACAATGAGTATCAAGCCGCCGAGCCGTTCTACCCTGCTGCTAAACCGGCACCCCACTTTTTGGCCGATCTGGGTCCCGGTAAAAGAAAGCGCGAACGTGATAGAACCGATGATAGTAATGGTAGTAAGGATATTCAATTTTAGCAGGGCGAAACTGACGCCGGCAGCTAACGCATCGATGCTGGTGGCAACGGCTAAACCCAGCAGGACCGCCAGGCTGAGGGAGTTACCTTTGGGGCTTTCGCATTTCATTCGAAACGATTCCACGATCATTTTGCCCCCGATGACTCCCAACAACACGAAAGCGATCCAATGATCCGTGCCCTGGATTAGTTTTCGAAACGTCAGCCCGGCGAGCCAACCGATGAGGGGCATCACTGCCTGGAAGAGTCCGAACATGCCGGCCATTTTCAGGGAATCCGAAAAGGGTATACCTTTTAAGGCAATGCAGGTGGAAATAGAAACCGCTACGGCATCCATAGAGAGTGCCACAGCTATGACAGCTATCGATATTAAATCCATATTAATTTCCCATGAGTTTACTTCCTCTGTGTCCTTGGTGAACTCTGTGGCTAACTTTATTTCGTGACCGGTCCAGGAAAAATCCGCAGGAGAAACCGTTTTATGCCAGGGTTAAGCGTTGATGTGCCATCATCATTAAAGCATGGATGGGTACATGGTAGGGGCATGCGGATTCGCAGGTGCCTGGGCAATTCCAGCATTTATCTGCGTGGGGGGTTGTGAGTTCCGCATATTTTAACATGGCATATTTTTCTCGGCCTTGGGCTTCGAAATAGTGGTTGTAGCGCATGATAGTATTGACCGGGACTCGGGAGGGGCAACCGGATTCGCATATCCCGCACGCATGGCGGCAATATAAATGGCTGCAGCCTTCTTTAAAAAGCGATAGTTTTTTGGCTTCGCCTGCGGTCAGCGTCATACCGGAGAGTTTAAGGTATGTTTCCACATCTTCGAAACTGTCGCAGGAGCAGCAGACGGTGTGAACATTGGGGTTTCCCAGTACGAATTTAATGGCGCCTTTCCGGATTTCCGCCGGGTTGGTGAGGTTATTGGCTTTGACAAATGTTTCGGCGCTGTCGGCGATGGCTTTTAAACGGGGAAGGAGGTCGTTAAAATAGGCGGGGACAGTTTTTCCTTCTTTCTGGAGTTTTTCCAGGTTTTCTTTCATTTCCAGGTAGCCGCCTACCGGGTTGGTTTTCATCAGGGTGACGCCGATATTTTTTTCCTGGCAGGCTTTGAGGATGCGTTCTCCTGTTTCTTTCTGGACGAAATTATACACGAAAAGCATCACGTCGAAGCGTCCGTCGGCAGCGGCGGCCAGGCACATATTTTCCATGGGTTCTACTTTGTCATCCCATTGGGAGCCGTGATTCGAGAAGCCGATAAAGCGAATTTTGCCTTCGGTTTTCAATTGTTTCATGGCTTCGTGGAAAGCTTCGGATTTGAGTATTTCCAATTTTGACGGGTTGTGCATCATCATGCAATCGAGGTATTCGGTTTGCAATCGTTCCAGGCATTTGCGCGACCGTTCCAGGATAGAATCTTTGGTGTCGTCGGGTTTGATGCTCAATTTTGAAGTAATAAAAACCGATTTTCGGTCCCGGGATTTCATCACGTTCCCGGTTGCGGTTTCGGATTGGCCCCTGCCGTAGCTTTCTGCGGTATCGATGTAGTTGACGCCGGCATCCAGGAGGGCTGAGAGAACTCCTTCAACTCGTGGGCCGCCGGAGCCGATATCGGAGACCTTGAAACCTGTTCGTCCCAGTGTTCGATAAGACTTAATTTTCGGCAATTCAGCCGGTGCTTCTTTTTTTTCCTCTTGGGCGGATAGGGTTTTGGTGTTGGAGCTTAATAACCCGGCCCCTAAAAGTCCAAGCGCAGATTTTTTTAAGAAGTTTCTTCGCTTCATTTCGTGATCCATATTCATTAATCCTCCATAAATTTTATATTTTTGTATTAGTGGTTATTTTTTCAGGGTAAATCGAGTCGATCGTGTAGGGATGCAGTATTAAGACTCGGATTCATCGGCTTCGATATAAAGGTTATCGATAAATTCTTTGTACTCCAGCGGCGCCTCGGTAATACAAACCCCGATGCGTTTAGCAGTGGGATTTGGGCCATCCATAGCCCACATGATAGTGCCGTGGAGTATCGACCATCTTCCTTTGATTTTCAATTGAACTTCAACGTGTTTTTCCTCGGGAGGTATATCCGTAGCAACGAGTAACCCTTCTCTAGAAACATTGAGAACAGCGCAGCCTGCGTTATTCAGTTTTGCCAGCGATGTTATTCTTATTCGTTTGTATTTTCGTACATTTTCATAGCTACCCATAGCGCACTTACTCCGATTTAATTTTAATTTTTTCGTTAATCGGTGAGCTGTATGGATTCTGTCCGGGGTTCAATGCAGCGGTTTTATCGATTCGGGCGGTTTGTATTCTACTAGATATTCAACCTTTATTATGCTCATCAATGATATTATATTGAATTAAAAAAAAAAATCAATAGTGGGGGATTATTATGCAAAGTTCGGGGTATGGTCTGAACCCTTGGATTTATGAATTTTGGAATGATAAACGGATTGAATTTATTTGGATTTTGAGCTATATTATTACCATGAAAAAGAAAAAAACAGCGATCGATTTCGATGCAGCGTGGAAAGAGGTTATCGAAGTCATGTTCGAACCTTTCCTTGAGTTCCTGTTTCCCAAAATTCATAAGGATATTGATTTTTCTAAGAATTATGAATTTCTCAGCAAAGAATTGAGAAAAATATCGCCGTATAATAAAACCGGGAAGCGGTTTGCCGATGTCCTTGCAAAACTACACCTTAAGGATTCCGGGAAACCCGTGGTACTTTTGATACATGTGGAAGTACAGGGTTATAGGGATGCAGAATTCATGAAACGGATGTATGTATACAATTACCGGATTTTCGATCAATTTTATGAAAAAAATAAAGGTTTGGAAGTCGTCAGCCTGGGTGTTTTTACGGATGACGACAAAGATTTCCGGCCCGATGAATACTTGCATAACCGCAAAGAATGGGATTTCGAGCACCGGTTGAAGATACCGGTATCCAAGATACTGGATTACCAGCTTTTGAAAGAAAAAAAAGATGAGCTAATCCACTCAAAGAACCCCATGGCCCTTGTGGTGCGGGTGCAATTAAAAAGTTTTGAAGCCCAAAAGGTCAATGTAAATCAACAGTATGAGTTTAAGCGGGAGCTGATCCGGGAGTGCTACAAAGAAGGATATACGCGGGAGCAAATCCGTATCCTCCTACATTTTATCGATTGGGTCATCCGGCTGCCGGAAGATATTGAAAAGAAACTAGCATACGAAATTCAAAAATTTGAGGAGGTACATAAAATGAGCTATGTTACAAGTTGGGAACGAATCGCGAAAAAGGAAGGAATAAAACTAGGTGAAAAAAGAGGTGAAAAAAGAGGTGAAAAAAGAGGTGAAAAAAGAGGTGAAAAAAGAGGTGAAGAAAAAAATAAATTAAATACTGCAATGGCAATGATTAAAAGAGGCCTGAGCCTGGACTTAATTGCCGAAGTCACGGGTTTTCCATCGCAGCGTATTCAACAATTGGCTGCCGATGGGCAATAATTAACGGTTCGGGGATTAGCATTCGCCATGCGTTAGAGGTCATAAAATGAGCTATGTTACAAGTTGGGAACGAATCGCGAAAAAGGAAGGAATAAAACTAGGTGAAAAACTAGGTGAAAAAAGAGGTGAAAAAAAAGGTGAAGAAAAAAATAAATTAAATACTGCAATGGCAATGATTAAAAAAGGCCTGAACCTGGACTTAATTGCCGAAGTTACGGGTTTTCCAACGCAGCGTATTCAACAATTGGCTGCCGAGGGAGCAATAATTAACGGTTTAATACCAAATACGCACGCAATACTTTTTCCATACAGTCCACTTTGTCCACAAAAAAAATAAAAATTAAATATCCAAAGCTTTTCCGGGGGTCCAGGGGGCTGCTTTTCGCGAAAAGAGCCCCCTGGTCGACGAAGTCACTTAAATACTAAACAAATCAGATGAAGCGTCGAAGCACTTCTTCCATGATTTGTTCTGCGGCATCCGGGATTTGAGTACCGGGGCCGAAAATCGCGTAAGCGCCGTGGTCATACAAATACTTATAATCTTGGACCGGGATTACGCCGCCGCAGATCACGATAATATCTTCACGACCGTGTTTTTTCAATTCTTCCACTAATCTCGGTAAAAGCGTCTTGTGGCCGGCGGCCAATGAACTCATTCCTACGATGTGTACGTCGTTTTCCACGGCTTGGCGGGCGGTTTCTTCCGGGGTTTGGAACAGGGGGCCGACATCGACATCGAAACCCATATCCGCGTATGCTGTGGCGACGACTTTCGCTCCGCGGTCGTGGCCATCCTGGCCCATTTTAGCGATCATGATCCTGGGTCTGCGTCCTTCGCGTTCTGCAAATTGGTCTGTCATCTGCCGTACTTTTTCGACGGTATTGCTTTCGCCGATGTTGTATTCGCTGCTGTAAACACCTGAAATCGTTTTAGTCATGGCTTGGTACCTCCCGCACACTTTTTCGATGGCATAAGAAATTTCGCCGAGGGTAGCCCGGGCGCGGGCGGCTTTAATCGAGAGGTCCAGGAGGTTTTCATCGTCATGTCCTGTGCTGTGGGTAATGGCATCCAATAAGCGTTGAACTTCTTTTTCGCTGCGTGAAGCTTTGATTTCGTTGAGTTTCTTGATTTGGGAGAGGCGAACGGCGGTGTTGTCTACTTCGAGGATTTCGATGGGTTCTTCGTGTTCGGGTCTATATTTATTTAAACCCACGATGGTTTCCTGGCCGGAGTCGATGCGAGCTTGCCGTTTGGCTGCGGCTTCTTCGATTCTCATTTTGGGGATACCGGCTTCGATGGCTTTGGTCATGCCGCCGAGGGATTCGATTTCCTGGATATGCATCCATCCCCTTTTTAGCAGGGCGTCGGTGAGGCTCTCGACGTAGTATGAACCGGCCCAGGGGTCGACGACTTTAGTGATGTTGGTTTCGTTTTGGAGGTATAATTGGGTATTGCGGGAGATGCGAGCGGAGAAATCGGTGGGAAGTGCGATGGCTTCATCTAGCGAGTTGGTATGGAGGGATTGGGTGTGGCCCAGTGCGGCGGCCATAGCTTCCATGCAGGTTCGAACGACATTATTGAAGGGGTCTTGTTCGGTCAAGCTCCAGCCTGAAGTTTGGGTATGGGTTCGGAGTGCCATGGATTTTGGGTTTTTGGGGTTGAATTGTTTAATGAGTTTCGCCCAGATGATACGGGCTGCGCGCATTTTAGCGACTTCCATGAAGAAGTTCATGCCGGAGCCCCAGAAGAAGGAGAGGCGGGGGGCAAAGTCATCGATATTCAGCCCGGTTTCGATGCCGGTCCTGGCGTATTCGAGGCCGTCGGCGAGGGTGTAGGCCATTTCGAGGTCGGCGGGGGCACCGGCTTCTTGCATGTGGTAGCCGGAGATACTGATGCTGTTGAATTTGGGCATGAATTGGGAGGTGAATTTGAAAATATCGGCGATGATTCGCATGGAGGTTTTTGGGGGGTAAATGTAGGTATTTCGGACCATATATTCTTTTAAGATATCGTTCTGGATGGTGCCTGTGAGTTGATCGAGGCGTACGCCTTGTTCTTCGGCAGCGACAATATAAAAAGCGAGAACGGGGAGAACGGCGCCGTTCATGGTCATGGATACGGACATTTTATCGAGGGGGATGCCGGAGAAGAGGATTTTCATATCTTCCACGGAATCGATAGCAACGCCGGCTTTGCCAACATCGCCGATGACGCGTTCATGATCGGAATCGTAGCCGCGGTGCGTGGCGAGGTCGAAAGCAACGGAGAGGCCTTTTTGACCGGCGGCGAGGTTGCGGCGGTAGAAAGCATTGCTCTCTTCTGCGGTAGAGAAACCGGCGTATTGGCGTACGGTCCAGGGCTGCTGGACGTACATACTGGCGTAAGGTCCCCTCAAATAGGGAGGAAGGCCGGCGGTATACGGGGTATGCCGGAAACCGGCGGTGTTTTCTTTTTCATATAAGGGTTTCACGTCGATTTGTTCCAATGTATGCCAGACGGCCTCTTCGACTTTGAAACCGGTTTCTTTTTTAAATTGTTCTTCCCACTGTTCCCGGGTTACTGCAGCAGGTGCAGGAGGAAGGTTTAATTCGAGTTTGGTAAAATCGGGTTTTATATATTGGTTTGTCATTGTCATGGTCATGATAGTACTCCCACTTTCTTCAAAATCCCGGACAGGATATGGTGCGCGTCTCCGCCGAGGTAGATGAATTCATCGACTCCTGCTTGTTTAAAGGTTTCCACGTGGTCTTTGGGAAACCCGGCCAAAACGACGACCACAGCGGGGTTCTTTTCTTTTAGGCTTTTGGCTATGGGAGGGACCAATTCGGGGTAGGTTTCGTCGGTGGAGCAAATGGCGACAACGGGTGCCTGGGAAGCAATGGCAGCATCGATGGCTTCTTGAGGGGTGTTGAAACCGGGGGCAGGGGGATAAATGACGTTGAAGCCGGCGATTTCGAAAAAGGATTGGGAGAAATCGGCCCTGGGTTTGTGTTGTGCGAGGGGGCCCATGGTGGCGAGGAAGAGTTTGGGTCCGGCAGTGGAATCGGTTTTTTCTTTAAAGGATTCGACGGCGTCGCGTAATTCCTCGAAAATTTCGGCCTGTCTGCGGGGGGTCAAAGGTGTAATGGAAGCTGAAGGAATTTGTGCTGTTTTTTCTACGCGGAGGGCGGAGGAGATTTCGCCCAGTGTAGCTCCGGCAGCGAGGGCTTCCGCACCTGCTTCAACGATATCCGTTTTCATGGTTGATCGCGATTCCCAGGCTTCTTTCAACTGGGACAGCATTTTTCTCCAATCATCGCGGGTTTTATTCGAGATCGATCGTGAATCCCGGAATTTTTTCAAAGTGGCGGACCGTTGTTTTTGGATTTCCGCATAGTCGGGGAAAGTGGGTGCGATTTTCTTTTCTTTCACATCTGCCGAGAAGTTGGTTCCCACGATCATGGATTTCCGTTTGGCCAGGTCTGCTTTTCGTTTTTTATCTACTGTTTCCGTTTCCGATTGTGGGAAGCCCTGTTTAAGGGCGTTGAGCATGCCGCCTTTGGTTTCGATTTCCTGGAATAGTTTCCAGGCTTTTTCCGCCACCTCGTGGGTGAGTTTTTCCACGAAATAGGATCCGCCTGCCGGGTCGATGATGCGGTTCAAGCGGGATTCTTCGTTTAAGAGAACCTGGACGTTGCGTGCCGCTCTGCGGGAGAATTCATCGCCGCTGCCGTAGGTTTCGTTAAAGGGGTTGGTGGTGAGGCTGTCTACGCCGGCTGCCACAGCGGAGAATGCTTCCGTGGTGGTTCTCAGCATATTGACATAGGGGTCGTACTTGGTTTGGTTGTAGAATGAGGTTCGGGCGTGGACGGTCATTTTCCGGCAGTGGGGGGAGCAGTTGAAACCTGTGGTAATACGGTCCCAGAGGATCCGGGCTGCACGGATTTTAGCGAGTTCCATGAAATAAAAGGGCCCGACGCCGAAGGTAAAATGCATGTTTTGGGCGATGGAATCTGCATCCAGGCCCCGTTTCAGCAAGCGGTCCATGTATTCTACAGCGGTGCCGAGGGCATAAGCCAGTTCCCTGGCAGCATCCGCACCCGCGTTGTGGTACGGGAGTCCGCTGATGCCGATGGTTCTCAGTCCGGGGGCATTTTTAGCGGTCCAATGAGCAGCCTGGGCCATGCGGTCGAAGGCGTCTTCTTCCTGTACGGGTATTTGGCCGTTGGTGACCCAATAACCGAGTGGGTCGCCATGTATGCTGCCGCGGGTTTTGGATATATCTATGCCTTGTTCATGGGCTGCTGCTTTTAAGAGCATTAATGGTTCTAACGGAGAAAACCCAGCCCGGATGTGGATGGGGCAGCGTTCGAAATCCACGTCTGAAAGTGCAGTGGACATATCCTGGGAAGTAGAAATGGTAACGCCGTTCTTCCCGACTTCGTCGATACCGGCATTATCCGGATCGACGCCGCGGGATGCGGCGTTATCGAAGCAAAGGTTTATCGCAGTTTGACCACGTTTTAGATCGTATTTCAGAGCCTCATTATAAGAAGAAGGGAGAGGCGCGAAGATTTCCTGGCAAATCTCCCATGATTCGGCCAGGTAGCCGTTGGCGGTTGTGCCGCGGGAGAAAGAGTTGTAACCGGGTTTTTCTCCCAGGTGGGGAAGACCGCCGATATCGTTCGAGGTATAGATCGGTTGGAGATCGATACCTTCATAAGTTTGCGTGACTAGTTTTTTTTCAAAAGGAGCGCCTTTTAGGGACTCCCCTGCTGCGGCTTTCCAGTCCTCGTACGAAGGGCTTGGGAAATCAGCCTGGAGGTTGAGTTCTTTCTCCAGCTTTATTTCGCCGCTTTCTTGAGATTCATTTGACATGATAATTCTCCTGGTTAATATCTTTTAAGCTTTGTGATTTTAGTGTTAATTATACAAAAAATTTTAGAAAAAGACAAATGGTGGAAAAGACCCTGATTCACCGCAATAGTTGCCTCCGGCGGGCAAAACCCTTTTTGTAAAAAGGGTTTTGCATTCCCAAAAACTTTAAAAAAGGTAAATAATTAAAAGCTTTCGGAAAGTCCAGAAAACCATTTCACGAAATGGTTTTTTGGTCGTCGAAGACAAATTAGGTGGTGGATTTAGGAAGAGGAGGTTGGTATAGAAGAGGGTGAGAGGGGGGGAAGGAGAGTGGGTGAGAGAATTTTGTGGCGCTTCGCGCCGGGGATGTTTGACGTGCCTGCGGCACGGGCGATTTATTATTTATTATTTGTTATTTGTTATTTATTATTTATTAGGCCAGTCCACAGCGTCCACCTGGTCCACATGGTCCACTGGGTCCACGAGTCCACAACGTCCACTTGAAAAAAATTATCAATTAGCAATTAGCAATTAGTTTCTTGGAAAATAACCGGTTGACAGAAGCACCTTTTTATATTATATTGGTAAGAAAAGAATCGGAGGTACTAATTTGGAACGCATGAGAAGAGTGATACAATTTCCCGCGGAAATAAACGAGGCGAGAAAACTACTCCGGGAATTTGTGTCGGAGGACAATTATTGCAGTGTAATTCAAGGAGGTTCAATTTGACGGTATTATCGGTAAGAATTGAAGATAACACCAACAAATGGTTGGAGAAAGTATCCCGGCAGAAAAAAAGTTCGAAAAGCTCCTTCATCAGGGATATCATTAATGCTTACAAAGAAGATCAGGAAGATGGCCAAATCGCTCTTAAACGCCTAAATAAAAAAAATTCCAGGTATTTGACCACCGAGGAGATGGAGAGATCGCTTGGTTTATAACCTGATCTGGCATGAGGATTCTTTAAAAGATTTAAAAAAATTGGACAAGCAGATTGCTGCAAACATAATCGATAAAGTAAAAAATTATCATCCCTTGTCCTAACAAAGACCGGTGTGTCTGCTGGTCCACAAAGTCCACAGCGTCCACGTGGTCCACATGGTCCACACAGTCCACTGGGTCCACGAGTCCACAATGTCCACTTGAAAAAAATTTGCACAAATAGAATTTTAATATTATAATTAGACCATGAAGACAAGAAATCTTTTAAGGTTGATTCGAGGTATTGAATGAGACCCTTCAGCACAATAAACGATAAATATCTCCTATCCGTAGCAACCGATGTAAAAGAAGAAGCACACAAGATATTCGGGGATAAATTGAAACAATTGATCCTGTTTGGCTCTTATGCTAGGGAAGAGCAAGATGACGAATCCGATATCGATATCATGATACTGGTCGATGAATCCGAAGAGAAACTAAGAAAATATAAAGAAATAGTGGGCGATGTTATGGGAGAGTTGTCTATGAAGCATGAGAAATTGGTTTCACTGATAGAGGTTCCGTATAGCCGTTATAAAAGGTACTTAGACGTTTTGCCTTTTTATCGAAACGTTTATGATGAAGGAGTGGAAATCTATGGATCAGACACGGCTTGATTTATCGAAGTACCGGTTAGACAAAGCAAAAGACGACCTGTGTGTATCCAAACTAAACCTGGAAAACAAGAAATTCGCCCAATCGATTAATCGATCTTATTATTCAATGTTTCATGCGGCCAGAGCTCTATTGGCGCTGGAGAAATACGATTCAAAAAAACATACCGGTATTATTTCATATTTCAACCAGTACTTTATCAAACCTAAATATATTGAGCCTGAATACTTTAAAATCTTTGCAAATGCATTTAAAATCAGGAATGACTGTGATTATGATGATTTTTACATTGCTTCATATGAGGATGCGAAGGTGCAATATGAGAATGCAGAAAAATTCATAAAAAAGATTGAAGCATACATCAACCAAACCGTAAAAATGGAAACGGTGTAAATATTTATTACTGAAAGAATCATGCCAAAAAATGTCGCAGCCGGACCTGCGAATCCCATCGTCCGAGTTCAAAATGTCATCGTTCCATCGATTTTTACAAAAATCGGAGAAAAAAAAGTTGAAATCGGCTTTTTTTTCTCGGCCATCGGGTTTCGGAATTTCGACGTCGGAGTTTGGAACTCAAAAAAAGTGGAGTTTTGAACATCGTCGTTGGGGCTTTTTAATTGTCGTCGTCTTTTTTTGCTCGGATTTTTGCGTTATTTTATGGAAGGTTGGAGTTATTTTATAGAACGATGAGGTTTTGATGTCTGCCTTTTGCGCTTAGAGGCTCGAATTGAACTTTTTTTGGCATGGTTTTTGCATGATTTTAATCACAAGAGTTCCTATTTGCGCTGCGTTTTTTCTATTTTGAGTAAAAAGGGGACAGTCAAGAATGCCACTAAGAACTGGCTAAATATATAAAATATCTTTCTATAATCAATATACCTTGCCATTATTTTTAAAATAAATCAAAAAGCACTGGACTCCTTCTCAAGA
>Ga0105104_10002075_pt1 | contig 14781 bp, 14 predicted proteins | sample PPLLaktember2015_3_FD_87034 | JGI IMG/M metagenome (GOLD analysis project Ga0105104, IMG submission 87034) | Freshwater sediment microbial communities from Prairie Pothole Lake near Jamestown, North Dakota, USA - PPLs Lake P7 Core (6) Depth... | ecosystem: Environmental > Aquatic > Freshwater >... | reverse complement strand
ATTATGATGAAGTGATAGATGCAGTTAGAATTTTAAATAAAGAATTGAATATCGGCGCCAGGCATATTTCAATATCAACAGTAGGAATTATCGAGGGGATAAAAAAGCTGGCTGAAGAAAAGACGCAGATAAATTTAGCGGTTTCTCTCCATGCTTCCGAAGGAGAAAAAAGAAGCAGGGTTTTAGAAGCTGTTGATGAATATATTTTAAAAACGAAAAGGCAGGTTATGCTTGAATATCTGATTATGAAGGATGCGAATGATTCAGAGGAACATGCATGCGAGCTGGCTGGATTAATGAAGAAAAACAAACTCTATTTCCTCAACTTAATTTTATATAACCCGACAGAAGGCTTTGATCCGCCTTCGGCTCAAAGACTGAATAAATTCAGAAAAGTCCTTGACAAAGAGAGGGTAAAATATTCTCAAAGATACCGATTCGGCCAGGATATCAAAGCTGCCTGCGGGCAATTTGCAACCACAGAATAATTTTATATAGAGGTGTTTGCTTCCGGGCCCCACTCTTTAATTTGGATCCGATGAAAAAGAACCGGTCCCAGTTTCTGCGGCCGGTTTTTTCTTCGGTTGACATTCATGTATTTTTGGTATATAATTGATGCATGAATAAAATTAGGAATATAGCAATCATAGCCCATGTTGACCACGGAAAGACTACTCTGGTGGATGCTTTGCTTCGCCAGTCAAAAACAAATTTGAGCAAAGATCTGGCGCAACAGATCTGCATTATGGACAGCAACGACATTGAAAAGGAGAGAGGGATTACTATTTTCTCAAAGAATGCCGCTGTTTATTATAAGGATATTAAAATAAATATAATTGACACTCCGGGGCATGCCGATTTCGGAGGAGAAGTGGAAAGGGTTTTGAATATGGCGGACGGCTGTTTGCTTCTGGTTGATGCAAAAGAAGGCCCAATGCCCCAAACTAGGTTTGTTCTAAAAAAAGCCTTAGGCATGGGGCACAAGATTATCGTTGTGATTAATAAGATAGACAAGGAGGGAGCCAGGCCCGACTTTGCATTAAATGCGACTATTGATTTATTCATTGACTTGGGAGCCGATGGAAATGCCCTTAACTTTCCGGTTATATATGCTTCCGGAAGAGAAGGGAAGGCTGGCAAGGAGCAGAATTTTGAAAAAATGAAAGATATCGTTCCCATTTTCGAATCTATAATAGAATACATCCCGGCGCCTTCGGGAGATGCTGAAAAGCCCTTGCAAATGCTGGTGACCTCAATTGCCGGAGATAATTTTAAGGGAAGGCTGGCAATTGGAAGAATCTACAACGGGAAGATAAAGGGAGGACAGGAAATAACGCATATAGACAGGGAAGGAAATCAAAATAAATGCAGATTGATTTCTCTAATGACCTTTTCGGGGCTAAATAAGGTTGAATCTGAAGAAGTTTCAGCCGGGGATATTGTTGCTTTAGCCGGAATTCCGGAAGTAAACATCGGAGAAACAATTGCAGGCCCCGCAGGGGCTAAGGCTTTGCCTTTGATAAGCATTGAAGAGCCGACAGTTAAAATGACATTCATGATAAATGATTCTCCTTTTTCGGGAAAGGAGGGGAAGTTCACCACTTCCAGACAGGTGGGCGAGAGGCTTTTTAAAGAACTTGAAACGGATGTGGCTTTAAGAATTAAAGAAACTGACGATGGACAATGGATTGTTTCAGGAAGAGGAGAACTTCACCTTTCTATTTTAATAGAAAGAATGAGAAGGGAGGGGTATGAATTCCAAGTCTCAATGCCCAAAGTCATAGAAAAAGAGGTAAACGGGGAAAAGCTCGTTCCTTTCGAGAAGGTTTTTATTGAAGTTCCTGAAGCGCATCAAGGAGTGGTTTTAGAAAAAATGGGGGGGAGAAAAGGAGAACTGAGGGATATGAAAATTATAGAAGGAATCGCTTACCTGGAATTCAACATTCCCACAAAAGGGCTTTTAGGATACAGAAGTGATTTTATGACCGATACGAAAGGTTTGGGGATTATTAATACTTCATTTTTTGAATACAATCACGATCCTGGGAATTGGAAAGAAAAGATCCATGGTTCTTTGGTTGCAACCGAAACCGGGCCCACTAATCTGTATGGTTTAAGAAATGTTCAAGACAGGGGAGTGCTATTTTACGGGCCTGGAATTAAGGTTTATGAGGGAGAGGTTGTGGGCCAAAGCTCAAAAGAGGGGGATATAAGGGTCAATGTTTGCAAAGAAAAGCATCTTTCAAATATGCGCTCAAGGGGAGAAGGTGTTACCGAACACTTTAATGTTCCCAAAACTATGGGTTTGGAGGACGCTCTGAAGTTCATCGGGGAAGACGAGCTTGTAGAGGTGACTCCAAAAAATGTAAGAATCAGGAAAATTCATTTAACTGAGATAGAAGCAAAGAGAGCAAGAAGGAAATAAAAAACCCTGCAATATGTCAAGATTTTAAGCCCTCTTGCAGATTTTCAATCATTTTATCCATCTTTCCGTTCATTATCTCTTCAATTCCGTGCCAGGATTTTTTAATTCTGTGATCAGTGATTCTGTCCTGAGGAAAGTTATATGTTCTTATTTTCTCTGATCTTTTGGCGCTTCCTATCTGCTCTTTTCTTTGTCCGCTCAGTTTTGCCACCCTCTTTTCTTCTTGCCTTTCCAAAAGCCGGGCTTCTAATATAGCCATGGCATTTGCTTTATTCTGAAGCAGATTCCTTTCTGTTTGGGATGTTATAACCATCCCGGTTGGCAAATGGGTGATTCTCACTGCAGTTTCTCTCTTGTTCACATTTTGTCCTCCCGGACCCGATGATTTGTATACGTCGATTTTTAAATCGCCTGGATTGATTTTAATCTCAGCTTTTCTGGGTTTAGGCAAAACAGCCACTGAAGCGGTGGAAGTATGGACTCTTCCCATTTTTTCAGTCTCAGGAATTCTTTGCACCCTATGCACGCCTCCTTCATATTTCATTTGAGAATAAATGTTCCCATTTTTCAATTCAAAGATTATTTCTTTTATTCCTTTTAATTCCGATGGGTGCGATTCCAAGACCTTCTGCTTCCATCCTTGAAGATTGGCATATTTTGTGTACATTTCGTATAAATCTCCGGCAAATAAGGCGGCTTCTTCTCCTCCCGTCCCAGCCCTTATTTCAATTATTGCCGCATATGATTGGGAGCCTTGCCCTTCATCCTTGATTGCTTTTTCCAGCTCCTCAGCTAACTCTTTCTGCCTCTGTTCCAATTGGACTAATTCTCCCGTAGCCAAGGAAACCAGCTCAGGATCTTCTCCGCCTGCTATTATTGATTTATTTTCCGTTATTCGCTGAGAGGTTTCGTCTAATTCTTTGGACCTTTCAATTATTTTTTCCAATTCTTTTCTTTTTTTGGATAATTCTTCAAATTTTTCAAAGTCAGAAACCAGCTCAGGATCCTGAAGCTGAGTTATAATTTCTTGATATTTGTTTTTTATCTCTCCCAACTTTTCCATACGTTAAGATATTATATCAGACAAAACTGAAAAGTAAACTAAAAGTAGCCGCTTTGGGCGCCTACTTTTTTGATTTTGTTTTAGTTTTAGCTTTAGCCTTCAGTTCTTCTCTCTTTGCCAGTTTTTTCTTAAATTTATCAACTCTTCCCATGGTATCCATAATCTTTTCCTGGCCCGTATAGAATGGATGGCATTTGGAGCAGATTTCCACGTTTAAAAATTCCTGGGTTGACCCAACTTCAAAAGTATTCCCGCAGGCGCAGGTGACTTTTGCTTTTTCATAGTATTTTGGATGGATGTCTTTTTTCATATCCTTGTAATATTTGTTTGATAGTATAACCATGATAGCACACATTTAAAAGAAATCAAGCTGGAAATCCAGATTGACATAAATTGCTTTTCTAAGTAATATAGAAAGGCATTAAAAATATCCCCCGGTTCGATAAACCATCGGGCCAGCAGTTCATTATTTTTTTTGTTCTTTAGAAGATAGCACCTTACGCCTAAAAGGCAGGGGGAGATCATTAAAATAACTTTTTGAACCTAATACCCATTAGTGTTTTTTTAAGTTGTTTTAATTCTGCGAGTTAAAGGTCGGCTATAATTATTAAAAGAAAAATAAAAAAGAATGAACTGCGTGAAATTTAAAGTTATAATCTTATTGATTTTTTGCGTGTTATTCCTGGGTTTTGGGCTTATCCGAAATGCATTGGCGCAAGAATTTATCCCATGCTCCTCATGCCCGCAAGAACTTCCTTCATTCCCAGATTTATCCGGATTGTTTGGTATTCCAGAATTACCCCCATCTCCAGAGCCTGTCCTGCCGGATTTTCCGGATATACAGCCTTCCTCTTGCGGGCCAGACTTATGTCCCATCCCTTGTCCTACCTGTGTTCCTCCTGCAGGGGAAATCACTGTTTGCAAGATAGTCTCGGGCGCGCCGGCAAGCGGAGCGGTATTCTCCATAAATCTCGGTTTTACTGCTTCAGTATTCACTCTTCCTCTAGCGCTGAATGCGGATTTGCTTGGCCATGATGGAGTGAATGATGCCCAGTGTATTGTTTACGGCAATCTTTCTCTGGGAGATTATCATTATAATCAGGAAATCTTGCCTGGTGAAGGCTGGGAAGCTCCTCTGTATAATGACCAATACGATATTCCGGTCCAAGACATGGATGACTTTTTCGCTTATGGGACAGGCAACAACGCCAACGGCATTATTACGCTTGATATTTCCAGGCCTAGCAGGACATTAGTCATTCTCAATAAAGTAAAATTAATGCCTCTGCCTGTTTTCGGATGCACTAATCCCACAGCTGTAAACTACAATTTAAATGCCACTGTAGACGATGGAACATGCATTTTCCCGCCGATTGTAATACATGGATGCACTAATCCCAATGCGACAAATTACAATCCTTACGCAACCGTGGATAACGGATCATGTATTTATGGAGGAGGCGGAGGGGGAGGAATGACTTACCACCCGATTTTAGAAATATCAAAATTAGGTCCGGAAACGGCAAAACCGGGGGATATAGTGGAATACAGCATTGTGATAAAAAATATCGGCGCATTTGAAGCCATGGACGTGGGGGCAAGAGATGTTCTTCCTGACGGATTCAGCTATATTAACGGGGGCGGGACGATTAGAGAATGGATTCTCGGAGATTTGCAAATAAATGAATCCAAAACCCTTACTTTTAAGGTGAAAATTCCTGATAACGCCGAATGGGGCACGTATACTAACAGGGCAGAAGTTTGGGCGGTAAATCATAGATTGGTTTATGATGTCGCTTCCCTGAAGATCCCTGAGGTTAAAGCCGTAGAGGCCTTGCCGATTTTATCTGTCTCTAAAACTTCAAATATTGATTTTGTAAAGCCGGGATATTATTTCTTCTATACCATTAGGGTGGAGAATACAGGAAATGCTCCTGCGATAAATGTTTCCCTGGAAGATAATCTTCCAACCGGCCTTGTGGCTGACGGAGGCTTTTCCAGATTAGTATGGAACATTCCCTTGATAGAAAGAGGATCGTTTGCCGCAAGAACCTTTACTGTTTATGCGCTTTCGGATGCCAGAGCAGGCGTTTACGAGAACATTGCGGTTGCTTTTGCTGAAAACCATCCGAACAAAGTTTATGGAAAAGATATTGTCTCAGTTACGGCTAAGCTTCCCCATACGGGATCAAATATTTTTGAGAACTGGCCATTCGTGTTGGGAATTTTGTCACTTTGCTTAAGTCTTGCTGGGCTGATAAAGTTTCCTGCTAAAAGGAAAACCTTTTCCTTCTCAGCTTTGGTAATCTCGATTATTGTTTTAAGCCATCCTTTATGGCCCCTGATCGGATATTATGTATTTCCGGCAAATGCCGCCTCGCAGCAAAACGAAGAGAATTATGTTTTTCAGAAAATCGATTCAGTTGTCATCCCTAAAATCGGGGTTGATATCCCTATTGTTGAGGGAGAAAATGATTCAGCTCTGGAGAGGGGAGCTTGGCTTATGCCTGGCAGCCCCTCGCCAGACCAGCTGGAAAATACTTCTTTTGCCGCGCACCGCTATAAATATCGTCCTCCGAACAAAAACACTTTTTATCTTTTAGATAAACTTGAAACAGGGGATTCGATAGTAGTCTATTGGAAAGGCGTAAAATACAAATATCAAGTTTTTTCCTCGGTCGTAGTCGATCCGTCAGATACAAGTGTTTTAGAAGCGGGAACGGAGCCGATGGTCACTTTAATTACCTGCACTCCGCTTTTTTCTGATAAATACAGGCTGATTGTTAAGGCTAGACTTGCAGAAAATATATAATATAATAAAAGAATGAAGAAGGTTTTGGATTTTTTGATTTCCTGGAATGTTGTAATAGTTTATATCTTTTTCGCATTAAGCCTTTTTGTATTCAATTCATCTATTTGCCAAGTAAAGCTAGAACAGCTTTTTGCCGATCTTACCCGGCAAGCTATTTTGGACGAAATTAATCCAATAAGAACGGAAGGGGGTTATTTTGAATTAAGGTCAAATGCAAAATTAAATCAGGCAGCTCAAATGAAAGCTGACGATATGGTAAAAAAAGGATATTTTTCCCATATCGGGCCCGATGGAGCAGAACCTTGGATTTGGTTTGAAAATGCAGGATACGATTATGCCGCGGCAGGAGAAAACTTGGCAGTCAACTATTTTAGCGCAAACGAATTGGTAGATGCTTGGCGGAATTCTCCGGCTCATGCTCAAAATTTATTGAATGGCTATTTCAATGACGTGGGGATTGGGATTGCGAAAGGGGATATTCAAGGAAAGGGCGAAACTCAAATTGTTGTGATGTTCCTAGGGAGGGAAATTACACCGGAAATAAGGAGTATGGTTGGAGCGACTCTGGCCACATCTGCATCTGACAAGAATATTTCCCAAATACCTCCTGAAAGACCGATTATGGAGAGCATAGTTGATGAAAAAGTTATCAAAGAAGAGAGGCAAAAAGAGCAGAAAGTTTTAAGCAGTTTTCAAAAGATTGAAAAGAACTACTCCAGAAAAATCCAATCAAGAATGGCATTAGCAGATTTTTTAACTTACGAGCTTCGTTTAATGGCGACAATATTTTTTTTAATGATAACTGCTTGGGCGTTTGCGTCTATGGCCGCGCATAAGGAGAAATATCTTTCTATCCGCTTTTTGCGCCCTTTCGTAATTTTATTTCTCGCTGTTTTTATTTGGCTTCCCGAGTTGTTGCATTAATTTCTGATTGTGATATATTATGTTGTATAATTTATTATGGCAAACGAAATAGTTGAGAAAATAAAAAAAATAATGGGAAACAATTCAAATATAAAAGAAATGGCGGAAGCCGGAGTCCAGTTTGGACACAAAACTTCAAAGGTTCATCCCAAGATGAAACCTTACATTGAAGGTGTAAGAAATTCCATTCATACGATAGATTTAGAAAAAACTAATGAGCAGATGGACGTTGTTCTTGATTTAATAGGAAAACTTGTTTCGGAGGGAAAAACCATTCTTTTGGCCGGAACCAAAATACAATTCAAGAACCTAATCAAAGAAATCGGAGAATCCGCTAAAATCTCCTATATCGCGGGAAGGTGGCTGGGAGGGACTTTCACTAACTTCAAAACCCTGAAAAAGAGGATTGATTATTTCAAAAGTCTGGAATCTCAAAAACAAAAAGGGGAACTGGAGAAATATACAAAAAAGGAAAGGTTAAAAATAGACAAAGAGCTTTTAAGCTTGGAGGAAAGGTTTGGCGGAATAAAGAACATGGAAAGCCTTCCCGATGCTGTTTTTATAACCGATATAAAAAAAGACGAATCTATAATCAGAGAAGCCAGAAAGAAAAATGTTCAAGTCATAGCTATAGCCGATACGGACGGAGATCCCTCTAAGGTTGATTATTTTATCCCTGCGAACGATGATGCAATCAGTTCTGTGAAATATATTCTTGAAAAGGTAAGGGATGTCATAATAAAAAACAAGAAATAATGGCCACCATAGACCAAATCAAGCAATTAAGAGAGGAAACAGGAGTTTCTATTTCGGAGTGCAAAAAAGCCCTAGAGCAGTCAAACGGTGACTTTGAAAAAGCTAAAGAAGTTTTAAGAAAGTGGGGCAAAGATCTGGCCGGAAAGAAGTCTGCAAGAAAGGCTTCCGCCGGGATAATAGAGGCATATATACATCCCAATAGAAAGGTGGGCGTTCTTTTAGAATTAAGGTCTGAAACAGATTTTGTTTCAAGATCGGAAGATTTCAAAAATCTGGCCCACGAAATTTGTTTGCAAATCGCCGCCATGAAACCGCTGTTTGTTTCGGAAGAGGATATTCCGGAAGAATTTTTGGATGGTGAAACAAAGATTTACAAAGAACAGATGAAAGATTCTGGCAAACCGGAAAAGATTTTGGAACAGATTATTGAAGGCAAGCTCAAGAAATACAAGGAAAGCGTTTCTTTGTTTTCCCAGTCTTGGGTAAAAGATAACGAGAAGAGCATAAAAGATTTAGTTAATGGGTACATTGCCAAACTCGGCGAGAATATTTTAATAGTCAAATTTTCAAGGTTTGAGATATAATGTTAAATATCATTGCAATCATAATCTTTATACTAAGCTTCCTGGGCATGGGAATAATGATTTATAGGAAGGGTTCGGTTTTAGCCCAGTATTCTCCAGAACCGGATACAAGACCGTCAGCGATAGGGATATTGAGGGAAAAAGTCAAAAACAAACTGGTTCCCGACGAATTGTTTTGGCAGAAAACACTATCAAAAATTAGGATCTTGGTTTTGAAGACAGACAACAAGACATCGGAATGGATGAGAAAGCTCCGCGAAAAATCAGTTCAAAGCAAAACAAAATTCTCCGACAATTATTGGGAAAAGCTTCGCAAATAACATGTCAGCCTGAGTAGCTCAGCGGCAGAGCAATTGTTTTGTAAACAATAGGTCGTCGGTTCAAATCCGACCTCAGGCTCCAATTGAATTTAGCCCAAGACCGGATCTCGGGCTATTTTTACGGAAGATATGCTTAAATTGCAGAAGGGAATTTCGAGAACAGGAATAATCATTATTATTGTTTTGATTTCGGTTGCAATCGTTTTTATTTTTTCAATATTCTCCGGGAAAGAGCAAAAAGAGCCAGTACTAGAGAGCAGTAAATTGAACGAAGATGATGTAAAAAATACAGTATATCTTACTGGCAATCGGATGGTTGCATATAAAAATGGGGAATTATGGGGGTGGGCGGAGCTGGTTAACGGGCAAACAGTTTATCATTATTGGGAAAAAAAGCCGGAGAATAAGGATGGATGGGAATTCAGGGACGGCATTGAAGCAATCATCATGGGGGACTTGAATAAAGACAATAAAGAAGATGCGGCCGTTATTGTCTCTTCTTGGACTGGCGGATCGGCTGTTTTTAAATACCTGACAATTCTTTTAAATAAAAATGACAAACCGGTTTATACATCATCTAAAATTTTAGGAGATAGGGTGAAAATAGAATCTATTTCAATAAAATCAAACTTAATCAATGTGAGGATAATGACTCATGGACCCGAAGATCCTATGTGTTGCCCCACTCTTGTTAAGAATTTAGCCTACAATTTAATGGATTTTCCAACCCTGGAAAGATCTGGAGGAGTTTCCAGCAAGACCGAATATGACTTTACAGATTGGTTAACATACAAAAATGAAAAATATGGTTATGAAATACAATACCCGGCCGATTGGACATACAGGGAATACCCGGATACCGGAACCGGAGCCGGTTTTCGTCTAAAAGGAATGCCTGAAAACGTTCAAAATGAATATATAAATATAAGCATTTATGGGGCGGCTAAACCAAATGCAAACTTTGATGATTATGTAAAAGAGGCAGGCGCCAACGAAATACAAAACTTCGAAAAAATAAATACAATAAAAGAGATTTTCACGAAATCAGGGATTAAAGGGTATGAAACTACTTGGAATTACAAGGATTTTAACGGCGCTGAAAAGATTTCTCTCCCCATAACTTATTTCAAATATCCCAAATCATTGAATGGGCTTTCTACTGTTCAAGTAGGATTGGCAAACGAGGATTACGAGACCGTATACGAGCAAATGCTTTCCACCTTTAAACTTATCGAATGACAAAATAGCATAAATTTGATATTATGGCATTGCATGAGATTGGAAGAATATCCGGAAGAAAAATTAAAGAAAGAAGTAAAAGAGATAATCGGCAAATATCTTGATTTAAGAAAATACAAGGTTTTTTTCTTTGGTTCAAGGGTAAGGGGTGATAACTTTGAAAGAGCGGACATTGATTTAGGAATAGATGGACCGGAAGAGATATCCGGCAGAACAATGTTTGAAATTAAGGAAGAGTTGGAGAAAATTCCAATGTTATACAAAATAGATGTGGTGGATTTTAAAACAGTTTCCGATAAATTTAAAAAAGAAGCTTTAAAATACATTGAATATGTCAAATAATTTTTCTCAAGAAGATTTTAAAAAAGCCATTATAAAATTAGAGGAGGTTTTGATAATAGAAAAAACGGAAATAGTCAGAGATTCGGCTATCGTGAGATTTGAGTTTTGTTTTGATTTGGCATGGAAAACAATTAAAAATTATGCCAAAGATCAGGGAATGGAATGTTATTCTCCTAAGGAATGTTTAAAAAGCGCTTATCAATTAAAATTGATTGACGATCAAGACGGCTGGATTAAAATGGCAAACGACAGGAATTTAATAGCGCATTTATACAAAGAAGCGCAAGCCGAGAAACTATATTCTTCCCTGCTGGAATATTTAGAATTATTTAAAAAGTTAGCTAATTCTTTAGCTGAGAAATAATTTATGCAAAAAATATCATGGTTTTTTCGACGAGGGATTTCGAAGGTCTGATATTCACAATTGACGACAGTGGGTGGGAAACTATAATAAACATATGTTGACTGAAGAAGATATTAAAAAGTTAATAGAGGCACAAAAAGAAGTATTTCCAGTTAAGGCCGATTTGGGATCCTTAAAATCCGAATTCGATAAAAAAATTGATGATAAAATCGATAATTTGGGAATAATGATTAAGAATAGCTTTGATAATGTTGAGAGACGATTGGATCGAATAGAAGATATTCTTATAAAAGATCACGAAATGAGGATTAAACGGATGGAAGATGCTTTGGTCATAAAATAAATAGAAATATCATCATATCGGGACTTGCGTTTTGGTTTTGGAAATGCTATAAATATTAACACATAATAATTGTTGACAATGGATTGATAACGAGTAATATAAACAGGGTAGAAAGAACCTTGAAAATTTAATAGTTTTGTAAGCAATGGTTTAGCAACCCGCCTTCGCTAAAGCTATGGCGAGGCGAGGAACTTTAGTTTTTTAAAGTTGCTCTGACTATTTAATTTAGAGTTTATCTTAACAGGTAAATTTCTCAAATTTTTTTGAGAGTTTGATCCTGGCTCAGGATGAACGCTAGCGGCGTGGATAAGGCATGCAAGTCAAGGGCCCCGCCATTCATATAGCAATATATGGCAGGCGGGGACCGGCGAACGAGTTAGTAACACGTAGAAACATACTTCAGAGTCTCGCACAGCTCGGAGAAATCCGGGGTAATTCGAGATGGTCCCGAAAGGGTAAAGATTTATCGCTCTGAGATTGGTCTGCGTCCCATCAGCCAGTTGGCGGGGTAATGGCCCACCAAAGCTATGACGGGTAGGGGGCATGAGAGTGCGTTCCCCAACGAGGGCACTGAGACACGGGCCCTACTCCTACGGGAGGCAGCAGTCGAGAATCTTCCACAATGGGGGAAACCCTGATGGAGCGACGCCGCGTGCTTGAAGAAGCCCTTCGGGGTGTAAAGAGCTTTTTTAAGGGAATAACCCCGCCTCGGCGGGGTGAATGTACCTTAAGAATAAGGAGAGGCTAATCACGTGCCAGCAGCTGCGGTAATACGTGATCTCCAAGCGTTATCCGGATTTATTGGGCGTAAAGCATTAATAGGCGGTTCGTTAAGTTTTTTGTCAAAGCCCAAGGCTCAACCTTGGATCCGCAAAAAATACTGGCGAACTAGAAGGCGCTAGAGGCTGATAGAACGGTCGGTGTAGGGGTGAAATCCGTTGATATCGACCGGAATACCAAAAGCGAAGGCATTCAGCTGGGGCGACCTTGACGCTGTATAATGAAAGCGTGGGGAGAGAACAGGATTAGATACCCTGGTATTCCACGCTGTAAACTATGAACACTGGCTATTTGAAGTGTCGACCCTTCAGGTGGCGAAGCTAACGCGTTAAGTGTTCCGCCTGGGAAGTACGGCCGCAAGGCTAAAACTCAAAGGAATAGACGGGGCTTTACACAAGCGGTGGACCATGTGGCTTAATTCGACAACAAACGTAAACCTTACCAGGGCTTGAAATCTAGACGAAAGTCCGATGAAAGTCGGACCCTCCACAAGACGGCTAGACAGGTGCTGCATGGTTGTCGTCAGCTCGTACTATGAAGCGTACGCTTAAGTGCGGTAACGAGCGCAACCCTCGCTCTATGTTTCAAATGTCATAGAGAACTGCCCGGGATAACTGGGAGGAAGGCGAGGATGACGCCAAATCAGCATGGCCCTTTGACGCCCTGGGCTGCACACGTGGTACAATGGAGTTTACAATGGGCAAAGCCGTAAGGCGAAGGTAATCCCAACAAAAAACTCCTCAGTTCGGATTGAGGTCTGAAACCCGACCTCATGAAGCCGGAATCGCTAGTAATCGCCGATCAGCTATGCGGCGATGAATATGTTCCTAAAGCTTGTACTCACCGCCTGTCACACCAGGAGAGCTGGCAGTACCCGAAATTCCTCCGTCTGCGGAGGGCCTAAGGTAAAGTCAGTAATAAGGGTGAAGTCATAACAAGGCATGTGTAGGGGAACCTGCGCATGGATCATCTCCTTTAAAACAATATTTATAATATTGTTTAAAGAACGACCAGCGGTTGAAGGCCGAGAATTCTGCTTTCAACACTGAAGGTGTTAATCGATAACCTTAAATGTCGATTGCTCATAGTCAGAGCAACTTTAAAGAACTAAATCTAAAGCAACAAATCCCTTGACAGGGTCTTTTGTTTTTGATATCATGCAATCACTTAGTACTTTTGAGTCATTGCGTTGCGGGCCTTGTGGGAAACGAGGTACCAAGAAGGTCTGGCCAGACATACCGGAACGACTGCTACATTGCAGCGTTGGCGCCATTCGAGCGCACCCCACCTAATCTCCGGCAACATCTGCGCGCTATCACCAAGGCCAAAAGCCGACGCTCGCGAAAAACGCATTTGACGATAGGAGGTCCGAGGGACTTCCACAGAAGAGCAGTAGGCCGTGCTATCCGAGCGGAAAGAGTTTCCCCCCCATCATCACAGGGTAACCACCGCTGGCGGCGACACTAGCTTATTGCTCCAATGGCCGGTGGCAAAGCGGCAAATTCGAGTCCCGATTAAGAAGGGATTGCGATGGGCTGCTTGCCACTATGGGCTGGAATATTCAGTGAATATTCCAGCCCTCTTTATTTACAACTAGTCATTTTTTTGTTAGAATTTTTCTCATAAGGGCGTGTAGTTCATCGGTAGAACGCTTCACTGATAATGAAGAGGCGGAAGGTTCGACTCCTTCCACGCCCACATGGAAAAAGAAGAATATTTCACAAAAGAAGGACTGGAGGAATTAAAAAAAGAGCTGGAGAGGCTTAAAACTGATGAAATGCGAAAAATAGCCGAGCTTATACGGCATGCGGCTTCTTTCGGAGATTTGAAAGAGAATTTTGCTTACCATGATGCAAAGGATAAACAGGCATTCTTGCAAGGAAGGATCGCAGAGCTGGAGGGAAAGATAAAGAATGCAGTTGTCGTTGAGAAAAACCAAAGCGATAAAATCCAGATCGGCTCTAAGATAAAAGCATTGGCAGACGGAGAAGAATGGGAATTTTCCATCGTCAGTTCTGATTTGTCAGATCCGGTGAATAATAAGATATCGTATCAGTCGCCGGTTGGAAAAGCGCTTCTTGGAAAGAAAGAAGGGGATGAAGTGGATATTGATATAAATGGGAGAGAGGCAAAGTACAAGATATTAAAGATAGAATAAGGGCCCGTAGTTCAGTGGTAGAATGCCTCATTTGCAATGAGGAGGTCAGCGGTTCGAGTCCGCTCGGGTCCACACGATTTCAAATATTTATTTCTAAATGCTATATTAAAATAATTTAAATAACTTTTAATATATGGATCAAGTATTTAAATATGCAGGGTTTTGGATGAGGTTATTGGCTTGGATTGTTGACTTAATAGTGATTGTGATAATTTCGTCGATAATCGGGTTTATTTTAGGAGCTCTAGGAGGGACATTTAATTTTTATTATACTTTTTTAGAAGGCAATGATTTATTTTGGAGAATATTCGGAATTGTAGTGGCTTGGCTATATTTCTCAATACTGGAATGTTCTAAATTACAAGCTACTTTCGGAAAGAAATTGCTTAGAATGAAGGTTACTGATATGAATGCTGAGAAAGTTTCTTTTAAAATTGCTACAGTAAGATACTTTTCTAAAATATTATCCGGAATAATCTTGGGGATCGGTTATCTGATGATTGGATTTACTAAGAATAAACAAGGCTTGCATGACAAAATTGCTCAAACGATTGTATTGAGAAAATAGCTTAAGTTGTAATTATAATAAATCTCCACCCAATCCAAAGTTCGGAAATCGTCTGCTAGAGTCCACAATTTAAAATGGTTTGGTCGAAATGCTAAGCCTATTT
>Ga0105104_10002074_pt1 | contig 14783 bp, 11 predicted proteins | sample PPLLaktember2015_3_FD_87034 | JGI IMG/M metagenome (GOLD analysis project Ga0105104, IMG submission 87034) | Freshwater sediment microbial communities from Prairie Pothole Lake near Jamestown, North Dakota, USA - PPLs Lake P7 Core (6) Depth... | ecosystem: Environmental > Aquatic > Freshwater >... | reverse complement strand
GTGATCCGGGAAAGTGCGCCCGAGCGTACCGAGGCAGTCAGGCGAATCCCTGTGAGGACAAAATAACATGTCAGCGAAGCCGCTTTTGAACACCTCTGAGAACCGTTTCTTCGATCCCGATCCAGCCGTGCGCGGCATTGCCGCCAACCTGTACGCTGAGGTCGTTGACCTGCCGATCGTCAGCCCGCACGGGCACGTGGACCCGCGCCTGTTTGCCGACCCGAACGCGACGTTCGGCTCCCCGGCGGACCTGTTCATCATCCCCGACCACTACGTCACGCGCATGCTCTACTCGCAGGGCATCCCGCTCGAACAGCTTGGCGTGCCCCCCTCTCCCATTCGCGCTGAGCGGAGGGCGAGCGAAGCGAGTCCCGCAGTCGAAGCGGGGAGCGGGGAGGAGGGTGAGAGTGACCATCGCAAAGTCTGGCGGATATTTTGCGAGAACTTCCATTTGTTTCGCGGCACGCCCAGCGGGATCTGGCTGACGGATGAGCTGGGCTCGGTCTTTGGCGTGCAGGAAAAGCCGGACGCCTCGAACGCGGACCGGTTGTTCGATCTCCTTTCCGAGAAGCTGGCCTCGCCCGATTTCTCTCCGCGCCGGCTCTTCGAGCGATTCAACCTCGAAGTGCTTTGCACCACCGACGCCGCGACGGATACACTTCCGCATCACCAGGCCATCCGTCAAAGCGGGTGGGGTGGACGCGTCCTGCCGACCTTTCGCCCCGATGGAGTTGTGAACTTCGATGCACCCGGCTGGCGCGCCAACATCGATAAACTGAGCAAAGTCAGCGGCATCCATATCGTCGATTACCGATCCTACATCCGTGCGCTGGAACAGCGCCGGGCCTACTTCAAGTCGATGGGGGCGACGGCCACCGACCACGCCGCGCTGACGCCTGCCACCGCGGAATTGACGCCGATGGAAGCGGAAGCGACCTTCCAGTGCGCGCTCAAGGGCGAGTGGAGCTCCGCGGACTCGGCCCGTTTCACCGCTCACATGCTGATGGAAATGGCGCGCATGAGCATCGAGGACGGGCTGGTGATGCAGCTTCATCCCGGGTCGTTCCGGAACCACAACAATGTGATCTTCGAAAGATTCGGACTCGACAAAGGCGCGGACATTCCGGTCCCGACCGAATACACGCGCAGCCTGCTGCCGCTTCTCCACAAATATGGCAACGATTCCCGCCTGACCCTGATTCTGTTCACGCTCGACGAGACGGCCTACTCCCGCGAGCTGGCGCCGCTGGCCGGGCACTATCCGGCATTGAAGCTGGGTCCGCCCTGGTGGTTCTTCGACAGCCTGAACGGGATGGCGCGTTACTTCGACCAGGTCATGGAGACGGCCGGGCTGTACAATACCGCCGGCTTCAACGACGACACGCGGGCCTTCTGTTCCATCCCTGCCCGCCACGACGTCTGGCGGAGGGCTGCGGCCAACTGGCTGGCGGGCCTGGTTGCCCGTCACGTCATCGACATGAACGATGCGCAGGTGATGATGCAGGATCTGGCCGTTAATCTTGCGAAACGCGCCTACCGGCTTAACTGACAACTGACAACTGAAAACTGACAACTGAAAACTGACAACTGGAAACTAAACATGCTCACTCCTCTTTCTCTTTCTCCTTCCTTTGGCTTTGGTGACCGGCTCGGGCTTGCCACTCCCGGCCATATCGCCGCGGTGCGCGGGACGAAGTTCGCGCCGATCTTTGCCCAGCAATCCGTCCGTGAGAACGCCCGCACAGGGCGCACGCCTCAGCAGGTCATGGACGAGGCCCGGCGCGCGGTGGATGCCGCGGGCTGGGACGGTCCCTGGGGCGCGGATGCCGATCACTTGAAGACGCCCGAGGATATCCCTCCGTTTGTCGCCGCGGGCTACACATTCTTCACCGTCGACCCGGGCGAATACGTGGACAACGCTGCGGATACCGATGCGCTGGAGGCGTTGAAGCAAAAGCTCACAGGCTTTAAATGGGATGAACTCTCGGCCGTGTATTTAGGCGACGAGGGCGAGCAGGCCTGGGGGCGCTTCGAAGCGGAGACATTGATGCGGGCCACGGTCAAGTATGGGAAAGCCATCGGTCACGCGGTCACCATGTTCGAGCGCCTGTCCGATGCAAAAGACGACTTCGATTTCGAGATGTCGGTGGATGAGACAGATTCGCCCACGACGCCGTTCGAGCACTTCTTCATCGCCAGTGAATTGACGCGCCTGGGCGTACGCTTCACGTCGCTGGCACCGCGCTTCATCGGGCGCTTCGAAAAAGGCGTGGATTACATCGGTGACCCGGATGCCCTGGATGCCGAGCTGGCGAAGCACGCCGCAGTCACGGCAGACTTCGGAACCTACAAGTTGAGCCTGCACTCCGGCTCGGACAAGTTCAGCGTCTATCCATTGATCGCGAAACACTGGGGTGAGCGCATCCACGTCAAGACGGCCGGGACGAGTTATCTCGAAGCCCTGCGAGTGCTGGCGAAACACGAACCCGACCTGTTCCTGAGCATCTATTCACTTGGACGCGACTGCTATGAAACGGACAAGCGCACTTATCACGTTTCGGCTCAACTGGACCAGTTACCCCAAACCGAAGATCTGCCTGCGCTGCTCGATGATTTCCATGCCCGCGAGGTCCTGCATGTCACATTTGGATCCGCGCTGACAAAGTTTGGCCCGGAACTCAAAGCCGCGCTGGCGAAACATGAAACTGCCTACTACGACGGTTTGAAGCTGCACTTCGATAAGCATCTGGGTCTGCTTTCGTGAGGGCGACCCAACAGGCTATAAAATGATTTATTCACAAGCGATATCTCCTCCGGGTCAGCTTCTCGCAAACGAGCAGATCCTTGAAACCCTGCAGAAAGGACTCGCTGGGAAGTTTGGCAGCAAGCGCGTGTTGGTTTTGATTCCCGATCACACGCGTTCGCTGCCGCTGCCTTTCCTATTTCGCGCCCTTGTTGACCTTCTGCACGACACAAAACAACTTGACTTCATGGTCGCGCTGGGCACGCATCCTCCCCTGGGCGAGGAAAGCATTCATCGGTTGGTCGGGATCACGGCTGAAGAGCGAAGCACCACTTTCAAACATGTGGGCTTGCTCAATCATGACTGGAGCACGCCCTCGGCCCTGACCTCGCTAGGTATCATTCAGCAGGACGAGATCAAACAGATCGCCGGGCGAAACTGGCATGCGTCTCTGCCGGATGAAGTCAACATTCGCATCAACAAGGCTGCACTGGAATACGATCACGTGCTCATTCTCGGCCCGACCTTTCCGCACGAGGTGGTGGGCTTCTCGGGCGGCGCCAAGTATCTCTTCCCGGGCATCTCCAGCCCGGACATGATCAATGCCACGCACTGGCTCGGCGCGCTGGCGGGAGTGGTCGGTAAGATCGGGCTCAAGGATACGCCGGTACGGGCCATGATCCATGCCGCCGCGGCCCGGCTGAAGACGCCGCTGACGCTGATCGCGCTGACGGTGGAGGGGCATGAACTGAGCGGCCTGTTCATCGGCGAGTATCTCTCGGCCTGGAGTGCGGCCGCGGACCTTTCCGCGGAGCGTCATATCCGCTGGGTCGATAAACCTTTCCAGCGGGTCCTCTCGTGCGCGCCTGCGATGTATGATGAACTGTGGACCGGCGCGAAGGCCATGTACAAGCTCGAGCCGGCCGTGGCAGTCGGCGGGGAGGTCGTGATCTACGCGCCGCACCTTGACGTGGTCAGCCACGTGCATGGAAAATACATTTACGAGATCGGTTATCACATCCTGCCGTACTTTCTGAACGACTGGGAGCGCTTCAAACATATCCCGCTGGGTGTGCTGGCGCACAGCACGCATTTGCGCGGCTCGGGCGTGATGGAAGATGGCATCGAGAAGCCGAATGTGCGCGTCACGCTGGCAAGCAAAATCTCCGCGGACGACTGCACGCGGCTCAACCTTGGCTATCTCGATCCGAATAAAGTCAACCTCGATGAATGGAAAGACAGGGAAGACCAGGGCATTTTGTATGTGCCGAAAGCGGGCGAGATCTTATATCGAAAGCGATAGCCGGGACCGCTCGAATTTATTCTGCGCGTAGCCACACTGCGGTGTACTGCAATGCAAATTTTGGAAAACAACTCAACAGAGTCAGGAGGATGAATGTTCAAGGCAAATTTTGGTTTTATGGGTCTGGGTGTCATGGGGCACATGCTGGCTCTCAACATGGAGCGCAACGGCTTTCATGTGGCCGGCTATGACATCGATGCCGAGAAAGTGAAGGCCTTTGGCACCAAATATCCGGACAAGAAGCTGGGGGCGTTCGATACGCTGGAAGGATTTCTGGCTGCCCTGGAACGTCCGCGGCGCATCATGATGATGGTGCCGGCCGGGAAGCCGGTCGATGGGGCCATCGCGAGCATCCGCGATTTCCTCGAGCCGGGCGATCTGCTGATCGACGGCGGCAATACCTTCTTCCTGGATACGGATCGACGCTCGAAGGAGCTGGAGGCCAAAGGCATCGTCTACATCGGCACAGGCGTCAGCGGCGGCGAGCAGGGGGCGCTGTGGGGACCATCCCTCATGCCGGGCGGCCAGCCCGAGGCCTGGGAGCTGGTCAGGCCCATTTTCGAAGCGATCAGCGCTAAGGTCGATGGTGAACCGTGCGTGGCCTACATGGGTCCGCGCGGGGCGGGACACTACGTCAAGATGGTCCACAACGGGATCGAATATGGCGACATGCAGCTGATCGCGGAAGCTTACGATATCCTGCACCGAGGCCTGGGCCTGGACAATGCCCGTCTGCAGGAGGTCTTCGCCGAGTGGAACCGGGGTGAGCTCGAGTCATATCTGATCGAGATCACGGCGGATATCTTCTCGAAGCATGACCCCGAGACGGGCCAGGCGGTCGTCGACCTGGTGCTGGACGAGGCGCAGCAGAAAGGCACCGGCAAATGGACGAGTCAGAACTCCCTCGATCTTGGCGCGCCGACCCCGACCATCAACGCGGCTGTGGAGTCGCGGATCGTCTCGGCCTACAAGGACGAGCGCGTGGCGGCCTCGAAGGTGCTCAGCGGCCCCGAGCCAAAGATTACGGAGCCTGCCGGCAATGTAGTCAATTGGGTGCGCGACGCGCTGTATGCTGCCAAGATCTGTTCCTATGCCCAGGGATTTGGACTCATGCGAGCCGCCAGCAGGGAATATGGATATAACCTGAACTATGGAGAGATCGCCCGCATCTGGCGCGGCGGCTGCATCATCCGGGCCCGCTTCCTGAACGACATCCGCCAGGCCTTCGTGCGCAATCCGGATCTTTCCAACCTGATGGTCGATCCCGAGTTCGCGAAGGGGATGAATGCCCGCCAGGGCTCGCTGCGCAAGGTAGTCGCGTTGGCAGCGGAAAATGGGATCCCGGCGCTGGCCTTCAGCTCGGCATTGGCTTATTACGACGCCTATCGAAGCGCGCGCCTGCCAGCCAACCTGACTCAGGCGCAGCGTGACTACTTTGGGGCCCACACCTATCGCCGCGTGGACCGCGAAGGCGTCTTCCACACGGAATGGACACCGGAGTAAAGATATAGCGCTACAATGGGCTAAGCACTTCTTACCACGGAGAGCACGAAGTTCACAGAGATTCTAAAAAGGTTTTCTCTGTGTTCTCAGTGCTCTCCGTGGTGAAGGTTTTCGGCAAGCCCATACATTTATCCACTTCCCTACATTAAGGAAAACATAGGAGAGCAATCATGAAATATGGACTGAACATCCCTGAAAGCGGCACGCTGGACTTTGTCTCCCTCGGCGCGCTGGTCCACCGGCTTGACCCGGGCATTATCCCCTTCCGCAAGGCAACCGAATGCAAGATCCACGTCAGCGGCGGGGAGTTCAACTGCGCGGCCAACCTGGCCGATTGCTTCGGCCTGAACACCGGCATCGTCACCGCCATCGTGGACTATCCCATCGGTGACCTGATTGCCGAGCGGGTGCGCGCCATGGGTGTCAAACCCTTTTACAAACGCTTCAAGCATAATGGCGTGAACGGTCCCAACATGGCCACCGTCTACAGTGACCGCGGCCAGGGCGTACGCGCTCCGATGGTGTTCTATAACCGCTCCAATGAGGCGGCCGCGCAGCTCAAGCCGGGTGACGTCGACTGGAAGGCGATCTTTTCAGGGGGTGTGCGCTGGTTCCACAGCGGGGGGATCTTTGCGGCGCTGTCGGAGACGACCGGCGAGCTGATCGCGGAAGGGATGCAGGCTGCCAAGGCGGCCGGCGCAGTGACCTCCTTCGACCTGAACTATCGCGCCAAGCTATGGAACATCTGGGGTGGACTGGAACGCGCCCAGGCTGTGATCCGCCGGATTGTCGAGAATGTGGATGTACTGGTCGGCAATGAGGAGGATCTGCAGCTGGGGCTGGGGGTGCCAGGGCCGGATGTCATTACAAAATCCAAGCTCGACCCGAGCACCTTCTTCGGCATGATCGATCAGGTGGTGGCGAAGTATCCGAAGGTCAGGATCGTGGCCACGACCCTGCGCGAGGTCCATTCGACGAACCACCATTCGTGGGGCGCGGTGGCCTGGATCGACGGCAAAACCTTTATCTCCCCCACCTGCGAACTCGACATCCATGACCGGGTCGGCGGCGGAGATGGATTTGCCTCCGGCTTTTTCTACGGCCTGTTGAGTGGAGAGTCGGAGCAGGAGGCTGTCAATCTGGGGTGGGCGCATGGTGCCCTGCTGACGACCTTTCCCGGCGACACCACGATGGCGACCGTCGAGCAGGTGCGGGCGTTTGCCAAAGGTGGGTCGGCACGCATTCAGCGTTAGCATTTCAGGGAAGCACAGGTATCAAAATGGAAAGAAGGCCCTCATTTGGAGGGCCTTCTTTCTACCTTATCAAATAACACTAAAGTTATGAGCGTCTTATCAATAATTGAAGAAATTCGATCTTTCTAAGCTCTGGTTCCCGGTTCGATGACAAGTTTGATGGCGGTCCTGACCTTGTCCTCGATGGTCACATCGGCAAACTCGGGCACACAACTTACATTGATGCCGTCGTTCCTCAGGTATCCGGTTGCCAGGGCGAGGGCTTTCACAGCCTGATTGACCGCGCCGGCCCCGATGGCCTGGACCTCCGCCCGTTTATGCTCGCGGACTACGCCGGCGATGGCGCCAGCAACGGCGGATGTACGTGAAGTTGCAGAAACTTTGATCAGATCCATGGTAGCCTCCTGCGGTAGGTTTGTTTTGAACGTTCCTGTTTGCCTTGTATCGCCTTGTCAGATGCAAGGTGCGGATGAAATATTAAAAGCATTGTAAAATACAATGAAATATGGTTCAATAGACATGTACTGTTTTCGTCTAGATGTTTGTACTGAATCTGCGAACGGTCTGGTCGAATCATTTCACTTCACACTTTGACCAACACGGTCGACATTGAAAACGGATAAACTATGCCAGCAGCCAAAGTACGCGTCGCAATCCTTGATGACCATCCCAGTATCGTCGATGGCTTTATCTATCGCTTGAGCGGCACGCCCGAAGTGGAAGTTGTTGGTACCGCCAATTATGGCGACGAGCTGGAGCCCTTATTGGGCAATCATCCCACAGACGTTTTGTTGCTTGACTTGAGTGTCCGCACCTCGGCCGATAACCCTAACCCGTTTCCGGTCCTGCATATCATCCCAAAATTGCTGCAAAAGCATCCCAGCCTCAATGTGCTGGTCATTACCATGTTTGCCGAGCCCGGGCTGATGCGGTCGATCATCGAAGCCGGCGCGAGCGGCTACATCCTGAAGGATGACCAGGCTGCCTTCCGCGAATTGGGAAGTGTGGTACTGTCGATTGCTCACGGGGGGATCTATTTCAGTAAGAAGGCTCACACCCTCTATCTGAAGTCTGAGAAGCTGGAGAATGGTCATCTGTTGACGCCCCGCCAGATGGAGGTCATCTCGCTCTGTGCGGCCTATCCGGACGCGAGCACAGCGGACCTGGCGCAGATGATGACCGTCTCAAATTCGACCGTTCGGAACCTGCTTTCCAGCCTCTACCTGCGCCTGGGCGTCCATTCGCGCACGGCGGCGGTGGAGAAAGCCCGCGAACTGGGCCTGGTGACGCCCCGTCCACCTACGTTCGCTCCTTAGGTCAGTCCGCTGACCGGGTCGCTGAACCCCGCGTCGCGCAGCTCGGCGCGGATGTAAATTTCGCCTTTTAAAATACGCTCGATCCCGGTCAGGATTCCCGCCGGGTTGTCCTTGATCAAATACCCGCGCGCACCCACTTCGAGGGCCCGCTGCGCATGCTGAGGCAGCAGATACCCGGAAAGGATCGCACACTGCAGGCGGGGATATTCATCCCGTAATCTCTCCAGAAGGTTCAGTCCGGTCATATCTGGCAGGGAAAAATCCACCAGGACCAGATCCACATTCAATTCACGCAGTTGTGCGAGCGCCTGCTCGGCCGTTTCGGCCACCGCGACAACATTCAGCCTGGGGTTGTGATTGAGCATAGTGAGCAGAGCCTTGGCGAACCCGGCATGATCTTCCACAAGAAGGATTGAAGATGGATTCATATCATATTCCTGTAAATATTTGGGACATTATCACAATCCCCGCAATACCTCGCTCACGTAGATTTTTCCCTGCAACACCTCCCGAATACCTGTCAGAATTTCATCGGCGCGATCCTTGACCAGGTACCCGCGCGCCCCCGCATCCAGCGAGCGATGAACATAATGAGCGGACATATGCCCGGAAAGCATCACGCAGGGCAGGTGGGGATATTTTTCATGCAGGACAACGACCAGGCTGATGCCGCTTCTTCTGGGCAGGGAAACATCGATAAGCACCAGATCCACGCTGAGGGACGGCAGCTTTTCGAGAGCCTCCTCCGCCGACCCCGCAACGCCGATGACATCCAGTTGGCCTCTCTCGCGCAGCACACGGCGCAGGGACTGGGCGAAGATTAGGTGATCTTCCACAAGAAAAATGGAGGTCATGGCTAACGATCCCTCTCGGGATAGGGAGCCTGAATGATTACCTCGGTGCCTTGCCCGGGTTCCGATTTTACTTCCATACTGCAGCCTAACAGATTGAGCCGGTGACGAACCATCATTAAGCCGTGCGCAACCTTAGGGCTGTTCATTACAGTTTTGCTGTTAAAGCCCTTGCCACGGTCGCTCGTGATCACGTCCAGATGACTGTTCCGATATTCCATCCTGATCGCGGCTTCCAGAGTTCCGGAATGTTTCACGACATTGAAAAGCAATTCGCGCACTGCATAAAATAACAGCACGCGCAATCTCTCATCCAATTCAACAGCTTTGCCATTCGCCTGGATTTTGACATTCAGGCCGTATTGTTCCTCCATCTGTGTAGCCAGCCAGATGATTGCCTCGAACAAGCCTTCCCCGCGTAGAATAGGCGGGCTGAGATCCACACTGAGATGGCGGGTCACCTGGATCGCTTCCGCCAGCCACGTCTCCAGTTGAGGAAAGTTCATTTCGAACGCTTCGAGATCATTCTTTTCGTAGGCTTCCTTCAGGAAGGACAGCTGCATCTGAATGGCGAAGATGCGCTGCTGCAGGTCGTCATGCAGGATCTGCGAAAGTCTGTGTCGCTCAGCCTGTTCCGCCGCCGCCAATTCGGATGCCAGAGCGCGGACCTGCTGCTCAGCCCGGACCCGGTCGGTAATATCAAGGAAATTTGTAATGAGTGCTGCGGTGCCGTCGAGATCAACATAGTGAACGGACGCCAGAACACTGCGCGTCTCGCCGGAGGGGCGCTTGATCTCCATCTCATAACTTTCAATCCTGCCTTCTTTTTTGAGAAAAGCGATTAATTCTTCACGCGTCGGCATTGCACCTTGCCCCAGCCCCGGCCCCGGTCCCAGCGCTAATTCCGGGGCACTGTGACCAATAATCTTGTCACGCTGAAGGTTGAAGTAGTTCAGGAATTCATCGTTGATATCGAGGAAGACATCATCTTCTGCGCGCGTGAGCACGGTGGGAATTGGATTTGAGTGAAAAAGCGTGTAGAAAAGGTCGTGGGCCTGGACAATTTTCTGGTTGGCCTCATCCAGTTCGCGAGTCCGTTCTTCGACGCGCTGCTCCAGGGTCGCATTCAATTCAATCAGATCATCTTCCGCCTGCTTGAGACGAGTGATTTCCACGGAGGTAAAGATCACGCCCTCAATCCGATCATCCACGGTGCGGAAGGGACGCATGCGCAGCAGGAACCATCCGCCGTCTTTTCCCTGAACTTCGCGCTCGATGGGAACCAGTGTCCCCAAAACTTCCTCAGCATCTTCGATAAACCGACCGTACCGCAGCGTGTGGGTGAGGTGCCTGATCGGCCGCCCGCGGTCGCCCGGCATGATATTGAATAACTCCTGCATGCCCGGTGTGTAGTGGCGGATGCGCAGGTCCCGGTCGAGGAAGAGCATGGCAATTTCCGTCGCGCCCATCAGGTTTTCCAGGTCGCTGTGCGAGCGCGAGATCTCTTCCAGTTTGCTCTTCAGCTCACTATTGACCGTCTGCAACTCCTCGTTGACCGACTGCAGTTCCTCCTTGCCGGTTTCCAGTTCCTCCGTGGCGGAGCGATACTCCTCATTGATGGACTGCAGCTCCTCATTGGACGCCTTTAACTCTTCACTGGAACTCTCGTATTCTTCGATGCTGGCCTGCAATTGCTCACGCAGTCGGCGCACTTCATTTTCCAACTGCCTTACCACGGTATTCTTGCGGGTTTCATCGAGTTCCTGTGAAGCCTGAACAGAGGGTTCATTCTGTTGGTCTTCCAGAAAGAAGATGATTGCCTGTTTTTCCCGCTTCTTAGCGTCCTCTGTCATTGCCACGCGCGGCTGGATGGAAACGATGACCCGCTGAGGATGCCCGTTGAACCGGACCGGGATCGGCTGGGTAAGAATCGCCTGATCCTTCTCAAACACGTGAAAGAGCGCCGTACGCAGTTCCAGTTGCAGTTCCGGGCGCACTAATCTCAGCAGATCGGTGGTAATGGGGCCACTGGGCTGCATCAGGTAACGTCCGGCTGTTTCTGAAACATGCAGTATGGCGTACTTTTCATCGATCAGCACGCTGGGCGGCGCATATACTTCAAGCGCCTTGGCGTGATCATCAGACAGGCGAGGAATATCAACTGTTGTGCGCGGTCGCGGCGCGTGCGTCTGGCTGTAAAGCTCGCTGTGCGTGGCAGTCCCGATGGATAATGGCAGGGAGGGAATATGCGGATGTTCGTGACTCCACGGCTTGGTACGGTAGATATGGTGCATTTTATCCACCGTTTGAAAAAGCTCGTGCGCCGTTTCAGCCGATTCCGAATTCCCCAGGAAGAGATAGCCGCCGGGCTTGAGGGCATAATGGAAAATGTCGAAAACCGTATCCTGTATTTCGCGCTCCAGATAGATCAACAGGTTGCGGCACGCGATCAAATCCAGGCGAGAGAAGGGCGCATCGCGCAGTACGCTGTGATGGGTAAATAAAACCGCATCGCGCAATTCGCGCCGCACCCGGTAATGGTCTCCTTCCCGGATGAAGAATCGTTCCAGCCGTTCCTGGCTGACGTCTGCTTCGATGGCAGTGGGGTACACTCCCTCCCGCGCGTATTTGATCGAATTTTCGTCAAGATCTGAAGCAAAGACCTGGAGTTGCGGGCGAAAGTCCAGCTTGTCGGCATACTCAAAGAGCAGGATTGCCAGCCCATAGGCTTCCTCGCCGGTGGAGCATCCAATCGTCCAGGCTCGCACCATGTCAGCAGTTTCTTTCCCGTTAAAGATTGTCGGGATCACCTGGTTTGCAACTTCCTGCCATGATTCGCGGTCACGGAAGAAATTTGTCACGCCGATCAGGATGTCGTTGAACAGAGCCGATGCTTCTGTCGAGTTCTTCCGCAGATACTCCAGATAAGCTTCCAGCGTTGAAAGTCCGTGGATCTGCATCCGGCGCTGGATACGACGCAGCAGCGTGGAGCGTTTATATTGGCTGAAATCGTGACCTGTGCGGGCATGGACGTGGGCCAAAATTCGCCGCATCGCTTCCATTTGCCCCTCGTCCAGTTCATCTGAATCGAGGGGCAATCGTGGGCGATGGCGGGTGTATTCCGCCAGCTTCGTAGCCAGTTCCTTCACCGGGAGCACTACATCCGCGAGTCCGGTGGCGATGGCCGCCCGTGGCATACCATCGTGTTCGGCCTCGTCCGGGTGCTGGACCATGAGCAATCCGCCTTCTTCCTTGATTGCCTTCACGCCGACCGCGCCGTCCGTTCCACCGCCCGAGAGGATAATACCCACAGAATTGGGATGTCCCTGTGCGAGGCTGCGAAAGAAAAAGTCAACCGGCGCACGCTGACCGCGCGGCTCGCTGAATTCGCTGGTATCGATTTTGCTGTCCTCCATTACCAGGCGGCGGTTGGGCGGGATCACATACACCTGGTCTTTGTCCACGGTCATCAAACCGTTCACCTGCTGGACAGGCATGTGTGTGCGTGTTTGCAGCAGTTCAGGCAGATGGCTTTCGTATTCCGGGTGCAGATGAGTGATGACAACATAAGCCAGTCCGGTATCGCTCGGCAAAGCCTCAAAGAAGGCTTGTAAGGCCCGCAAGCCGCCGGCAGACGCGCCAATACCAACGACAGTGATTTCGTCGTTGTGCGCGGCATGAAGGTTTACGTTATTCGGTCTCGATGATTTGCGTTGGGAAGCGGGGGATTGGGCGGATCGCTTTTTGCTTGTGGAAGCCATTGATATGAATGGTTACTTCCTTTAATTCTACGTTTATAGAATAGTGTAACCTTGCTTTGATTATACACCGTATAATTCAGGTATGCGGCTTGCAGGATCTGTTCTCATGCGCCGGGATAAATCGAGTTCATCCTGAGAGGAATTGGAAGCCTGACAGTAATATAGTTCACATATCCTTGAAACGAGATGCACCTTTGTCGCTGACGCCTAAGGGAATTCTCATAAAGGGATATGTCACCCGAAGATGGCAGTTATAATCCCAGGCAGGCGCGAAACTTTCAAAACGCAATGGGGTTTCGATGGTAAGCAACAAGGAGTAACCAAATGACCAGTGAGAACACAACAGTATCGTTTTTTGACCGGCCCAACGTCGAAAAGGGTGTAATCAATGTAGGGCAGGGCATTCCTTTTGGGATCGAGTGTGTCAGCAATCCCGCGGTTGGGATTGGAGGAGTTTATGGTACCTGGGGCGATAGTTATGACAATGCGGCTCTGCCCGCCTTTTTGGAGCAGCGCCTCGGACATCCGATTCCTGCCAACGAACAGCTGAATCTGTCCGAGCTGGGTTTCCGCAACCGGCACCACCTCCCCCTAAACCTGACCCCCGAGCAGCACACCCAGCTCGAGATCGAGGTCGGGACGCGTTTCCTGCGCGAAGCAATCAAGGCCTGCAACTGGCAGCCCTCCGAAGTGGAGGCTGTGCTGATCGGCATGAGCGCACCCGTCTCCGAAGATTACCTGAATAAGATCACGAAGGCGGCCGGCATTCCCGAAGGCGCGCTGAAGGTTGCCATTCACAAGGCCTGTGACGGCTCGACAAGCAGCCTGCACCTGGCCCTGAACCCCGAACTGCCGGAGAACAAGCAGCTCGATCACAACATTGCCGAGTCACTGTATGGAAAGAAGGTGCTGGTGGGCGGCATCGAAGGCCTGAGCCGCTTCATCGTTTCGTCGCATGATCCGATCGCCCTGCAGATGTTCGGCAACGCGGCCGGCATCGTGGGTGTCATTCCCGGCACAACGATGAAATTCCTGGCCGGCCGGTCCCGTGAAGTGTTCGACGATGAAGGCGTGCTGCAGGTCGCGATGTATTACCCGCATTCGAAACAGAAGGCTGATGGCAGTACGAATGTCGACGTGACCAAACCGTTCGAGCACAATATCCGGGTTGCCGGTCTGATGCACGAGCCGGAGGATGGCTCCTCCATCGCGATGGCGGGCCCGATGGGCATGGTCAAATTGTTCGTGCGGACGGGCGTGCAGGTGGTCCGCGATGTCTATGCCGCGTATCAGTCCCGGCTGGGCGAAATGGGCATGGCCGGCAAGTCGCTGGCTGTGGCGATCGTCCACCATGCCAACTACAAGATCAACAAGCTCAAAGAGAAGCATCTGCAGAACGAAGGGATCGTCTTGCCGATGCCGTGGCTGTTGAGCGAATTTGGCAACGTCAGCGCAGCTTCGAACATGATCGCCTTCCTGCGCGAACTGCCCAAACTGAAGCCCCTGGACCACGTCCTGATCGATGGCTTCGGCGCCGGCACGTATTACGATGCCCTGGCTGTGGAACTGGGCGGCTAAACCGCCGGCTCCCCGCGGGGCTCCAAAAACCTGATCCTTTCATCCGTCCGGCCTTGCGCCGGACGGATGTTTTTAACTGCGTGTATGCTCTTTCCAGGCAAGTCAAAGCAACTAACTCCCTGAGGAAGGTTGAGACCCTCGCCTGGGAAGATCAGGTATCCTGCCTGCGAAGGTTGGGTTTCCTGCCGAGGAACGTCCGGTTTCTCACTGAGAAATGTAAGGTTTCTCACCGAGAAATGTCAGATTTCTCACTGAGAAATATCAAGTTCCTCGGTGAGGAAGGCGAAGTTCCTCGGCGGGAAACGGCATGCTCCTCTCTTGTTCGGCGGCGGTCTTCGCGAAGCACCCCCGAGCGTAGCGGAGGGGGCCGACCCCGCCGACCGGAGGCCTTTGTAAGCGGGGTTGTATAGAAGCCGAAGGTAAAACTTCGGTTTCTTTTTTCGTGCAATTTGGCAGGGTTGCGACCATATCACTG
>Ga0105104_10002072_pt1 | contig 14787 bp, 14 predicted proteins | sample PPLLaktember2015_3_FD_87034 | JGI IMG/M metagenome (GOLD analysis project Ga0105104, IMG submission 87034) | Freshwater sediment microbial communities from Prairie Pothole Lake near Jamestown, North Dakota, USA - PPLs Lake P7 Core (6) Depth... | ecosystem: Environmental > Aquatic > Freshwater >... | reverse complement strand
CGCGGCTCAGCGCGAGCCCCAAGCCTGAGTCCCGCGTCCTTGACCGTTCTCAACACTTCGAAGGCGGCCATCACTCCCAGCGCGCCGTCGAAGCGTCCGCCATTCGGAACGGAATCAAGATGAGAGCCGAGGAGGAGCGTTTTTGGTTCCGTCATTGCGAGCATATTTTGCGAAGCGATCTCACTTTCTTTAGGTGAGGATGGCTTTGCCCGCGCTTCGACTTCGCTCGCCTTTCGGCTCTCTCCGCTCACTATAGTCCCGGTGCTCTTCGGGAGCGCGAAAGAACTTCTGAGAATAGCCGAATGATTGCCTGCGCCATCCGTACGAAATTCCAAGCCTGCTTTCTCGGTCTGTTCACGGAACCATTTACGTGCTTCGAGATGTGCTTCACTGAACGTGGGACGATGTACCCCTCCATCGCCTGTTGCCCCGATCTGCCCTAGCTCGTTGAACGCAGCAAGCATCCGGTCTGAATTGATGCGCAGAGTTCGCAACGTATCAGTCACTGTGTTGACTCCTGGTTTGCAAAATGATTTCGTAAGGATCCTGATGATTTCGGAGTTTTGCTCTGTCTGACAGACTCATCATTTCTCAAAAAGAAACGAAATGATCCTCGGCGGCTTGTTTTGATCGTCTTCATGCCACCATTCATTTAGCTTGATCAGAGTCAATCCGTTGCTTGAAGCAGTGTTCACGAAATCGGAAATGTGATGGATAAATGCTGGGATTTCGGTCACTCCATCGTCGCTGGAAAACCTTGCCTTCTTTCCCTCATACTGTCTGAAAGGATGAAGCTCATTGATCAGGAATCTTCCCTTCTCCTCTAAAACTCGAAAGGCTTCTGAGAAGATGAAAGGAAGACCTTCGATGTGTTCGAGGACAAGATTGCAGATGATGAGATCATATGACCCATCCTCGCTAGGCCATTTCTTAGTGATATCCGCTATTGAAAATCTGACGTTTTCCGCCCGCACCTTTTCTCTGGCTTTCTCGATCATTCCCTGGGAAAAATCAATCGCATAAACCTTCGTCCCAATTTGGGAGAGAAACGCAGTGTTCTTGCCGGTCCCGCAGCCAATCTCGAGGATGGACTTGAAACGCAGGTTTGCCAGCGCCTCTCTGGTTACTTTCTGATCGAGATCACGCGTCAGGTTCTCATCGGTATCGTAGGAGGCTGACCAATCGTTATATGCCTTTTGAATGCTCACATTTGAATTATATCTTGTAAGATTCCCGCCGCATTCGAACTCTATGATTTTGTATGACTACGGACGTCAATTCCCCGCGCAAATGGGACGCGGATTATGAACACAAAACAGATGGCTGGGATTTGGGCGGCCCTACGCCCGTATTCAAACGCCTCATTTCAAGCCGGCAGTTGATCCCGGGACGAATGATCGTTCTCTGCGCCGGGAGAGGTCACGACGCACGTGAGTTTGCACGTCACGGCTTTCAAGTCACCGCGGTGGATTTTTCCTCACAGGCAGTCCAGGAGATGCATCGGCTTGCCAGCCCTGAAGCATCCATGGAAATCTTGCAACACGATATTTTTGCGTTGCCTGATGCGTTCAACCATGCCTTTGATTACGTTCTTCAATATACCTGTTTTTGCGCCATTGACCCGAAGCGCCGCGCCGAATATGCTGAGCTTGTGACACGCCTGCTTAAACCCAGTGGTATTTACATTGACCTGGTTTTCCCACTGGATGGGCGCAAAGGTGGTCCGCCCTTTGCGGTTTCGGCTTCGGAGATCCTCGATCTCTTTCAAGCGCGCGGCTTCAAGTTGATCTCGCGTGAGAAGCCAGCGGAGTCAGTTTCGCCGCGTCGGCATGCAGAAGAATTATTCCTCTTTCAAAAAAGTTCGCCTGGATAACTGGATCAACGGTTGTTCTTCATGGCAAGTTGAAACCCTGCACCTTACTGGTTTTTTGGTTCACTACATAGAAGTGTCCATCTGTATCGAATGCAATTGCGACCGGTTGCTGAAACAGGCTCTTCGTAATACTCTTGGTTCCCCAGGACCAGAGGAAATTTCCCTCGTTGTCAAACACTTCGATACGGCCCAGCAAATAATCAGTAACATAGACTCGATCTTCATCATCGATGGCAATGCCCTCAGGTATACCTGTTACTCCCGTACCAGTGCCTAAACCCCAACCGGTGCTGAAATTTCCCTGAGTATCGAATTTCTGCACACGCTTATTTTCATAATCGGAAACAAAGACATTCCCCTGGGCATCTACAGCAATCCCGGTGGCGTGACTGAATTGACCATCGCCGTTTCCTTTACCACCCCACTTCATCAGGAACTGGCCGTTATTGTCGAACTTTTGAACGAAAGGATTCCCGTCATCGGTAACATAAACATTCCCTTCGCTATCTGTTGCGATCCCGATGGCGCGCACAAACTGGCCGTCCTCGCTGCCCTCACTTCCCCAGTAGGCTAGAAATTTTCCGTCGACATCGAACTTCTGGATGCGATGGTTGCCATTATCTACGACAAACACATGGTCGTTTCCATCTATGGCAATCCCCCCAAACCCCAGGGAATTGAATTCTCCTTCGCCGCTTCCGGGCTGGTCCCACTTTGTAAGCAGAGTCCCGGCAGCGTCGAAGACCAGCACACGGCTGTTCCCCGCGTCATTCACATAAATTTTCCCTGATGAATCCAACGCAATGCCATAAGGTGTATTCAACGGATCAGATTCGTTCTTGATCTCGATGGCCAATTCAGGGACTGTTACTCCCTCGGGTTCAGTGGTCGCGGTTCGGAGAGGCTGGGCTGTCATAGTGGGTGCCTGGCTCGGAGTGGATATGGGAGTCGAAGTTGCGCATCCATTCATAAAGAGTGCAATAAGCAGTGCAGAGACCAGTAGTTTTTTCATGAATATTCCTTGCAGGTATTTCACTTGATTATAGGAGTAGATCAATATTACTACACGCCTCAATGGAGGGGTCTTCATCTCCACACGGATTCTCGTTTTCAGAACGAACTTTCCCCTGTAGATTTATGGAATTGCCCTGAACGTAAACCGAATGGGGATTGCATCTTTGTCCGGGAATCTTATAATGATAATCATTCCTCAACGATCAGAATTTCGATCTGTCTCTTTCCCAGGGTGGCGCTTGTTGGAAGTCTGCGAGACGAAGCTTTTGAATTCGGCTGAACGATACAGCGACTTGGGTGCAAAGGCCGGGAAAGGAGTGTGACAATCCCTCGAATAATCGAACCTTTTAGTTGATTTACAGAGTTTCTATCTTATTGGTTATGAAAGGATGTACGATGAACTTTACCCGTAGCGTTCGATTGTTGTTGAGCATAATTGCTGTGCTCGTCCTGGCATTCCCGGCAGCGGCGCGGGCAGATAGCGGCGGTTCCAACGCCGGAGAAGCCTTCAAAATGGAGGTTGTTGGTCACAATGACCTTGGCGGCCGCGGCTTCAATGCCGATGTCTGGGTGCATGATGGCTATGCCTACGTTGGACAATGGGGATTTGGCGACTGGGCCGCGGGGTCGAAAGACCGCTTCTGTCCGGAAGGCTCGAATACCAGCGTGCTTATCCTTGATGCGCGCGATCCGGCAGATCCACAGGTAGTGGGACGGCTTCAGAATCCGAGTAGCACCTCAATTGAAGATGTGGTTGTATTCACTGCTCAGTTTGGGCTCTACGCAGGTCACGATATTGCCGCGGGCGGCATCCAATACTGCGGCGACTCTCGCTACGATGCAAATGCCGATCGCGGTCTGATGCTTTGGGATGTTACCGATCCTACATCACCAATCCAGCTAGGTTATCTCAACACGGGTTGCTGCACACGCGGCGTCCATGAATTTGAAGTCCAACACCGCCCGGACCTTGGGCGCACCTTTGCCTATGCATCCGTGCCGACCAGTCGCTACCCCGATGCAGCTACCCTGAGCGGATATCGCGACCAGAACGGTGATGGTGATTTCCGCCTGTTTGACATTACCGATCCTGCCAATCCGGTTCAGGTTTCGGATTGGGGCATCCAGGATATCGGCGGTCCCTTCTATGGCGGGCAGGGTTGTGACGCTGATCCCAACTACGGGCATGGAGCGGAGCCATCTGATGATGGCAAGCTAGTTTTCCTTGCCTATTGGGACAGCGGCTTCATTGCATTGGATCTGACGAACCCTGCCCTACCCGTCTTCCAGGGCCGCACCATTTACCCGGACAAAGCGGATGGAGATGCCCACTCTGCTTCGTACGATGATGAGCGTAAACTGTTGTTTACCGCCGACGAAGATTTCTGCAAGAATTCCGGCCCCGGCATCGAAAAGGGACTCGGCTATCTGCGCGTTTACGATTATTCCAATCTCGCCGCGCCGGTGCAGATTGGGGAGTATCGCACACCGAACTCGATCGGTACGAATACCCAAGCCGCAGGCGATTACTCGATCCATAACGCGCTGGTCGTTGGCACCGATATTTACATGTCGTGGTACTCGGATGGGATTCGGGTGGTGGACGCGAGCAATCCAAGCGCGATTCAAGAGGTGGCTTACTTTGTTCCGCCCTCTGCCAACAATCCGGTGAAACCCTCGCAGCGCGGTGTGCTCTCCAACGCGCCGCAGGTCTGGGGCGTGGCTTACGATGCAGCGACAGGCCTTATCTATGCCAGTGATATGAACTCCGGTTTGTGGATCTTGCGCCGGACGGATCAGTAGAACGAAAACACGCACTGTCAGCAAAGCATCCCGCAGGCAGTCCTTCGCTTGTGGGATGCTTTTGTATTGTTCAATTGGTTTGTTTCTTAACTCTTAGCGTGGCTGCCCGCGGACCTGGAAGTTGAGCTTATCTACAATCGATTGAATCTCTTCAGGCGCACGCGGGTGTTTCTCTGCATGGTGGAACACAACCGTCAGTACAAACGGACCGGCGTGCTCCTCAACAGGCATCCATTCATGGGTAAGCATCACCCCCAGGCGACCGTTCACATTGACCACGTGATGGTCGTAATTTACCAACTGCTCCGCCTGTTCACGCGTGCAGATGGCAATCGCCTGGTTGGGATGGATCTGATTGAAATTCGATGGGCGCGACATAAAGCTATATTACCAATTTTAAAACAGGTCTTCACCTTACAAGCGAATAGTTTATGGTAGAAAGCTCCGGTTTGGGCCATGCTCGAGTGATATGCCAGCGACTGCCTGCTCCCCACCCCTTTATTCGAAGAATAGAGCCTAAAGGTGAATCCCCAGCATTGTACAGCTCGAAACGTCCTGCACCTAATTTCCAGGCTTGATATTTGCAGGGATCAGTGTTGCAGTCCCTGCCCCAGATTGCCTCCACATCTTGTGTCGATACATTCGTGCAAGCCCCTGCTTGAAGTGGGTATGCCTTCTGCCTGCTTGATTCTGTCACTGTGAGCCAAATATTACTGGAGCTGTAGTTGCACACACCGCCATTTAGGGAAACTTCCATACCCTCAAGAGCAAGCAAACCCAGAGTCATTAAGCACAGGAGGATCGTTACAATGAACAGCGTAGTGAAACGTTTCATCATCATTCCCTTCGAAACCTGATACGTTACATGACGCTGATCAAACCTCCTGGTTACTATTCCCTAAAACCCGCCGCGGACGTAAACGGACTTGCTCCCCTGCAGGGACTTCGCAGAGCAAAGACCAATCCTCGCGTTGCCCTCTCCCGGCGGGAGTCCCACAGGGGTGCTTCACAAAGGGGGATTCGTCCCGACGCAAAACCGTCATACTCGGGGTGAGGGTGAATCCAACCACTGCCGCACCCTGACAACGAGCGCCTCTTATTGAGTAACTTGGTCTGTTCTGCTCAGTGTATAGCTAAAGAGTTCGTTGCCAACCAGAAGGTGCATGGCTCTATCCATCAGAAAGAGATGGTTCTCGTCAACGCTTAGGAAGGAAACCGGTTGTCCGGCATTGTCCAGTTGTAGTTGGTACACGACAGCATCCGAGTCGCCAGCCATGCCACGGACGATCCTCCACGGGCCTTCTCGAAGTGTGCTGGTTCCATAATAGAGGTATGTGCTGGGGGCGCCGGTGGCACTGTCCTGGTACAGGGTGAGTCTCCATTTTATTTTCATGCAGCCGGGGAAGGGCGTAATCTTCGTAAATTCAATGACTAACTCATGGCAGGGAGTTCTGCCATCAAATACACCAAAGACCGACGAACCCTCAGGCACGGGAGGCAGGGGCGGACGGGTGGGAGGGTCAGGGACCGAAGCCGGCGGCTCGTTGACCTGGGCGGGACTTTGATCGTCCATTCGGTTCAGCGTATAGCTCCATGCGCCATTCACGACAAGGAGGGCCTTGTCGCTATTCAGGACATGGAGAAGCTCATCACTTACTTTCAGAAAGGACACCGTCCATTGGGGGTCATCGGGATTGATTTGATACACGATTGCTTCCGGGTCGCTCTTTGTCCCTGTCGTGATCGTCCATTTTCCTTCCATCGCTATGGCTGTGCCTCCTCCGACCAGGCCGTTCGTGTTTTGTTGGGGAATGCCATAGGCACTCTTCAGACTATATATAGTGGGAGTTCCGGTCTGTGGATCCTGGTAAAGAACAAGGTTCCATATCATTTGTTCACAGTCGCTATCGGCGGGAATTTGAGGTAACGGCCTGGTCAGAGAACTGCAAGGCGTGATCCCTTCGAAGACACCATGGATCTCCGGTCCAAGCGGGACTGGGGAAGGTGTGGAAGGTGTGGCGATTTGCGAGTTGACGTTTGCGCAGGCTGCAATCATCAATAGCGCAAAAGCTGACAGGAATACATGGAAACAGGGTTTCATGGGGCTCCATCCTCCAGAAAGTAACATTCTACAAAGATACCCCGTTCATCTGCATTTCGTTCCCCCGTGTGATCAAAAACTCCAAAGCTATGGTGCCTTGGAGTTTCTGTTCTACTAAAACGATCTTCGCCCTTCTTCAATACTCTGCAATATTTCGCGCCGACTTAATTTTGTTTTGCCGCTTGTCTCATTGATAAGTAAGCTTTTGAATTGTTTTGTCGGTCAAATCCTAAACTTCAAGTTTACATATTTAGGCGGCACTCTGTAATCCCATCCACTGCCAGTGGAGAGCCTTTGTGCTTCTGAAGCGTTATCACAAATACCTGTCCATCACGCCGTTTGATTCGAACCTCCCCATATTTGGCGGCTTGCTCCAAAAGGGACGCCTTTTTGGGCGCGCCTCAGTAAGAGTAAAGATTTTCATACTATTGCACTTTACCTGGCGGCAGTTAATTCCTCACGCACCACCCGCCGCAAGATTTCCTCCAATGGCTGTTGTTGCTGAGTAAGATAATCGCGTAGTGCCTGATTGATCAGCGTTTGATAGTTTCCTCCGCCCATTGCTTCCACTTCGGCACGGAACCATTCCAGAATATCATCGTCAATGCGGATGGTAATTCGTGTCTTTCCTTTTGGTGCGGGAACAACTGCCCCGCGTTTCCCTTTGCTAAAGTTATATTCACTCTTCATTTTGCTCATAATAAACCTTTCTTTCGCGCGCCGTGGCTTTACGCGCTGAAATGATACGAATAATAATGTCGCGGAACGTGTAGACTACAACCAATATTCGACTCAGAAAATCCATGCCAATAGTAATGAAACGGTCCTCACTTTCAAGTTCATCCTGAATCGTAATAGCATTCTCATCTTCAAACACGCCAACGGCATCCGCAAACCTGATACCATGTTTCTTGTAGTTTGATTTGGCTTTATTGGGATCCCATTCGTAGTTCATTGGATTGTATTATATGCACAAATGTACACAGGCGCAAGTCTTTTATGGCGTACTATAACTGTCCCACTCCCCTTTCGAGGACTTCGCAAAGCAAAATCCCTCACCACTTCGACACTCCCTGCGGTCGCAGTGTACCGCCTGCCCTCTCCCAGCAGGAGAGGCGCAAGCCGTCCCGACAAATACTCGTCACGATCGGGGTGAGGGTGAATCCACCCACTCCCACAGCCTAATAAAAACGAGCGCGCTTTTCAAACCTCACCACTTCGCTCATACTACAACAGGAATTTCAGGCTTTGTTCATGAACCGAAACGGGTTTTGGGATTGACGAATAGGAAATAGAGCGCGAGTGCGCCGCTATAGAGAAGAGCTGCCACATAAACGACCAGGCCAGGCAAACGTCCAGGTTCCACTGTTTTGAACAATGACAGGAATGGAATGATCAGAACAAGGTCGTATGCCAGAAAGCTCAGCAATTGTCCAAGGGCATTCTGCCAGCGGGGGCGGAAGAGTCCATACAAAAAGTAAAAGGCGTCTCCTATAAAGATACAGCCAAAAATGAAGGATGAATCGGGATTCAGAGTCCAGGGGAAAATCGGCGCTCTGAAGAGTAGCGCTCCACCTGCCAGTAACAATGAAGCAATGAAAATCCCAAACGAGATTCTCACGAGCAAAGGTGTGGGACGAGGGTCACTGAGGGGAAATCGGCGGCTCCACAGGAACGAAGCACCGCTTGCAATCGCTGTGAGTAAGGAGGCGATCCCAAAGGGAATCATATTCGGGCGAGCTTCCTGAAAGGCGAGCTGAAAAAAGTAAAGTGACGTCATTACTGCGATGACAAAGATATTGAGTGTGCCAGCGGGCAGCACACCCAATTCTCCTGTCCAGCCGACCCAAAGCATGGCAACACTTGCCGCAGCCAGAATGGAACCGATGAATAGATATGAATACCGCCCATCAGGCCAGGGCCACAGCTTAGTCGCCACTGGGAGTTGAAAGACAAAGCTGATTGCAAGTGCGATCATGACCAGACCGCCGATTAAGGTCAAATAACGAATAAGTTTCATGTTCATGTGCCTAAATTTTGGTTTTGTTTAATAAACTCATATCAATGATTATGTTTCCAATACAATCGGGATGAGGGGGAATCCGACACCCATTCCCGCGCAGCGGACCGTTCGCGCCACGCTCAAAGCAAGCCACCTACAAGTCTCCTCCAATTTATCCCTCATCCTTCCACTTTCATCCTTTTCTTCACTCCCCACACCTAACAAAGAGCGCGAGCACGCTTTCGTGTTTAGGCAAGTTTACTTGTAGTCTTCCATTTCAAATGGAGGAAATTCTGGTTCTTCATCAAAATTTCCTGGTTTATGTCGCTCTATTATTTTTTGAATTCTTGTTAGTATTGAAGTTTCAATTCCAATACTATCAATCTCTTCATCGGTCAAGCTTTGAAGGGATTTAACTGCACTCTCGAAATCGAGATAAAAATTTTCTTCGAATTCGTTGTTGCCAATCCAAGAAGATCTACTGGCATATAACTGTGCGATAGTAATAGCATATTTTCGTGGAATGTTAAGTCGTATCAAATGGCAGGCAACTTTAGAATTCGCACCGTACTTGACCATTGACGGGAGGTACTCCAAGTCTGCAGGCAAAGCAATCTTTTTTTCTTTTGCAACTGCATGTAAATAACGCGCTATTGCACTGATGCCCCAAGGCAGGTTTCTTTCAAGTTCTTGGTATTTGCCAAACACATTAAATTGCTTTGATAATTCCTCACTAGACTTACCATTTATCCAATCACCAAGTAACCTTTTCTTAGCTATGGTTACTTGGTCATCGACTTTTAAATCCAATGATAATTGTCCTGATTTTTCTAAGCTGTTATTGCTATTTTGCCTTACATTCCTTTTACAAATAGACAATTCCGTTACAAAATACATTAGATTGACTAAATTCACTATACCAATTTCACGGTTGTTATTGAACAAACCAATACTACCTTGATACCACACCAGCAAATTTTCTGCATTTTGTTTTATTTTTTTGCCATCCCCATAAGGTAAACCGAGCAAATAATCTTGTTGCCGCTTTTCTTTGGAGATATTTTTGGCGATAAACTGTAATCGGGCTTGAACTACTTCGCTAATGTAACTAAAATCAGTTGCTTTTATTACAGATGCTTTTACGAATAAATCAACCAACTCTTTCACTGATTGCTGTAACCAATCGAGGGTTATATCGACATCGAGATAAGCTTCATGTAGTAAATCAAACAATTGATTATCTAGTTCGATTAAGTATTTTCCGAGAGTTAATCCCCTCCACGGAGAAGATGCTAAATCTCCGACAATGTCGTGCAAGTTCGGCTTTTCTGCCAGTTCGCTAACCAACTTAGCAATAGGGATGTTTGATTTTTGCCTAATCACGTTTAGAAAATCTAAGAAGGGACTTGCTACTGCATAATTTCCACGTTTACGTATGAGCTCATTAAATCTTTTAGAGTTTTGCTTGTCTTCAAAATTCGCTGTCGACGAATTGTTAAGCAAAAACACTACCTTTGGCGTTTCAATTCTGGCCGTAGTTCGGATTTGCGATAATGGACGCCCAACCCTACCAACCACATTCCAAAAAAATCGCATCTGAGATAGGCGTAAGATAGCTATGCTGTAGGCTATAAATCATCACCATATCAAAAGGCATGTTTACCCCTTGCGCTAAAGTAGGCGAAGCAAATAATAACCTGATTTTGTTATTGTTTATTCTTTTCTCTATCTCCCGCCTGATTTCTAAAGATAGACCAGCATGATGAACAGATATACCATTTTCCAAAATTAGTGAAAGACTCGGATGTACTTGTTGTAATATAGGATTTACAACATCAAACTGCCCCAGAGGGCTATTTTGCGCAACACATTCCAGTAAAGACATGAAGCTTTTGTTGTTTATAGCTGTTTTGTTGGCAGAGAAAACCATAACAGTATGAATCTTTGATTGGAAAATTGCCATTTTTACAACCTGTTCTGCAAACAGGTCCTGATTTTTGCATGTATTAATCTGTTCTGGAATTGGCGCCGTTGAATCTCTCCACCTTTGTCCCTCTAGCTTCCAACTTTTCCAATTTGCTCCGTTCCATACCCACTTAAAGACCTCAGGATCCTCAACTGGTCGCCAATCTATTTTGACTACATTTTCTCGTGAGCCTGAAATCAGTTCAGCAAAATCCTCCATATTAGGCAAGACCCCAGAAATCAAAATAATTCTTGGCTTCCTCTCTTTGTTCAGTGGCTTCTTATTGAAAATATGAGTAAACCGGTCCAACAAAAAACGGTAGTTTCGATGGTCTTGTTCACCTATTAGATGCCCTTCATCTGCGATAACCAACTTGATTTGAGATACTAAATCTGGATATTGCCTTAACATTCCATCCATCTTTTCGGGAGTGACAACAAGGATTCGAGTTTTGCTGAAAAAGTATTTATCAAATACATCGACTTCATATCCGCCATAAAAAGTGGACACCATATTAGATTGAAATTGCCCAAAAACCTTTGAGAAAGATTCTTCAACTTCTTGACAAAGCTTTCGTAAGGGCGCGATATAAACACATTTTTTGTCTGGTTCATTCCAGTAGTCTAACAAAAAGCGCAGAATAGCCAATTCTGCGGCTTTTGTCTTTCCCGCACTTGTGGGAACGGAAATACAAAAACTGCATCTTTCCGGATCATTTATTCTCGGCAAGCTTTCAATTTGAGTCCGCCAAAATTCGACAACAGTGTCAGTCTTATAATTTGCAACAACATATTTAGAAATTACATCTGGACTTGCAGCGTCGTTCTGCATTGGTTTAAGCATTTGCCAGAGAGAATTTTCGATGAATTCTTCAATGATTATTTTTAAACATTCGACCCACCACCAAACCTGCCACTCTCCTGCTTTATAAAGTAGTTTTTGGCAAGACAGAAATATTTTCACAGCATGAAGGTGTTTTTCCTCACAACCAGTTTCTATGAAAGAAATAATGTCAAACAATCCCTCTGCTATTTTTGCCGTAACAGCAAGTTCAATAACATCATATGACGATAAGCTACCAGAATCAATGCCTTCTTGGATATCTGTGTCTCTAAATTTCCTATCATTATTTATTCCGAATATTTCAGCATTTAAATCTTTGAAATTCTTGGCCAAAAAATAGAGCACCCATTTTTGAATGACATGGGTGTTATCAACTTGCGCATGTATGGCTAGTGCTTGCGCTTGTATATAATAACCAGCCGCGTAATAACAACAAGCGGTATCAAAAACAGCGTTGTCATCTACTTGTGATTGTTTTTTTAGATGGTCAGCAATTCGCTTAATATCTTGCCGGATAGATTGACGCTCAGAATCCGAGTTTGTCAGTTGCTTTTCTTCGAATTTGATAATTAAGTCAAAGTAGGTATCATACATGACTAAGCTCGTGAAAAAAGAGTTGGCAGAAATTCTCGTAAACCCTTTATTTCTATATGAACAGCCAGTAAATCTAATACCCCATATCTTTCTTGGTACTCTGGAATGTTACTAAAAGGGTTGCGCGGCTTTGCCTCGGTCACGGAGAGCAATAGATATTTTCTCGGCGTATCTTTTTTCATATGCCGTTCTGTATTTATTAGGCTCGCTTTATCGTTCTGAAAATATGCGCGAGCAAAATGAAGTATTACTGCCAAGTGTTCGTTCTTACTATGCTTGTATAGTGTTTTATAAGCGTCTTCAATCGGGTTCTCTTTCTTGGGATTGCTGCTAGTTTTTACAAACTTAGTCCCTGTTTTTACTTCCCCAAACAATATTTCCGCGGACGAATTGCTGTCTTTGAAACTCAAAATATCCGTCCCTTTCATTGATTGCTCAACATTGGTATTAAATCTTTTGGGGTAAATTGCTTTGGCTTGATAATCCAAGTATGTTCTTGAGAATTCTGCGCCTAAAACTTCTCCTAAATTGCCCATTTGTGTTCTTAGATTCGTCGGATTTCCAGAATTTCGGATTTTGATTGCCTGCGCTGATAATATAAATCCAAGTTCTGCTAACTCATCATGCAAATCAAAAGAACTGTGATGATGATAAAGACTATTACAGAAAACATTACTGAAATTTTCTAGGTTTTGTTTGGAAACTGAAAATCTCCATTCACTTCCCCAATCATGTTGTTGAGCGAGCCATGGTTTTCCAAGAAAAGCACGAAATGAATCATTATCAAAGATTTGCATTATGGCTTCCCGTATTTCAGTGATGAATTATTCTAGCATAAGTTATTCTTGAAATACCTTTCGTAAAAATATAGGACGGTCGGAAAAGGCCGTCCTATTCACTTATAGTTCCGGGAACCGCCTCACCACCTTCGCGCTCGTCGCGGAGCGACCAATCACGTTGGTTTTCAGTGATCGTCTTACCAATACTGGTTCTATGATCGGTAGGCTAGCGCGTTTACTGTTTCTTTTGTCTCTGTTCCTGCTCGAGTTTCAACTGTTCCTGTCGCTGCAGTTTATGTTTCTCAATCTGTTCCTGCTCGAGTTTCAACTGTTCCTGTCTGCGCAGTTTTTGTTTCTCTACTTGTTCCTGCTCGAGTTTTATCCGTTCCTGCTGGCGCACTTTTCGTTTCTCTTCCTGTTCCTGCTCCAGTTTCAACCGTTCCTGTTGGCGCAGTTTCTGTTCCTGTTCCTGCTGCTGCTCGAGTTTCAACCGTTCTTGTTTCTGCAGTTTTTGTTTCTGTTCCTGCTCTGATTCGTCTTGTTGTTTTTGTGCCATGATGTTTTCCTTCTTGGATACGGGTCTTGACCAAGTACTTTGTAATTATACAGCCCCTTTTTGATTAACTTATCTTATGCCCTGAAAACGTCCCGAAGGCGTTGTCCTGACTGTGGCCGCTTAGCGCCACGTGTCGAAGGGTTTGAGTGGCTCAACAAGGTCTTTCAGAGAAACCTTCGGGACGGTATATAACATTAGTGATTAACAAATGAGACGGCGTCCCACCTCCGCCGTCTCAACTTCTCACTTTTTACTCTTTACAAACTACAACTTCGGGAACCGACTCACCACCTTCGCTGGGGTTGCTGGTCTATCCATGACACCGCCTTGATGGATGCCAATCGGGGTATCCAAAGCTGTGTATTTCATCTCCAAATATGCCTGACCGGTCAGGAAGCGCTCGGCGTCCACGGCGCAGGATGTCACCCAGCCGATGCGCTCACCGTTCCCATTGACGACGGGGTCGCCGTTGTGCGCCATGCGGACGCGCGGTTCGTCGAAGCGGAAGCGTACCACTACGCCTTTACGTTCCCCCTCGCGCGCCACGTAGGCGTCCCGCCCGATGAACCACGGCTTGTACGGTTTGACATAGGAACCAAACCCGCCCTCTGCTACGCCCAAGTCCCGCGTACCCAATTTACCAGACCCCAATCCCATCTCATGACCGTACAACGGCAAGCCTGCTTCCGTGCGGAGCGAGTCACGTGCGCCCAAACCAATCGGCTTGACGCCGAACGGCTCACCCGCTTTCAGCACCGCGTTCCAGAAGTCCACGGCGCGCTCAGGGTGGACGAACAACTCGAACGCCATCTTCTCGCCCGTGTAACCCGTGCGCGAGACGATCAAATCGAAGCCGCCGACTACCGCATCGCACAATTCTGTCCGTTTCAATGCCATGATCCGCTGCCGCGTATAGCTATCCACGCCCATTGCCAGCAGGATGTCGCGGCTCTTGGGACCTTGCAGGGCGATGTCCACTCTCATATCGGAACCAGCCTGCGGGTCGCGTAAGTTGCGGATCTCCGCCTCGTAGCCATATGTCCGCGCCCAGGGTCGGGCGTGGTCGATCTTCACCTTGCCATCCCGCACCGACTCAAACCACGTGCGGTCCTTGTCATCGTTCGAGGCATTGACCACCACGAGAAACTTATCCCAGCCGCGGCGGTAGACGAGCGTATCGTCGATCACATCCGCATCGGGCGTGAGGAACTGGCTGTAGAGACTCTCGCCAGGCAGCAGCCCACCGCAATCGTTGG
>Ga0105104_10002071_pt1 | contig 14789 bp, 6 predicted proteins | sample PPLLaktember2015_3_FD_87034 | JGI IMG/M metagenome (GOLD analysis project Ga0105104, IMG submission 87034) | Freshwater sediment microbial communities from Prairie Pothole Lake near Jamestown, North Dakota, USA - PPLs Lake P7 Core (6) Depth... | ecosystem: Environmental > Aquatic > Freshwater >... | reverse complement strand
TTTCGTTCTGGTTGCGACACAGATAAGCCCGGGCTGCGCAACGACCAGACGGTTATCGGGCGGAGCACAGATAGACAGGCGATCGCCGGACCAAAGCAGACTGGAGGAATTCGGCTCAACTTCGAAGACGCCGCCTCTGTCAACCCGCACACAAGCGAAAGCAAACGAAGTATCGGGTACAGGCGTGAGTGTGATGCCCTCGGTCAACTGTCCTTCAGCTGCCAGAGGCGCAGCAGCAGCCTGCACTGACAGCTGTGCGACCGCCGGCCGCCGATCCAGGGACCAGACATTCAGCCGATAACGGACCTCTGGTGTCGACTTTCCGGACAGGGGGACCAAAAGATCGGTCTGGAGTCCGTACCGTGTTCCGAGAAGGCGCCAACCCTGGCCGAAGTCTGCTTCCAGGGACAAGCCCAGGCTGTCCCGCGCAGAGGCTCCTACGACGAGGAGTCCGGGTTCGGGCGGGGCAAGGAGGGGGAATATCAAGGTTCTGCGGCCAACCGTCACCTCTTGCTTGAACGGTAGCCCGACTGCCGCCTTCTCCTCTTGATCCGGGGCACGCATCGAGACGCTGCAAGCGGCAGTCTCCACTCCGACTGGGTCAATCCGGAGGGTGTACTCACCGGGTTTCAGGGTTTGAATGATCTGGAAGTTCCAGTCGTCAGGCCGATCATCATTGACCGCAACCAGGTTGTTCTCCGCATCGTAAAGCCTGGCACGCACATCCAGACTGCCGAAGGATGACAATTCGAGCGCTCCTTCACTCCCGACCGAGATCGGAATCCGGGCAGGCGCGCTCACTTCCCGGCTCATGCCTGTCATCATGTGAGCGGGCGAGATTGCCACACGATAAGGAGCACGGTTATTGACCCGAGTCGAGACGACTTCCAGGCGATACGTCCCGGCGGTGAGCGGCCCTTGCCAGCCCCTTACCGGCGGGACAAAGGCCACAGGCGAACCAGGAGCCTGCGCGGTCACAGTACCCTGCATTTCGCCGGTCAGCTGTATCGCAACCAGAGACGGGGCGGGAAGCGTGAACTCCCAGACGTCGGGGAGACGCTCCTGCCCAGCCTCCGGTTCCATCCAGACGGCCTGCACATTCCGTGAGAGAGAGATGCGGTGAGGACCGTGACCTCTATAAACCCGCGGCTGAAGGACAGGCTCCAGTTGCGCAACGACCCGGGCGCTCGTCATCTCCGGAAGGATGATCAAGCGATAGGTGCCAGGATCAAAGAATCGGGTGATGTTGGCTTCGACGCCAGGCGCGACCAAAGGCCAACCCTGATTGTCCTCCAAACGACAGTGAAAGGTCCTGGCCAGACCGAAGGCTCTGATACGGAATTCCCCCGGCTGCGTGATCTTGAAGTAGTAAGTCACCGCCTGCCCTGCCGGGAGGGAAATCCGGGCGGGCACCGATGAGGTCAGAAATCCCCCGCTGATCGGCCGGGTCTGCTTCAGTCGAACCCCGAAGTGGCCGGCCGACTCCCCTTCAGTAGAGACGGTCAGCTGGTAATCTCCCTTGGTCAAATACTGGCGCAGCGAGAAGTTGCGACCGGTTCCGTTCTGCGCTTCGGCGGCATACGCCGGGTTGGTTCGGCTTCGCAATGTGGCCTTCGTGGCGAGCAACCCGGTGGACTCGACCTGGTACAAGCCCGGCCGCTCCGCGTTCAGCAGGAAGGTCGCTTGTGAGAGTCGCCCGAGATCCAGGAACTGCGATCCCGCCTCGGTCAACACCTGGAACGCGGGCAGCTTGGACAAAAGCTCAGCCGAGACAGGCGGCAAGGCCGCCGCTGGATCCAACGCCGATGGCCGGAGAAACAGGGAGAAGTAGACCGTCTGCTTGTTTGAATGCCGGATTTTCACGGTGTGCGATCCCGGCACGACCGTGGCAATTGCCTGCCAAACGCCGCCGTCCACGGACAGCTCCGTCTTGGAACCGTCCTCCGTCTCGGCGTGCAAGCTCCCAGCTTCGCTCGCCCGGAAGGGAACCTCCACCTCCTCGCCCGGCTGAGACGCCAGAGCAAGCGGGTCGCTGAGGTCCAAGGGCAGACGGCGCAGAACCAAGCCGTACGCCGCTCCGGTGTTCACGAACAACGTGTAGCGCGAGAGTCCCTGAAGCGTGAGCGGCGGAAATCGGACCCCGCCTTGGGCGGACCGAAAAGGCGGCTCCCCGCCTATTCCTGTCGTGCTGAGGGCGTAGTTCATCCACGTGTTGGATCGGATGGTGAGATCGACTATGCCCTTTTGAGCCCCGGCAATCGTCAAAACGTGCCAGCCGGCACCCAGGTTCCAGTTCAAGCCGGACGCCCGAAATGCCGGCGGACGGTAGTTCTCGGGGAAGCTCACGAGAAAAGGCTCAATTCGGAACTGCGCCGCCGTCCCTTGCGCCGTTAACACGTAATCCCCCGCCTCCTTGACGTTCAGGAAAAGCTGCTCGGTCCTGAGGAGGTTGAATCGGCGACGCCACGCGGTCTTTGAATCGAGATCTATTCCCTTGCCTGCTGCCAGCCGTGCCTGTCCATCGGGCCGGGTTTCGACAAGGATGCCGGTAGCATCAATCGAGTCCGCTGGATCACCCACGTGGATGGTCGAGAGCCAGCACAGCCCATGGGACTGAAAACTGTACTGCTCGAGTCTCTCGAAGTACTCCAAAACATAGCTCTGACCGGGCTCGGCGCTGAGCGCGATAAGGTTCGGCGTATCCTGGCGGGGCCTGCTCATCTCCGCCACCGGCGGCAGGCTTTTCTTGGAGATCTGTTCCTCTGCCATTCCTTCTTCTGTGAACGGCTGCTGGGGATTGAAAGACCCGACTCGAAGGGAGGCCGGACCGGCTGTCGGGAGCTCAAGCCGAAAGTAGTTCGCTCTGCCTGGAACTAGAAAGCGATCGACACCGAAAGGGCTTGCGATAAGACGCTTCCTTAAGGCAAGACCCAACTGAGGAATCCCCGAGCGCAGGTAAAGGGGAAATTCCTGACTCTCCTCCGCCCATGCTTGGGGCGGCCGGCCGTAGGCGCAGAGCAGGTAAAGGCCTGGTTCAAGAACGGCCGAGAGACGGCAGACAAAAAGCGGCCGACCGGCTCTGGGCTGAACCACCTGACTCGCCGGCATGACGTCAACCAGCCACTTACCTTCCTTCCAGAGCCGGAGATCGCCCAAGCTTCGGCCCGCCGCCTCCAGGAAGACAGGGCGGGTCTGCTTGATCTCGATCCAATAAGATCGTTGCTCGAGATCAACGAGAGTGGACTCGACCTGCTTCAACTCGACCAGGAGCGGCGGTTGCGGCCCGTTCTTCTCCGAGAAAGATCGAACGGAGAGGCTCGCCCTTCCGCTGGCCCTCGGGTGGCCGTGAGTGACGACACGGTACTCGCCCCGGTCCAAGAACACGTCCAGCCTCCCGTTCTCTTCTCCGGGCTTGCCCGAAAACTCTCCAGGGCCGGCCATCCGATCGACGAGCTGCAATCCTATCCCTTCCTCGCTGGCGGCCGAGATGGCATACCGGCCAAACTGCGAGACGGTCAGGAGGACGTTTTGCGACCCTGAGGCAGGAACTTCGGTCCGCTCCAACGTTGGGGTCTGAAGCGGCTGAGCCAGAACCGCGCAGACAGTCAGAAGGAGGGTGGTTTGCCACCGAACGCACGCCCGAATCATCGTGTCTCTCATCGGTGCCCATCATAGGCATCCGGTATGCCATTCACTGCGAGCGAGAAAGGCCGGGGCTCGCACAGATCAGGGCAGGCCGGGAGGTGTCTCGTTTTTGACACGAGTGTCACCCGGGACACGCCGGGGGAGGCTTTTTCATAACCGACATTGCGCTTTTCGGCAAAAACCGGAGTTTAACCCCCAGTAAATTGATTGCCGAAATGTCTGGGTCTATGATTGAAATGCCATCGTTGAATGCTGGAAATCGAACGAAAAAGAAAGTCTGAGTCACTTCATCTGAGTCAAATCAAAAGGGAGGACGAAGTTATGACCATTTTAAAGAGTCGACCACAAGTTGTAGCTGTGGTTATCGCCGTTATTGTCATTTTCGCCGTTGCTTTGTTCACGGCGCCTCGTGCAACCGCACAGGCACTGTACGGCGGCCTCGTCGGCAATGTGACCGACGCCCAGGGGGCGGTCCTGCCGGGTGTGGCGGTCTCGATCACGAACGTCGGCACCGGCCTGAAGCTCGAAGCGGTGACGGATGACACCGGGAACTATGTGTTTCGTAATCTTCTCCCGGGCACCTTCGAAGTGACGTTGTCCCTTGCCGGCTTTTCGACCCTGAAGCAGACAGGCATCGTCGTCATGGCGGGCACCCCAAGGCGCCAGGACGCCAAGTTGGAAGTCGGGGCGCCGACGGAGACCCTGACGATTTCGGCCGACGCGATTTCGCTTCAAACCGAGACCTCGGATATGACGGCCGAGATCACCAGCAAACAACTGACTGCTCTGCCTCTGAACCAGTACCGCAACTATCAGTCGTTGCTCAACCTGGTCCCGGGCGCAACGCCGGTTCAGTTCCAGAACGCCGAGATCGATACGCCGGGGCGGTCGCTGCGCACGTGGGTTAACGGCGTCCAGCCGAACGCCAATACGACCCGTGTGGACGGCGCCGTCGCCATAAATGTCTGGCTGCCTCACCACGCCGGCTACGTCCAGCCGACCGAGACGATCGAGACGGTCAATGTCTCAACGAACAGCTTCGAGGCTGACACGGGATTTGCCGCCGGCGCGGCCCAGACGGTTATTACAAAGTCGGGCACCAATGATCTACACGGCTCCGCCTTCTGGTGGATCGGCAGAGACGAGTTCACCGCTAACTCTTTCTATAACAATGCGTTCGGTCTTAAGAAACCCCAGCGGACGACGGACATCTACGGCGGCACGATCGGCGGTCCGATCAAGAAAGACAAGCTGTTCTACTTCGTGTCCTATGAGAAGTTCCGGGATCGAAGGCCTGGCAGCTATCCCTACGGTGTCCCGACCGAAAAGATGAAAGCCGGGGACTTCACGGAAGTCGCTGCGAAATACTCGAACTTCAAGCTCTTCGATCCGGACACCGGAAACCCGGACGGATCGGGGAGACAGGAGTATCCCAACTTCACGATTCCCGCAGCCAAGATTGACCCGATCGCCAAGAAGATTATGGCTCTTTATCCGAAGGTCAATTCTGATAAAGACTTCAACTCGAATTTCCTTCGCGACGATTACGTCGTCGAGCGCGAGGGGGTCATGAATGATCGCCCCAACTTCGACACGAAAATCACGTTCCAGCGCACGCCCAATCATACGATCTGGGGCAAATTCTCAATGGTGGATGCGGCCGTAGTCGACAACTACAATCTCGGCTGGGACGAAGGTAGCTATGGCGACACCAACGTGTACGTCACCAGTATCGGCCACACCTGGACGTTCAACCCGACTCTCCTCGTGGACGGCAACTTCGGATACTACCGCCAGGATCAGACCGTTACCGGGCCGGACTACGGGACGAACTACGGGCTCGATCTGGGCATTCCCGGCACGAACGACCCTAACGACGACCGGGCGAGCGGTATGCCCACGATCGCGAACGGTTACACCATCGGCGGGACCCCATCCTGGATGCCGCTCTTCCGCAGGGAGGTGAACTATAGCTTCAGTAGCCACTTGACCAAGATCTTTCCGAAGCATGAGATCAAGACCGGGCTGCAAATTGTCAAGCTCGAGCTGAATCACCGCCAGGCGGAGTGGGGCGCCTATGGCCTCAGGGGTGGTATGAGTTTCAGCGGGGACACGACCGGAACGAAGGACTACACCGCGCTGCAGTGGAACCAGTTCGCAGGATTCCTCCTCGGCCGGGCATCGCTCTTCTCAAAGGACGTTCAGAACGAGGACATGAGCGGCCGCGAGTGGCAGTGGGGGACGTTCATAGCCGACCGGTGGCGCGTTAACCAAAAGTTGACCCTTAACCTGGGCGCGCGAGTGGAGATCTACCCACTCATGAGCCGGGCTGACCGTGGGATCGAGCGGTTGGACTATGCCAACTACATGGTCCTGATCGGCGGGGTTGGCAGCGTGCCAAAGGACGTCGGCCTTGAGATGCAAAAAGTCTATTTTTCACCACGTTTCGGTGCCGCATACCGCGTCGGGGAAAAATCGGTGATAAGAGGCGGCTACAGCCAGACTTTCAATGCATTGCCATGGTCGCGCCCACTGCGCGGCTCATTCCCTCAAGACATCAACTTCAACCGTACGGCGGATACATACTTCTGGACCACGACCCTGGCTGAGGGCATCCCGCCAGTCCCGATCCCGGATTACAGCTCCGGAACGGTCAAGCTGCCGGCCGGTGTCTACATGCGGTCACCGAATACCGGTGTTGAACACTTCCCAGGCTCAGGCAGCGGCCTCGACCGGGCCACCATCCACCAGTACAACATCACGTTTGAGCGCGAGCTCCCCTTTAAACTCGTGACCGCGTTCTCCTACGTCGGGACCCGGACTAACGGCGGCTACGCCGACCTGAACCTGAACTACGGCGAGCCTGGTGGCGGCAACGCCTCACGCAAGTACTTCGCCGTCGCCGGCACAACGGCTATCAATGACTGGGCCGGTCGTACCAAGTCCCGGTATAACGGCTTCCAGATCGAGGTCAACCGGGGCTTCAGCGACGGTCTCATGTTGAAGGGCGCGTATACGATCAGCCACGCAAAAGACATGACGACCGGTGGCGAGGACGGGTGGACAGGACTCACGTATAACCACCCGATGCTGTATGACTGGAACTTCGATACGGCGGTCTTCGACCGGACCCACAACTTCCAGATGGCTTTCGTTTACGATCTGCCGTTCCTGAAGACTGACGCCAGCGCGAAAGGCAAGATCCTCGGCGGCTGGCAGATGAATGGCATCTTCGCCGCATATTCCGGCACTCCGTTCAATATCACCGGCACGAATAACGCCATGAATTGCCCGGGTTGCGGGACGATCTACATCAACTACAGTGGCGGCGACGATCCGAAGCCGACCGGGAAAGTGGGCTCGACTTCAAACACGGGCAGTACCGAAACGTACTATGATAAGAGCCTGTTCTCCCAGCCGACCGGCCTTGGCCTGGAAGGGTGGGGCAACACGAGGCGCACTTTCTTCCGGCGGCCGCCGGTTTGGAACCTTGATCTTTCGCTCTTCAAGGTCTTCTTTGCAACCGAGCGAGTGAAGCCGGAGTTCCGGATCGAAGCGGTCAACGTCTTCAACCACACGAACTGGGGTGCCCCGGTTACAAACTTTACGGCGAACAACTTCCTCCAGTTCACGCCGTCCAGCTCCTCAGGAATCGCTGCACCCAGCGATCTGACCACCAACACGGCGGGCCCACGCCGCATACAGATCGGCCTGCGCGTCAGCTTCTAACTAGTCAGCCAAATCAGGCCGGCGGCACAGCCGCCGGCCCGATCCTTGAAAGTGGCCCCGAAATCCGTTCGGGGTCGACCGATGAGCAGCCTGCAGAGAAGAGGTTTATGGCAGGTAGCTGGCGGGTTGACCCCGAACGGATTTCGGGGCCACTTGCGTTATGTCCTGCATGGCCAGGCGTCTGGCCGAAATGCGAAAGCGCCAGAGGAGCCTGTAGAACTGCCAGTCCGACATACGGCGGTCCCTCCTTATCAGCTTCCGGGCCTTCAGCATGAGCGGCAAACCCCGAAATCCGTCCCGGTAGGCTCTGAGCAAGACCCTGAGGAGGTCGAAAAGAGACGACTGGCGGCGGAAATTACCGGCGGCTCCCTTGTTCCTGAGTGCGGCCACCAGGTTCCACGCCCAGCGATTGGCAGTCAGCAGGGGGCTGAACGCCAGCAGCAGCCAGGGGAAACTCTTCATCGCGAGCCACAACCGGTTTCGTTCGACCAGGTAGATCTTCTCCGGCGAATAGGCGCCACTCGTCGAGGAACGGTGATGTTGCACTACGGCCTGAGGCTCATACAGGCAGCTCCATCCCTTCAGCTGACAGCGCACTCCCAGGTCTGCATCGTCCGCATAGGCGAAGAAGTAAGGATCAAATCCGCCCGCTTGCTCGATGGCCTCGCGCCGATACAGCGCCGCACATCCATCAGGGAAAAGGGCTTCTTGCGAATGGTCGAATTGCCCGCCATCGAGTTCTCCGGTGCCTAGTCCCCGATTCTGACCGTCCGGATACATGAGATGCCCGGCCTTATCGATAATGTGAGTGCCGTGAACCAGAATCTTCGAGGCGCACATGCCGACATCCGGTTCTTGCCAAATACGCTCGACCAGCCGCCGTAACCACTCCGGGTCAGCCACCGCGTCGTTGTTCAGAAGAGCAATCAGGTGTCCCCGCGCCGCCTGGATGCCGATATTGTTCGGAACTCCGAAACCAAGGTTCTTCTGGAGGCCAATCAGCCTGATCCGGGAGTCAGGGTAGTTGGAGACCAGGTCCCGACTGGAATCGGTAGAGCCATTATCGATGACGAGTATTTCAAAGCAGGGGTAGGTCTGAGCGACCAGGGAGGCCAGGCAATCAGCCAGCAACTCGGCGCGGTTATGGTTGACAACAATCACGGAAACCAGCGGGATGCTGTCCGATTCTGCCATGGTATCAGCGCCAACGAATACACGGATCATACGAATTGATCGGTGCTATCCGTGTTATTCGTTGGCCCCAACCTACGCCTTTCGACCAATGCCGAAGTACAGGAACCCGAGCTCCCTCATTTCAATGGGATTGTACTGGTTTCGGCCATCAAAGATCACCGGATATTTCAGCAGTTCCCTGATCTTCTCGAAGTCCGGATTCCGAAAGACATTCCATTCGGTCACAAGGACCAGCGCGTCCGCGCCCTTGATCGCCTCATAATTGGTCCTCGCGTACTTGATACGCTTGCCAAAAACGCTACGCGCCTGCCCCATCGCTTCGGGGTCGTAGGTCTGCACCGCTGCGCCAAGCTTGAGTAACTGCTCAATGACGACGACGGAAGGCGCCTCGCGCATGTCGTCTGTCTGAGGTTTGAAGGACAGACCCCAAAGGGCGAAGGTTTTTCCCTTTACCGGGCTTCCGTTCTGCTCTTGTTCATGCGCACGCACGATTCGGTTGGTCAGACCGATGTCATTCTGGGTCATGGTCAAGTCAGGCAGCTTGCTCGCGTCCAGCGACAGCACATAGGAGTAATCGCTGGCCGGGAGCCCTTCGGCCGCACATGGAACACGCTTCGCTGCTCCTTCGTGGCCATTGCCCGATCGCAGCTTGAAGGCGTCCAGCTGATCGGCCAGCGGAGAGCAGTAGAACTTAAGGATCTTGTCCACGAGGACTGATTTCTGCAGGTTGTTTACTTCCTCAATGGCATCGACCAGCTTGAGGGGATAGTTGTGCTCGCGGGCGAGCGCCATCAAGGCCTTGACGTCCTTCGGAAAGCACGACCCGCCGTAGCCGATGCCAGGAAAGAGAAACGAGCTGCCAATGCGCCGGTCCAGCCCCATTCCCTGGCGGACCCAGTTGACATCGGCACCCACGTGCTCACACAGGTTCGCAACTTCATTCATGAAGGAAATTCGGCTGGCAAGCATTGCGTTGGCGGCGTATTTCGTCATCTCCGCGCTTCTCGGATCCATCATAAGGATGGGCGCACCGGTGCGGGTAAAAGGAGCGTAGAGCTCTTTCATGATCTCCGCGACCCGCACCTCATAGGTACCTATCACGACTCGGTCCGGCTTCATGAAGTCGTCAATTGCCGCCCCTTCCTTGAGGAATTCCGGGTTGGAAACCACGTCAAACTGGAAGCGCGTATTGGCCGAGATCTCCTGGCGAACCCGATCAGCGGTCCCGACCGGAACCGTGCTTTTGTTCACGATGATTTTGTAACCGTTCATGTTCTGGGCGATGGAGCGCGCAGCGCCAAGAACATAACTCAAATCCGGAGAACCGTCCGGTCTAGGAGGAGTGCCTACCGCGATGAAAATCACCAGGGATTTGCGGACCGCCCCGGCCAGATCCGTTGTGAAACGCAGTCTCTCTTCCGCAACATTCCGACGGAGCATCTGTTCGAGCCCCGGCTCGTATATGGGTACCTTCCCCTTACGCAGCGAATCGATCTTCTTCTCGTCAACATCCATGCAGACGACGTCGTTGCCGGTCTCAGCAAAACATGTACCAGCAACCAACCCGACATAACCAGTGCCAATAACGCAGATCTTCATGAGAATCTCCAACAGTTGACGATTGTCGACTGAAAGATCCGACTCGCTAGCTTCGTCAATCTTCAATCGTCAATTGATCAATCAAGGGTGGCGTAGATGGTGACCGTACCCCCGCGCCCGAGGGCAGCCTCCAGAGCGGCGAGCGGCTGAGCCAGGAGGAAGAGGCCGAAGTAGGCGCCTTCCCGCATCAAGAGCCCAGCCGAATGCGATGAACCAGTTCGTCGAATCCGCTTCACTTTCTGAGACATAGGGTCGAGGACGGGAAACACGCTGGAAACGATGGCTGCGGCATTGTCGCGGAGTGAAAAGTGCCGCACTCGCCTAATCCGGTAGCCCGCCTTTCCGAGCAGGTAAAGGATCGCAAATAGACTGTAGTTGCAGACGTGCCGGGGACAATCGAGCCCATACCAGCGGCGGCCGAAAATGCGGGCCTGCAAGCTGTCGCGATTGGGAACCTGCACGATCAAGCCACCCGGCCTTGACAGAAGCTTCTGGAGCCCTTTCAGGTACGCAAATGGATCCAGCATATGTTCCAAGGCATGGAAGAGCGTTATGAGGTCGAACTTCTCGCCTCGTGCGATCAACTCCCTTTCAGAACCTGAAAAGATGCGCCCTGGCAGGTCGGCCAGTAAGACAGCTTCCTCGGCCTGGTCGAGTCCATAGGCATCCAGTCCGGCAGCAAGCGCCAAACGTACAAACGTAGCCTCGCCACACCCTATGTCCAAACAACGGAGGTTTGGTTGCCCCTTTGTAAATAATGATAGCACGAAGGCAAGCTGATCATGTCCGACCATCCAGGTCCGATAGGCGCGCTCCAGCCCCGAGGCTCGTCCATCCGGTCTCCACCAGTAGCCCGGCGGGTAGAAGGAGCTGACCGAATCGCGGATCTGGGCGGCATCCTGAAACAGCGTCCGACAGCCGGGGCACTCGTAAAGGACAAAGGGACCTGGAGAGGTCTGAAAAAACCGATCAGACATGACGAGACGCTGCCGGGCGTTGGGATAATCGCAGATCGGACAATGCATGGTGCGGTTCGTATTCTCGCAAAGGGCTAGAGCAGCAGCCTGCCGCCTTAACCGTCCAAGCTTAGCTGTCAGCAGTCAGTTGTCAGCCGTCAGCAGTCTGTTCTCAGCCTTCCGTCCTTCGCCAGCTGACTTCCGGTTTGCGGACAGACCGCGGGCGAGGTCGCAGCCGCCTGGTAAAGAGGAAGACCAGATTACTCCAGCCGTCACGCCATGGCCTCAGTTTCATCTCGCCGGCCCGGTTAGTGAAATTGATCGGGATCTCTTTGAATCCGATCTCCGGATTACACAGTGCCTCGATTTTGATCTCCTCTGAAAACGCCATTCCGTCGCTGCGCAGGTTCATCCTGCCAAGCGCGTCCTTATAGAAAATCCACATCCCTGACTGCGAATCACGGATCCAGCGGAAATAGAGCATCGACATGGCGAGGCTCAGCATCCTGTTCCCCATGAGGTTGCGAAAGGACATCGCATTTGGATTTTGAATCGGGAAGCGCGAGGCAGAAACGAAGCTGACGCCGGAGTTGATGAGGGCTTCCAGCAGGTAGGAAAGCGCGTCAACGGGATAGGAGTGATCGCCGTCGAGGGTGACGACAATGTCGCCCTGCGCGTGCATCAGTCCTGTCTTATAGGCCCGACCGTAACCGCGGACGTTCTCTTGAATCACCTTGGCGCCCATCTGCCGGGCGATGCTTGCAGTCTGGTCGGTTGAGCAGTTGTCGACGACCACCACTTCATCGACAAATCGAGGCATCTTACCGAGCACTTTCCCGATCCCCTGCTCCTCGTTCAAGCACGGTATGACTACGGTGATCTTCAGATTTCGGTACATAATAAAAGTCAGAAGTCAGGAGTCAGGAGTCAGAAGTCAGAATAGAAATGGGCCGCTTTCTGTTCTCTGCCTTTCATTCTGACTCCTGACTTCTGACTTCTGACTTCTGACTCCTGCTTTTGACCCTCGATTACGTCCAGCATTCCTTGGAGATAATAAAAGGCAGAAGTCAGGAGTCAGGAGCCAGAAGTCAGAATAGAAATGGGCCGCTTTCTGTTCTCTGCCTTTCATTCTGACTCCTGACTCCTGACTTCTGACTCCTGCTTTTAGCCCTCGATTACGTCCAGCATCTTTTGGATGTTTCCCGCCAGCGGCCCCTTCGGGGCGAGTTGAAGGGCGTGTTCCAGATGCCGTACCGCCCGGTCCGGATCGCCAATTCGGTGATAAAGAACACCCAGGTTGTAATGAATCTCAACCGAATTAGGATACTGACTTAAGGCACGCTCGTAAACCTGAATGGCCGAATAGTTTTCCCCCAGCTCTTCATAGCACTTGGCCAGCATGGCCCACGACTCTATACTCGGGTCCGCTTGGATTGCCTTTTCCAGATACGGAATGCTGTCTCTCCACTGTCTTAGATTGAAGTAACAGAGTCCTAGCGCATAAAGGATCCCCGGGTGGCGCGGAAAGGCCGCTTCTGCGTTCCTCAGGTAATAAATAGCCTGATCGTAATACCCCCCGTCCAAGAAGACTTTGGCTTCCTCGAACCAAATCAAGGCAAACCGCGGGTGGTCCGAGCCGATGCTCAAAGCCTTCTGGTAACTCTGAAAAGCCTGCACCCTCAAGGCCAACGAGCCTCGCACATCGCCCCGCTGTTCGGCGAGAAGGCCGAGGTCTCGGTACACCTGCCCCATGTTGGCCCACGCCCAGAGGTCGGACGGCTCCATCTCAGTCGCGTGTTTCAAGTACTCAAGCGCTTTCTCGTTCCAGCTCCTGGCCTGATCCAGATGCCCGGCTTCTCGTTCTTCCGATCCGCGCGCGCGGTAAAGCGCGCCGAGGTTGCTCCAAGCCTGCTCCTTTGACGAATCCAGCTGAATGCTCCGCTCGGTGTGCAGAATCGCCTTGTCGGTGTCTCCTTTTTCGTAATAAAACAGGCCGAGATTCTGATTGGCCCGGTAGGATCCGGGTGCCGTTCGATAAGTCGCGGACCAGAGTGTCGCCGGGTCCTTCCAGTCGCGATTCCGGCCAGTGGTCAAGATAGTAAAACAAACAGCGAGCGCAACCGTTCCCGCCAGCGCCGGCCCGGTACCCCAGGAACGCTTCAAAAAGTGTGCCGCTTCTCCCAACAGCAGTACGAATCCGACCAGCGGAAGGTACAGAAAATGATCCGCTGCGAGCTCATGGAAGGGCACAATCTGCAGAACCGGCAACAGGGCCACGAAGAACCAAAGCATGCCCAGCGTGATCCTCGGATTGCGGTTGTGCAGACTGACAGCAAGGAAAAGGTATCCAACCAGAAAGACGACGCAGACAACTGTGAACAGTTCGAAGAAGCCCTGGGACAGGCGGAAGACGTCGCCTGTGTAATCGGCAATCAGCGGATAAGGGACAACCACGAGCCTCGCGTAGTGGAGGAACAGTTTGAAACTCGTGCCGTAATGCACCCAGGGGCTTCCGCCCCAAAATACTGTCATTCGGCTGGCCTTGATGATGAAGATCGCGTAATACGCACCAGACAACAGCAGGAGCAAGGCAGCACCGTAAAAGAGCGGGGCCTGTCGGAGAGAATCGATGAGCTTGCCGATAAAAGATCGCCCGTCGCCCTCGCTTCCCGACCGCGGTCTAAGGAGGAGGGCGTCAACCAGGATGAGAAGGGCCGGAAGAACAACGGCGACTTCCTTAGCCAGTATCGCCAACACAAAGAGCACGAGAGCCAGAACGGCCAGCCGCGGTTTGGCCTTTCGTCGATAAGACGTGTAGGCATGACAGGCGAGCACTACAAACAGCGTCGCCAGGATGTCCTTGCGCCCTGAAATGTAGGCAACTGCCGCGGTTTGGACAGGATGAATCGCAAAGAACAGGGCCCCGGCTGAGCTAACGACCAAGGCATCGGTCCACCTGAGGAACAGAAAGAACAGGAGGACAACATTGATTGAATGGAGGATGACGTTGAACAGGTGATAACCGAACGGATCATCGCCGCCGAGCAGGAAGTTGAGGCCGTATGTGAACGTGCGAACGGGCCGATAACCGTGCGCGGGGCTGAGCATGTCTCCCCATCTCAACTGCTGAACGACGGAGCTCTGAGAAATGAGGGAGGCATCGTCGATGACAAAACCGTGGCCCAGAGTATTGGCGTACGAGACGAAAGCCAACAGACTGAGCAGCACCGCCCATATCACGGGGCTGTTCCACCATCCTGGCTTTCTTTGTACCTGGCGCTTTCGCCCCATCTTCCCTCTCCAGCTGCAACACACCGACGTTAGCTGTCAGCTGTCAGTCTTTGTCTTCACCGTCTCCACTACCTCAACAAGGCTCCTGACTACCTGGCCCCAATTCAACTGCTCGCGGAATTGCCCGATGTTCGCCTCAAACTCGTCACGTCTCTTTTCCCGGAAGTACTGCACGATCCGTCGGGCCAGGGCTTCCGGGTCTCCAGCCGGTACAAGATAACCCGTACGACCGTCCTGAACAACTTCCGAAAGGCCTCCCACGTCCGACGCGACGACCGGCACCCCAAAGCGATAAGCCAACGGAACTACGCCGCTCTGGGTGGCGTGGAGATACGGAAGCACGACCAGGTCAGCCTGCTCGAAGATTGGCGGCAC
>Ga0105104_10002070_pt1 | contig 14793 bp, 9 predicted proteins | sample PPLLaktember2015_3_FD_87034 | JGI IMG/M metagenome (GOLD analysis project Ga0105104, IMG submission 87034) | Freshwater sediment microbial communities from Prairie Pothole Lake near Jamestown, North Dakota, USA - PPLs Lake P7 Core (6) Depth... | ecosystem: Environmental > Aquatic > Freshwater >... | reverse complement strand
AGTTGATATCATGAGCGATATTCTTCTTGCTCAGGTCGGAGGCGATGCTCTTGAGGAATTTGCTTTTCGCATCTGCATCGAACGCCGCAACTTTCGGATGCGTCACAGACAGGCAGACGGATGTGTTGGAGCGGATCTTGGGGTCGTAGGCCAGAAATTCGATCCAGTCGGTTTTGGCAACCCAGTCTTCCACCACTTTCAGATTGGCTTTGCTCTTCTTGACCAATCCATCGATGCCGAATTTGCCCGCCCACTCGAGGGCGTCAATATAATCTTCAACGCACAGCATGGAGGGAGTGTTAATGACATCGCCTTCAAAAATGGCCTTATTGATCTTGTCGCCTTTTTTCAGACGGAAAATTTTGGGCATGGGCCAGGGCGGTGTATAGGATTCCAGACGGGCGACTGCTTTGGGGCTCAAAATCATCATGCCGTGCGCGGCTTCGCCGCCGAGGCATTTCTGCCAGGAGAACGTCAGAACATCGATTTTGCTCCAGTCGATCTCATTGGCAAAGGCATAGCTGGTGGCGTCGCACAGTGACAGGCCTTCACGGTCGGCGGGAATCCAGTCCCAGTTGGGAATGCGCACGCCGCTGGTGGTGCCGTTGGATACGAAGACTACATCGCCTTTCCAGTCCACTTTGGCCAGATCGGGAATCTTGCCGTAATCGGCTTTGATGATAGTGGGATTGAGTTTCAGCTGTTTGTTGATGTCTGTTGCCCAGCCTTCGGAAAAGCTCTCCCAAACCAGCACGGTCACGGGCTTGGGACCTAAAAGTGACCACATGGCGCATTCGAAAGCGCCCGTATCGGAAGCCGGCAGAATGCCCACAAGGTAATCTGACGGAATGTTTAAGATTTTTCTTGTATCGTTCATTGCTTTGACGATTCTTTCTTTTCCCAGTGCGGAACGGTGTGAGCGGCCGACCGGCGCGCTCTTCAGCGCGTCGATGCTCCACGCTGGCCTCTTGCTGCAGGGGCCGGAACTGAAATTGGGGTTCAACATAAATATCCATCCTTAAAATAAATTTTCTTAATCAGCCTGTTTTCATACCAGTATTGATTTCTTTTCTCAAGAAATTTAAACGGTAATAACTGTCAAATGACTGACGATCGAGAGGACCTGTTCAATAACTCAAAGTAATTGCAAAGTTGATGATCTTTTGCTGAAAAGGGGGATATATGGCGAGCCTGACTTCACTGCCGACAAAGAAATTTATCCGGGGTTCAGAACTGTTAAAATAGTTGTTTTTCAGTCCGATCGATGTCGCGCTTAGAGCTGGAATTATCAAACGGGGGAAAGATACATTCCGCTTATGATTTTTCTTTAGTGACCGTTGCGTTCTGTAACAGACTGTGAAGAAAAGAAAGGCGGGGACAAAAAAGCGTCAATGTGCCGTTCGTCTTTTTGCCCCTCCGGTTTTATGCAGGCTGCAGACCGACCATTTCATGAATCCGGCCGGTGACCTGCGGGGATAAACCCATATTGGCAGCCAGTTGGTCAAGATAGTCTTTCTCCGCCTGGGTGTCCACTTCTATGGCCAGAAGCGATGCCGCGTAAATCTGCGCCGCGAGTTGAGGCTGCCCCTGGGCGTTCGAAAGCAGATCACCCATGCCGCCTCCGCCTCCCTGTCCGGCCGATTTTCCGAGCATGCCTGACAGGCTGTCCATGACATTGCCGCCGCCCAGCGAATTCTTCATCCTCTCGCCCGAAGATGGAGACATCCCCGTTTGCACCATTGCGCCTAGAAGCTCACCGATGTTCATGGCCTCATCCTCCTGTTTTTAATGCCTTCTTTTGTTTATGGAATATAATCAATGTTTATTTAATGCAGACACGGCGAACTTGTTTAAAATCGGTCAGCCCCTGGATCGATTTCAGGATACCGTCCTGGAGCAGAGTTGTCATTCCTTCAGACATCGCTGTGTTGCGCATAACTTCCACCGTTTCATGTTTTTGCACGAGTCTCTTGATTTCGTTCGTGGCCACCACAAGTTCGTGAATTCCCATCCTGCCTTTGTATCCGGTTTTATCGCAGGCATCACATCCTTTTGAACGATAGAGTTTAAAACTGTTGTTATAAGGGATTTTCAGTTTGGCGAAGTCTTCAGCGCCGTAACTTTGAGCGATCTCGTCATATTCCTCTTTGTCGGGATGGTACTGCTCTTTGCATTTTTTGCACAACGTGCGGACAAGTCGCTGGGCAAGAATACCAAGCAGGGCGTCGGCGAAGTTGAGGGGATCAATGCCCATATCGAGCAGACGAACGATCGTTTCCGGAGCGCTGTTGGTGTGAAGGGTACTGAACACCAGATGACCGGTCAGGGACGCTTCAACGCCGGTTTTTGCCGTTTCGTAATCGCGCATTTCGCCAACCATGATGATGTCGGGGTCCGCACGTAAAAATGACCGCATGGCCGCCGCGAAATCAAAACCGATCTTCGGCTGCACCTGGACCTGCCGCAGGCCGTATTGAGTGATTTCCACAGGGTCTTCAGCCGTCCAGATTTTTCTATCGGGCTTGTTGATGTTGTGGAGTGCCGCGTGCAGCGTGGTTGTTTTACCGGAACCGGTTGGCCCGACGACTAAAATCATTCCATAGGGCATGTTGATGATTTTGATAAGCTCACTGTAATTGTGCTTTGTCAATCCCATCTCCTCAAGAGGCATGGTTTCACCCTTGGCCAGAAGACGCATGACGACATCTTCCACGCCTCCCTGTGTGGGAATGGTGGCTACACGCAGTTCCAGTTCTTCGCCGGTAGAGCGGCGGAATTTTATTTTACCGTCCTGGGGCAATCGTTTAACGGTGATATCCAGGTTGGACATGATCTTGATGCGCGAGATCATCGCCAACCGGTAACTGTATGGAACTGTCTGATAAATGGCACAGTCACCGTCAACACGGAAACGGATTTCCACATTTTTCTTGCCTACGTTCGGTTCAATATGAATATCGGATGCCCGGCGAGCGCAGGCATCATTAATAACTTTATTAACCAGCTGCATGATCACGCTATCGGATTCCGTGATCATTTCACCGCCGTCTTCGTCATCATACAGGTTTCTATCCTCGTCATCGAGCCTGCCCAGAAGTTCTGTGAAAGAATGCTCGGTTTCAGAAGAGCCGAAAAAAAGGTTGATGAATTTTAAAATATCTTCAGGCAGGGCGACGTCGTACTTCACTTTTTTTGTTTTCAAAAGGTTTTCGATGGCGTCTCTCTTCAGGATGTTGTTGGGATCATCAACTATTACGTGAATCCATCCGTCAATCGTTTCCAGCGGCACCCACAATTCGCGGTGAAGATAATCTTTTTTCAGGTTTTTCAACAAATCGCCGGGAATCACAGTTTTATCATTGTAATCAATAAAACGGCAGCGGTAAAAGTCTTCAAAAGAGTGTCCGATGTCATCCTTGGAAATCCTGTGATTATTCATCAGATAATATTCAATGGATTCTTTTTTCTCGCGGGCTCCCGCCCACGCAGCTTCCATTTCGTCATCCGACAGCAAACCGCGGGTGATAAGAAAATCGAAACGGGTTTTACGGCGGCGTGCGAAACGCCGCTGATTGTAGAAGGCGACGCCCAGAACCTCGGCAATTTCAACCGCCAGACCGACTTCTTCATCGGTAAATTTGCCCTCACCGTATTTTTTGTTGAGGATCTGGATAACTCCCATGAGCTGGTCCTCGTAGAATATGGGAACAGCTAGAATCTGTTTGGTTCGAAACCCGGATTTTTTATCCCAGCTTCCATCGAAAGTCAGTTCAAAATCCATCGCTTTGAGTTCGGCCTGATTGTAGGCATCGCCGATATTGACAAGATTAAACGTGTTGGCCACATAACCCGCGATGCTATGATTATTAATGGGCACACGGATTTCCTTGAGCTGGGAACCGGCCAGAAACATGGAGTAGATTTCGTTGTGGAGCTGATCTACGATATAAATCGTAATCGATTGGGCGTTAAACAGATTCAGGATGCCGTCTTTCAGGTCTACCAGGATTTGCGGTATGTTTTGTGCTGCATGGATGCGGTTGCTGATTTCCTGCAGACTTTTTCGTATCCGCAGTTTTTCATCCACGAAGACAGCTGGATCGGGTTCAGGCTGAAAGCTCATCGAAAAACTTCTCCATATCTGCTTTTGTACAGCGGAGCAGATTTATTATTTTAGCAAGCACAGGGATGAATGTCAATGAAACTGATTGTCAGGTACAGGTTCCTTAAAAAAGAGGAATTACATATCCCGCGCCTCCTTCGATCAACCGGCGGTCACAATTTTTGAAAAATCGGCGATTTTGTGAAACAGAGCGGAGATCTCTGCCAGAAGGGACAAACGATTGAACCGAATCTTTTCATCTTTGTCCATAACCATGACATGATCAAAAAAAGTATCCACGGGGGGACGCAAAGCAGCAAGTTTGTTCAGTGCGGCATGAAAGTCTTTTTCGGCAACGCCTTTTTCCACACGCGTTTTAATGCTGTCAAATGATGAAAACAGTTTGATTTCAGCTTCATGAACAAGCAGGTTGACATCCACCTGGCCGCCGTGAAAGTCTTTTAAAATATTATCCACCCTTTTGAAAGCAACGGAAATGGGCTCAAATTCCGGATTTTGCCGGAAGGACTGCAGAGCTTTAATTTTTTCGATAAGCTGGACAAAATCATCGATGTCCGTTGAAAGAACCGCGTCCACCGTATCATAAGCATAGCCTTGGCTAATCAACTGATTCTGCAGGCGTCCTTTAAAAAACTCCAGTACATCTTTCTTGATTTCTTCGACAGGTTTTTTCAGAACATCTTTGAGTGACGTCAGACTCTCATCAATCAGGTAATGCAGGCTCAAGGCATAACCTTTTGATAATATAATGTTAATTACGCCAAGGGCCTGGCGGCGCAGCGCGTAGGGATCCGCTGTGCCCGTGGGCGGCATCCCCACGGCGAAGAACCCGACGATCGTGTCAATTTTATCGGCAATACCGACGATTGCCCCTTCATCGGTTTGAGGCAGGTCTCCGCCGGCAACAATGGGCAGGTAGTGTTCATAGATGGCGCTGGCAATCTCCGGTTTTTCGCCCGCTAAAAGGGCGTATTCACGGCCCATGATGCCCTGAAGTTCCGAGAACTCGCCCACCATGAGCGATTCCAGATCGGCTTTGGCCAGTAGCGCTGCGCGGTCCACATTTTTCTTTACGGAAGGTTTGACTTTTGATGCGATCTTGACAGCGAGTTTCCGGAAACGCATAACCTTTTTATGGGATGTTCCAAGCAACGTATGAAAGACCACTTTTTTAAGAGATTCCGCACGATTTTCCAGAGGGACTTTTTTGTCTTCTTCAAAGAAAAATGATGCGTCGGCAAGTCGCGCCCGCAGCACTCTTTCGTTGCCTTTGGCCACGACGGCAATGTCGCGGGGCCGGGTATTGCTTACAGCGATGAAGTAAGGCAGAAGTGTCCCTTCGTTATTGACGACAGGAAAATATTTCTGGTGGGAGATCATGGTGGTTGTCAAAACATCCTTGGGAATTTCCAAATAGGCTTCATCAAAACCGCCCCGCACAATCACCGGATACTCCACAATGAAGCTGATCGTCTCCAGCAGGTCGTCGTTATAAAACAGTTCCCCGCCGACTTCAGCTGCCGCTTTCCGGGCTTCCTCCAGGATCAATTTTTTCCGTTCCCCGGGATCAGCAATGACGAAATTCTCTCTGGTTTTGCACAGATAATCATCAAACCCAGTAACCGTAAACGGGTTCGGGCTCATGAAGCGATGTCCATAGGATGTGTTGCCGCTTTCGATGTCTTCAATCTTTACTGGAATTACATCTCCGCCGTATAACGCCAGAATCCAGTGAACCGGACGCGCAAAACGCAAATCATAGTTTCCCCAGCGCATGGATTTCCGGAAAGGGATGGCAAGCATGAACTCCTTGAGGATTCCGGGGAGCAGTTCGGGTGTTTGCTGTCCGGGAATAGTTTTGCGGGCACCGAGATATTCGCCTTTTTCAGTAGTGATGGTTTCCAACTGGGAGACTTCCATTCCCTGTCCCCTGGCAAATCCCAGGGCGGCTTTTGTCGGCTGGCCGTTTTCATCAAAGGCGGCCTTTTTGGCGGGGCCCAGCTTTTCGAGAGTCTGGTCATCCTGCTTCCTGGCAAGATCCGCTATGAGGAGGACAAGACGGCGCGGTGTAGCCAGACATCGTATGCCGTCAAAGGCGATTCGTTTTTCCGTCAGGGACTTGCGGATGATGTCTTCCATGTCAACCACGGCTTTGGACAAAAAACCCGCAGGAATTTCTTCAGTGCCAATTTCAAAAAGCAGTTCGTTGCTCATTTTATCTCCAGGTCGTCTAGTTATTTTTTAAAAGGGGATATCTCATTTCTTCGCGCTGCTTTAAATAAAGCTCGGCGGCCAGCCGCGCCAGATTGCGCACCCGCCCGATATAGCTTGTTCGCTCGGCCACGCTGATCGCGCCGCGCGCATTGAGCAGATTGAAGGTATGGGAGCATTTCAGGCAGTAATCATATGCGGGCAGGGCCAGATTTTTTTCGGCAATGCGTATGGCTTCTTCTTCGTATGTGTCAAAGAGTTTGCGAAGCATCGGGATGTCCGCCACTTCGAAGTTGTAGGTGGAAAATTCCACTTCGCTTTTATGATGCACGTCGCCGTATTTAACGTTGTCTGTCCACTGCAGATCATAGACATTGTTGATGCCCTGGATGTACATGGCGATGCGTTCCGTGCCGTAAGTCAATTCAGCGCATACAGGGCTGCAATCGAAACCGCCGACCTGCTGGAAATAGGTAAATTGAGAGATTTCCATGCCGTCGAGCCACACTTCCCAGCCCAGGCCCCAGGCGCCCAGTGTCGGAGATTCCCAGTCGTCCTCAACAAAACGAATGTCGTGTTCAAGCGGATCAATGCCGAAACTCTTGAGCGAGTTAAGATAGAGTTCCTGGATATTGACGGGCGAAGGTTTCATGATCACCTGATACTGGTAATAATGCTGAAGGCGATTGGGGTTTTCGCCGTAACGACCGTCGGTGGGACGTCTCGACGGTTGAACATAAGCCACGTTCCATGGTTCCGGTCCCAGCGCGCGCAGGCAGGTGGCGGGGTGGAAAGTTCCCGCTCCGACTTCCATGTCGTAAGGCTGCTGGATAACACAGCCCTGAGAGTGCCAGTATTGTTCGAGAGCAAAAATCAATTCCTGAAAATTCACAGGGTCCTCCTTAAAAGGTTGCCTAAAATGAAGTGCCGATCCTTCTGTTGAAACCGTACATGCAATTTACAAGCGGCTAACTATCATGAATGGCTGGAGGGGTCAATGTTAAAGGATGAAGGAAAGAACCATTGAAAGGGGTCTGAATTCGGTTGAACAATCGCTGCTGTCTGACTGAAACATGAATTGTTTCTGCAGTTTTTTATTGACAGGACGAGACAACTTTTCTATGAATGATTCATTCGATAAATTCATCATATTCAGTGAGCTTTTTTGGGACGTTATTAAAAAAATATGCTGAACTTCACATTTCATAATCCCACAAAAGTATTTTTTGGCCAGGACACCATCCGTCAGATTACCAGCGAAATTCCGAAAGACTGTCGGGTGATGATCACCTTCGGCGGAGGCAGCGCCAGGCAAAACAGTGCTCTTGATGAGGTGCAAACCGCCCTTCAGGGGTATGACGTTACCTTGCTTGGCGGCATCGAACCGAACCCGGAATATGAAACACTCATCAAAGGCGTGGTGATTGCCCGTGAAAAGAAAATCAATTATCTGCTGGCTGTCGGCGGAGGATCGGTCATTGATGGAACGAAGTTCATGGCCGCCGCCATTCCTTTCAGCGGAGCCCCGTTTCTGTTGCTGGACAACAAAGGGTCTGACATCCGCCGGGCGTTACCGGTCGGTGCTGTGCTGACGCTGCCGGCAAGCGGTTCGGAAATGAACAACCGCGCCATCATCAGCCGCAGAAATTTAATGGTAAAGCGCGCTGTCATGAATCCTTTCCTGTTCCCGCGGTTCGCCGTGCTGGATCCCACAAAAACCTATACCATGCCTGCCCGGCAGATTGGCAACGGTGTGGTGGACACGTTTGCACATGTCCTTGAGCAGTATATGACTTATCCGGTCGGAGGTACCGTCCAGGACCGGCTGGCTGAAGGGCTGCTCCACGTTCTGATTGAAGAAGGACCGAAAGCGCTGACCGATCCTGAAAATTACGATGTTCGCTCCAACCTCATGTGGGCGGCGACGCTTGGGCTGAATGGACTCATCGGTGCGGGCGTTCCACAGGACTGGGCTGCGCATCGTTTCGGGTATGAATTGACTGCCTTGTATGGATTGGATCATGCCTGCACACTGGCTATTCTGATGCCGGCCATGCTTCAGGTTCGCGCGAGGGGCAAACGGCAAAAACTGCTGCAGTATGCCGGGCGCATCTGGGGCATTGCTTCAGGCACTGAAGAGGAACGAATTGAAGGCGCAATTAACAAGACAAAGATGTTTTTTGAATCCATGGGGCTGCCGACCCGTTTCAGCGGCTGTGATGTGACGGATGTCGATATTGACCGGATCGTCAGCATGCTTGAAGAGCACGGGATGGTCAACCTTGGGGAAAACAATGACGTCACCCTGGAGATGATGCGGAAAATCCTTGAACTCTGTTTATAGATCAAGCGAGTGATCTGATCGCCCAGAAGAAAGATTTTTTATGCATAATATTCTGCCCGAAATCGGGATCGCCGTTCTGGCAGCGACATCACTGGGATTCATCTTTCAGCTTTGCCGTCAGCCGGTCATCCTCGGTTATCTGGTGGCCGGAGCGCTGATCGGACCGGAGATCGGTTTGAAACTGGTATCGGATCCTGCCAATATTGAAGTCATTTCAGAAATCGGTTTAATCCTTTTGCTTTTTATCATCGGTCTGGAACTCAATCCCGCCAATCTTATTTCATCGGGGAAAAAACTCATCTACGCCGGCATCGGCCAGTTTGTCTTTTGTTGTCTGATCGGGCTGGGCTTTTTTGTGTTGCTGGGTTACCCTTTCGGAGGAGACCGCATTGACGCACTTTATCTTTCCCTGTTCTGCGCGTTATCCAGCACGGCCATTGTCGTGAAGCTTCTGTATGACAAGTTTGAACTCGACACGCTGCCGGGCAGGATCAGCCTGGGGATTCTCATCTTTCAGGATTTATGGGCAATCCTGATTCTGGCTTTGCAACCGAATTTCATGAACCCGAAGATGCACCTGGTGGCACTGGCACTGGGGAAGGCCGTTTTGCTGCTTGCCGTTGGTTTCCTGCTGAGTCGTTACGTGCTGCGCTGGATTTTTGCCCGTATTGCCAAAATGCCGGAAATGATAGTGGCCATGTCGATCGCCTGGTGCGCGTTTATGGCGGGACTGGGATCATGGATCGGCATGTCCATGGAAATGGGTGCGCTTATTGCAGGCACGGCGATTGCATCATTTCCCTATGGTGTACATGTTACGGCAAAAGTATTGCCGCTTAGAGATTTTTTTCTAACACTTTTTTTCCTGTCCATAGGCATGAAAATTCCTTTTCCTGACGCGTCAACCTTGACCATGGCTTTCATCATTGTTTTGTTTGTGATCATTTCCCGCTTCCTCACAATATATCCAATCCTGTCTCTTTCCGGCAGCGGGCGGCGGACCAGTTTTATCACCAGCCTGAACCTGGCACAGATCAGTGAATTTTCTCTTGTAGTTGCGGCCCTGGGTGTGAGCTACGGACATATTCAGCAATCCCTGATGTCTCTGATAATTTATGCGATGGCCATTACATCGGTTTTATCGTCTTATTGTATCAAGGGGAGCCACCGGCTTTATCTCGTTTTCGACTGCCTTCTTTCAAAAATGGGATTGCCCTCAAAGGAAACAGAAGAAATTGAACAAGAGGGCAGTGACCATCATCCCATTGTGCTGCTCGGTTATCATCGAGGCGCCCGGGCACTGATTGAAAAAATGGAAGAGACGGCACCGGATCTTTTAAAGAAAATCATGGTGGTTGATTTTAATCTGGAAGTCCTAAAGGAACTGAGCGACCGGAATGTGAAAGGGGTTTTTGGCGACATCAGCAGCATGGATACGCTGGATCATGCCCATGTCGCTAAAGCCGAGATCATTTTCTCAACAATTCCCGATATGCTGCTTAAAAAAACCAGTAACCTGTCGCTGGTAAAAACATGCCGGACTTTAGCCCCCAATGCGATGATTGTGGCCACTGCTGATTCAACGGAGCAGATGGAAGAATTGAAAAAAAACGGAGCCAATGACGTTTTGCTGCCGTATTCATTGATTGGTGAAAACCTGGCGTGGATAATTTTTGACATATATGGTATTAATAACTAAAGAAAGAATCAATAATATTTAAATTAGTTGTCGGGCTGTGTCGATTAAGCATACAATTGATCCCATCCGTAAGGTAACTTGAAGGCAAAAAATAGTAAAAAAAAGTTAAAAATACCATTGACATCCTTTGTGCGATTGGTTATAGTTTTTAGCAACAAGTGGCGAAATGCCGGCGGAAATTTTAATAGAGTTTTTGGTGGTTCGGGATGAACGACTTTCTGAAGAGGAGGGTCGATTTAAATTTGAAAGCAAGAAAAGGAGAGAGACGATGAAAAAAATTATTTCATTAGTTGTAATCCTGATGATGACATGTATTGTCGCAACAGGATACGCGCAGGTGAGGCATGGGTCTTTTGATGTAACACCATACATAGGCTTCTACAAGTTCGAAGGCAACGAGGATATGGACAGTTCGATTGCTCTTGGTCTGCGCTTGGGTTACAATATTACCAAGTACGTCGGCATTGAAGGGTACGCACACTATGTTCCCACCAGAATTCAGTCAGTCGGCCAGGGATATAGCGCTGGTTATTGGGATCCCAACACAGGGCAGTCAATGCAGGCAATTGGCTATGGCATCGAAGGCGTTGTCAATCTTCTTCCGGATCGTAACATAATTCCTTTCCTCGCAGCTGGTATCGGAGGGATGCATTACTCCCGCGCCAATGAAGATACCACGGATAACAGATACAATAAATTTGCGGTGAGTTACGGCGGCGGTTTGAAATGGTTCTTTGCTGAGAACTGGGCAGTGCGCGGTGATGTCCGCCATGTTATGAATTTCGATAGTTTTCATAACAACCTGCTGGGTACCATCGGCTTGACCTATGCTTTCGGTGGCAAAAGATCAGCTGCTCCTCCTGCGCCCGCTCCCGAACCCGCAGCAGAAGCTATCGAGAAGGGAAGAACCACCCTGGATGTAAAGTTTGATTTCGACAAGTCGGTTATAAAAAAAGGTTATTTCGGTGATATCGACAATCTGGTTTCGGTCATGAAACAGTATCCGGAAACCAATGTGGCTCTCGAAGGACATACATGCAGCATCGGCAGTGATGCTTACAACAAGAGACTTTCTCAGCGACGTGCTGATGCCGTGAAGCAGTACATGGTCGAAAAAGGCGGCATTCCTGCAAACCGTCTGAACGCGATCGGTTACGGCGAAGAGAGACCCATTGCTTCCAACGACACAGAAGACGGTCGTCGCCAGAACAGACGTACGGAAGCTGTTGTTGAGTACCTGATCAAGAAGTAAATCGACACAAGTTCTACGGTTACAAAAAAGCCCCCCGGCGTGCCCGTGCCGGGGGGCTTTTTAATTGTATAAATCTAGTTGATCATTTTACGAATCATTGTGCCCGCAGGCGTGTCAATATCTCCATGAAGATAAATACGGTTTCCGCTGTTTGCCTGCTGCAGCCGGTTTCCTTCCTGATCGGTCATTGTTGCGTCGGTTAGAACGGTACCGTTGTCAGGCAACAGCATCTCCAGTTTGTCACCTGCCTCCAGATGATTGCGGACTTCAATGAGCAGCCGTTTTTGAGCCTTATCAATGTTCAGGACAATTCCCGCCGGTTCATGGGTTTGAATGTTTTTGATTTGCGGACTGATTTCCTGTATCTTTTCTTCTGCGAAGGCAAAGCCGGTCGTGTAGCCGCGGTGTGAGGTCGTCTTCAGCTCTTCGATCCATTGCGGATCACATCTGTATTTTTCTTTTTCGTGCATGAACGCGTTGAGCGCCTGCCGGTAGGTTCGGGTCACGACCGCCACATAGTAAGGGGATTTCATGCGCCCCTCAACCTTGAGACTGGATACGCCCGTTGCGAGTACATCCGGCAGATGTTCTATCAGGCACAAATCTTTGGAACTCAAAAGATAACTGAAATGTTCATCTTCTTCGAGAATCAGAGGATCATCCGGGCGTGTCGATTCATGGAGAATATATTCCCAGCGGCACGGATGGGTGCATTCACCTTCATTGGCACTCTTACGGTTGCGCCAGGCCGAGAGATAACAGCGTCCTGAATAAGACACGCACATCGCGCCGTGGACAAAAATTTCCAGCTCCATGCCGGGAGCTGCCGCTGCGATATCTCCGATTTCTTTCAAGGTAAGTTCCCGCGCCAGAACAATCCGTCTTACTCCTTGGTCCTGCCAGAAGCGGACAGCTTCGATGTTTGTTGTATTGGCCTGTGTGCTGAGATGCAGGGAAACTGCGGGAGCGATTTTACGAATCAACCGGATCAGGCCCGGATCACTGACAATGAGAGCGTCCACGCCTGCATCAATCAACCCTGGAAGGGTCTGCCGGACCAGGGCAAGATCCGTGTTGCGGGCGAACGTGTTGATGGCCGCATAAACCCTCACACCCCTGCCATGTGCTTCGGAAACACCCGCCGCCAAGTCATTTAAAGACAATTCGGCAGACGATGCGCGCAGGCTTAAACCCGGCACACCGATGTAGACAGCGTCCGCGCCATAGAGCAGCGCGGTGCGCAGTTTTTCCATATTGCCGGCGGGGATGAGTAATTCAGGCTGGCGCATGGGAAGACTCCACTATGGACAGTACCGCCGTACCTGTTCCATGACCCTCAGGGATTTGACTTCTTTTCCCAGGACATAAGAGATGAAACCGCACAGGATGCTGCGGGATTCGGACGCCAAACTTTCCGGCATGCTGACCATTTTCATTTTTTCCATTTCCATGTCTTTTCCAAGGAGCAGTGTCCGGACAGTTCCGGCGGAAACATGCTGGTCGTATCTTTGCGGCTGGGCACATGTGGTACAGAAAATACCGCCTTCTTTCGGATAGAAATAATATGTCCTGCCGTTGGTTACGGGGGTTTTACAGCGCACACAGGCCATGAGCGCCGGTTCAAAACCGGTAATTTTCAAAAGACGCATTTCAAAGAAGCGAACCGCCGTGTCAGAAACATTATCCCGTGCCAGCAGGGCCAGAAAATCCGCAAGTAGTGCAAAAAGATTTTCATTGGCTTTCCCTTCCATGCTGAAATGATCGGTCAGATCAATGAAATATGAAGCCGTCAGGGTCTTTTCCAGATCCTGCCGGATGATGGGATAATGATCGATGACGTCGCAGGATTCAATGAAGGCTAGGGCGTCACGGTTTTTCCGCGAAAAAATAATATTGGTCAGTGAAAACGGCTCAAAAACATTGGCGAAACGCTTTTTACTTCGCTTGGCGCCTTTGGCGATTCCGTTGATTTTGCCTAACTCACGGCTGTAGAAGGTTACGATTAAATCCGATTCACCGTAGCTTAAGCTTTTCAGGACAAACCCGGTGGTTTTATGGCTTTCAGCGGCACTCATGACTATAACGCACGGCCGTCGTATTTGATGTCGCCCGCCACAATGGTCAGGACGGCGCGCCCTTTCATTTTCCGGCCTGAAAACGGAGAGTTTTTACCCCTTGAAACAAACGTTTTCACATCCACTATCCACGTTTGTTCCGGATCAATGACGGTGATGTCCGCATCGGAACCTTTTTTCAGCGTACCTTTGTTCAGGTTTAAAATTTGTGCCGGATTGTAGGCCATTGCGGCGATCAACTTCTCCCATGTAAGAATGCCTTCGTACACCAGATTCAGGCTCAGGCCAAGCGATGTTTCCAGACCACTGATGCCGCTTGCGGCATATGCGAATTCCACTTCCTTGTCCGTTCGTGCGTGCGGTGCGTGATCACAGGCGATAACATCAATCGTGCCGTCCGCCAATCCTTCGTTTATTGCCGCGATGTCGGCCGCGCTTCTCAGCGGCGGATTGACTTTGTAGCTGGTGTCGTAATCCTGGAGGCATTCGTCGGTTAATGTGAAATAATGCGGAGCGGTTTCAGCCGTTACTCTCAGTCCCCTCATCTTGGCGTCGCGGATCAGGCGTACTGAACCGGCCGTGCTGACATGTGCGATATGAATCCGGGTTTGCGTGTATTCGGCAATCAGAATATCGCGCCCCACCATGGTCTCTTCGGCGATAGAGGGAATGCCCGGCAGCCCCATCATTGTGGACCAGTACCCTTCATTCATCAGACCGCCCGCTGAAAGATTGATATCTTCACAATGCTGGATAACCGGCAGGTCCAGAGAGCCGGCGTATTCCATAGTGTGCCGCATCAGGGCTGCATCCATGACCGGTTTCCCGTCATCGGACAGGGCGATCGCACCCGCTTCCTTGAGGTCCCAGAATTCCGTCATTTGTTTGCCTTCCGAACCGACACTGATCGCGCCGATCGGATATACATTGGCCAGATTGGCCTCAGAGGCTTTTCTGCGGATGAATTCGGTAATGGAGCGGTTATCATTGACTGGTTCCGTGTTGGGCATGCAGGCAATGGAGGTGAAGCCTCCGGCCACAGCCGCAGCCGAACCGGTGACGATCGTTTCTTTGTATTCCAAACCCGGT
>Ga0105104_10002068_pt1 | contig 14804 bp, 7 predicted proteins | sample PPLLaktember2015_3_FD_87034 | JGI IMG/M metagenome (GOLD analysis project Ga0105104, IMG submission 87034) | Freshwater sediment microbial communities from Prairie Pothole Lake near Jamestown, North Dakota, USA - PPLs Lake P7 Core (6) Depth... | ecosystem: Environmental > Aquatic > Freshwater >... | reverse complement strand
GGCGAGACGGGTCCCCGGAGCCGATGACCGGCGAAGGGGTGAAGTGGAAGGGGAAACCGACTACAGCCCCCTGAATTTGAATTTAACTCGAATATTAGTCTTAACTTAGCAGCATTCGGGACAAGCGAGAAAACTATTAGGCTTAACTTAGTGACATTTGGGACAAGCGAGAAAACTATTTTTGCTTCAAATCCTCCAAAAACTCCGACACCGGCTCGACTCCTGTCACCAACAAATGATCCCTGGCTCGCGTACACGCTACATACAACAAATGCCGCTCCGTGTTGTATACATCTTCCAGGTCCGCTTCTTCGGAAATACTCTCTATTCTCTCCTGCAGCGGTATCACCTCATCATCGCACGCCATCGCTACTACCGCCCGAAACTCCAAACCTTTCGCCATATGCATGGTACTCACCGATACATGGGAATCGGCAATATCGATATATTCACCCAGGATTTTGTGTCTCAACTGCGCCTTTCCTATTGCATTTAAAGCACGTTCCAATTGCGCTTCGGATCGAACGAAAACCCCGATTTCATGGGGTTCGATTCCCTGGTTGCACCACTGGATTAATTGCTCGCTCACGATCCGGGTCTCCTCCTCCTCTCCTGATACAGCACGGATAACCGGGGCCGGGCCATTAAAAACGGAAACCGTGCCCCCCCGCTGTTCGGTATTGCCGTCTACGTCCGACGTTTCGGGTTCCAATAACCGGTCGGCTTGCATTCGAATTTGATGGGAAGTGCGGTAATTGATGTGGAGGGTGTGAGAGCGGCCTTTGATATCTACACCGGCATTCTTCCATGAAAAGGGCTGTTGGAAAATGCGTTGGCCCAGGTCACCGGTGAAGAAAAGGGCATTGGGCCTTTGATCCCCCAGTGCTGCGAGGAACCGGAGTTGAGGAATGCTGAGGTCCTGGCATTCGTCCACTACTGCAAAATCGAACGGAATATTCTTTTTTTCGGCAATATGTAGGGCCAATTGCCGGAACATCATGCCGGTGGTGACCATGCTGCGGGTGTTTAATTGGGAGCGTACGTCGTCGAATATCGACCACAGGGTGAGCCGTTGGGGTTCCGACAGCCGGGTTTTTCTTCCCAACCGGGGGACATCGCGGTATTGTTCCCAGGTTTCCAACTGCCAGGCGTCGACGATTTCGGTCCATTCGTTCATCAAGAATTGGATGGTGAATTTGGGATTTTTTTCCAGTTGGGCAGAGTGGGATAAGAGGTCGCGGACCACCTGGGGGGAAGCGAGGGTGAACCGGCCGATTTGCAATTCAAACAGGCGTTTTCCAATGGAATTGATGGCATAGACATCGATGCGTTCGGCGAGACGGGGTTGGTTGGAGATCAAACGGAAGAGTTTGGTTTTGAGGGATTTGGCCAGTGTGGGAGTGAAGGTGGTGAGCAAGATGCGGCTGTCGGGATGGGTGCGGGCCAGGTACACGGCGCGGTGCAAGGCGGCGATGGTTTTACCGGTTCCGGCGGAACCGGAGATGCGGGCGGGTCCGTTGAAATCCTGCTGCACCAATTGGCGCTGCGCGGGATGGAGGAATATACTCCATTTCTCCCAGGGATAGTCGAGGGCGCGTTCGAGTTCTTCGATATTGTCGATGACGCGGAAGCGGCGCTGGGCATCGGGGTGTTGGAACGCATCGGGCAGTGCCGTGTATTGAATACGGGGTGAGGGTTTGCCGCCGGTGGCCAGTTCCAGGAGTGCCTCTGCGGCTTCAGCGGGTAGATGGTCCGCCACCAGCAGCAGGGTATTATCGTCATGGACCTGGCGCACATCATCGATCCACTCCGCGGGTACGCCGTAATCCATCAGCTCATCCGGGGTGATATGGGCAAACAAGGGTTTTTGGCCGGTTTCGGTTTCCGCCACTGTCGGTTTGATGATTTCCCGGACCGTTTCGCGAATTTCCACCAATTGGGCTGCGCCGGTTTTCGGGTGTGTTTCCAGTTTGCGGCGTTGGGCCCAAGCGTAGGCTTTGTCGTGGTGGTCGATATAGCAGACTAAGAAGCTGGATTGGGTGTTGTGAACAATAATGCGGATATCGTCATTGACGCGGAGGGAGCGGAAGTTTTTATCGCGGGGGTTTTCCAGCTTATGGTAATGGAAACCGGGGTTAAGGGGGTTGACCTGGAGGTCGAAAACCGTGGTTTTAGCTGCTTTTTGTTCCTCGTTGGTGAGTTTGGCGAGGCTGTCCATAAAGGTATCGGCGATTTTGAATTCGATTTTGGATTCCATTTATTTCACCCTGAAGACTTTCATCACTTCGTCGCCGAGGTGGTTGATGACTTTGACGGCGAACCGGCCGGATCCCGGGGTGTCGAAGGGCCGGGATATGTCGCTGTGGAGGCTCTCCCATGCTTCTTCGTCGACCTGGGCTTTCAGGGTTGTTTTGAGTGCTTTGTAGGGGTCGTTGGCGCCCAGGAAATAGGCGTGGCGGACAAAGAAGCTCTCTTCGTTGTAGTCGGTGTCGATGAACCAGCAGGCGATGCCTTCGGGTCCGTCGCTCCGTATTTCGCCGGTTCCGGGATGGAACACATCCACGCCCAGGACCTGGACGCGCACCTGGCCTTTTTCGCAGTAATGGATATGGATTTCGGGTTCGCCGAAAATAACAAACAGGTTGCCTTTGCCGGTGTTTTTCAAATCCGTTGCCATGTGTAAGTCGGCGTTCATGCGGGCTTTGAGTACCTGGATGCGGCCCAGTTTCGAGAATTCGGTGGAGTGGGCGTCATAGTTAAAGGCGCAGGCGATGAGTACATCGAACTCTGCATCGCCGGCTTCGCGGGCGGCCTGTACCAGGTCGATGCGGCTGACGGTGCCGAATTCCGGACCGATAAATATGGCTGCGCGTCTTTCTTTACCGGCCTCTTTGGCTCCTTCCATGTAGCGGCCTTCGGCGCAAACGAGATCCCCGGGCCAGGGGGTGAGGGAGGAAAACACGATCTTGTCTTCTTTGCGGGCTTGCTGCACGCCGGACATCTTGAGGTTTTCGAGGATCATCTGGGCAAAATCCAGGGGCAATGGTCCGACGTCTGCCTTCTCGCTTCCCCTGTTCCAATTCTCGCGTTCATCGATCATTTCGTCGTTTTCATCCACGGCCATGACGCGGTGCGGCGAGAGGCTTTCTACGGTAAAGGGACCCGCGACGCGTACTTTTTTATTATCTTCGTAGGGCTTGTCGTATAAATATTCGAATTCGGCTTTGTCTGCAATGGATTTATCGATTCGTTTTTGGCGGGCGATGCGGAGTTCCCACCATTCCGCGTGGAGTTGCCGTACGGGTTCGGGCCATTTTGGATCGGCATCGCGGGGGATTTGCCACTCTTCCCAGGATTGACCGAGGGCAGCGTTGATTTGGGAGCGGAGGGGTTCGAGCCTGGCCTGGAAATCGTCCCAGATGACGTCGATTTCTTGGTTGTTGGCAATGGATTTGAGGGTAATATGGGGCACGCGTTCGTAGACGAAGCCGCTGCGGATGCTGTTGTGAGTGGGGGAGGAGGAAACTGCCTGGGCGGTGATTTTGGCTTCCATGAGTTGGCCTTCGGGGGAGTCGGAGAGAAGGTAATAGGGATACCGGGCGCCCATGATGCGGGCGCGGGCCAATGCGAGGGCCACGCGGGAGGTGTCGACGGTAATCCAGCGCCGGCCCCATTGTTCGGCGACATAAGCAGTGGTGCCGGAACCGCAGGTGGGGTCCAGGACGAGATCGCCGGGATCTGTGGCCATTAATATGCAACGTTCGACAACTTTATTGGATGTTTGAACTACATAAATCAATTCGGTGCCTATTTGAAGTGATTCCCAGCGATCAGTAATTGGAATAACAGAGAAGTCGTCTATATATCGTTTATATCTAATAGTGTATGGTCCAGCAAACACACGACCAGCTTTTGCTAAATTTTGAAGCCCAAGAGCAGTTGTTTTCCAATGGTTGCTGGGGCCTGGTTTATACTCTCGGGCTTGAAATTTAAAGATTTGTTCATCAGATGCCTGCCCAGAACTGATTAAACTAGTGTGTCGGAATATTCTTCCGCTTGGAAGGATTACTTTTCTTTCAACCTCAAATTTATTTAAACGTCGCTCTGTACCATCATTTAACTCTATTTGATCGTATCGGTAAGAAGATACATGCCCTGCTATTCTTTCATTATAAAGTTGTCGATATTTTATTAGGGCTTTAGATTTTGCATACCATAGTATGAAGTCAACCGTATTTGATATTAAATTTGTTTCTTGACTCCCTGTCTTTTGTACCTGTATGTTGGAACAATAGTTTTCCTCCCCGAAAACTTCGTCCATCAGCGATCGAATTCTATGGACGTTTTCGTCGCCGATCTGTACAAAGATGGAGCCGCTCTCGGTCAATAAATCCCTGGCTACAGTGAGGCGGTCGCGGAGGTAAGTCAAATAGGAGTGGATGCCGTCCCGCCAGGTATCGCGAAAGGCCTTGACCTGCTCAGGTTCGCGGGTGATATGCTCGATATTGCCGTCTTTGACATCGCGGCTGGTGGTGGACCACTGGAAATTGGAATTGAACTTAATGCCGTACGGGGGATCAAAATAAATACACTGGACCTTTCCACGCAAACCTTCGCGTTCGGCCAATGAGGCCATGACCTGCAAACTGTCGCCCAGGATCATGCGGTTGGACCAATTGGCGTCGTGTTGGTAGAATTCGGTTTTGGCGTTTTCACTGGGCAAACCGTTGAAATCGGCGAAAAGGTCCCGCATGGTGCCGGTTTTTTTTTCTTCGCCTTTTTCCGTGAAGCGCTGGAGATCATCGATGAGGACTTTGGGGTGAACTTTCTCCTGGATGTAGAGGGGAGGCGCTTGGACTACAAGATCGGACCAATCCTGTTCGTCTTTGCCGCGCCAGACCAATTGAGGGTCCAGGTCGCGATTGCGGCGCTCATACGCGATGCGAATGGGATTTTGCTCTTCGTCTTTCATCACGGATTGAAATTCGGCAGTGGGGATGTTCTTTCGTTTGTCTTCAGGGTGTTTGATGGTTTCAACGGTTTTGGTTTGGATTGTCCTGGCCATGTTGGTTTCCTTGTTATTATAATTTATACGGGTGTTTTAGCGCCCCCGGCTGGGGAGGAATCTTCCCTGGGTTGTTTAAGAGAAGAAAATTGCTCGATAACGTGATTCAATTGCTCCTGGATAGTATAAACTTCGGTGAATTCGGCGAAAGCCCAGCGGCCATAGCTCCCGTTGTTATTGACACCGGGGATCCAGTAGGCGTCCATGGTATTTTTTTTCTCTTTGGCGTCTTCGCGGCGAAAGCCCTTGATTTCCACCACGAGGTGGAGGAGGTCGTTGGGGCCGTTTCCATCATCCACCAGGGCAATAAAGTCAGGGATATAAATACGGTTGTTGGAGCCGAAACGGTAAGGGACTTCGAGGCCGAGGTTGTGGTTTTTAACATAAGCGACGATTTTGGGGTGGGATTCGGCGACCCGGCAGAATTCGGCTTCCCAGTCGCTGTCCAGGATTACCCAGTTGATTTGGCATTTCCTGGGGTCGGTTTTCCACCGGTTTTTCCTGGAGGTATTGAAATTGACGTGGATAGAGGAGCCTGTGGGGTTGTAAGGGTCGAGTACGGCTTTAATGGGTTTGTTTCCCAATAAGCTGGCGGTAATGGCGGCGGTAATACGTTCGCAAGCCATATCCGCGAGTTCCTGGTACATCAACTGCGCCGGGTAAGTACCGCCCTCGCAAACAAGGTATTGGTCGAGCCATTGTTTGGCGATGCGTTTGAGCTGGCCGAAAAGGTTGAGTTTCGGGTCTTCGCCCGGGTCACGCCATTTGTTATAAATCAAACGCCTGGTTAAATTATAAAGAATTTCAGAATGACGGATATTATTGGTATGAACCAGGTTGAGATCGACACCTTCGCCGATAATTCCTTCATTTCGGGTGTCGGAAGGCCCGACGAGGTCGGGGTTGAGCACCAGGGTGGAATCGTCATTAAACTCGGCAGTGAGACGCTCCTCCGGGAGTTCGACGCGATACCCTTCGACATTGGGGAAACGGATTTCCAGGTGGTCGCGTTCCGGGGAGACGGCTTTGACATGAATGGTTTCGCAGGGTTTTTGAGGGGGAGCGACAACGGGTTTGGCGGTAAAGTCGAAAGGAATCCCCAAGATGTCCGCATATTCGACATTGAACAGTTCATGGTCATTGAGTTCATAAGACTGGCGGCGCAGCGCGCGGCCGATAACCTGTTCGCAGAGCAATTGAGTTCCGAAAGCCCTGACGCCGAGGATATGGGTAACGGTATTGGCGTCCCATCCTTCGGTGAGCATGGAAACGGAGACGACGCAGCGGATGGATTCGCCGAGGCGGTCCCGCTTGCCGACCGTATTCATGACTTCCCGGAGCAAATCCTGGTCCGACAGGTTTTCAGCTTGCAGGCGATCCCCGGTCCGTGCGATAATCTCATTTCTGAAACTTTCGATTTCAGGTCCGGCCATGGCCCGGAAATTATCATCCAGTGCCTCGCCGGATTCGAGTTGTTCGCTGTCAATGAGTAAAGTCCGGGGCCTGGGAATGGGGTTTCCATGTTCATCGAAATTCCGGAACAATTCCAGGCGTCCATTTACAATAATGGAAGAGCCGTCTTGGTTTTCCTTTCGGAAACCGGAGATATAATCGTAAACGAGTTTTGAAGTAGAAGTATTGTTGCAGACGACGATAAAGCAGGGAGGGACACGGATGCCGGCATCTTGCCACAAGTAGAAGGTTTTTTCATAGTGGCCGTATAGGGCTTCGAGAGCGGTTTGGAGTTCGACCGGGAGGCTGAGTGGGTCGAGGGTCCCGGCTTTGCCCCTGCCTTTTTTAGGCATGCGGGTGCGAATATGCTCCCAGAGGTTCCTGAATTTGGGCATATCTTCGTCGGGGATATTATCGGCGATGGGAACGCGGGGGAGTTTGACAATGCCGCATTCGATGGCATCCATGAGAGAGAAATCGCTCATGGTCCAATGGAAGAGGGTTGTTTCGGAATACCCGGAGCCGCGGAGGAAGAAGGGAGTTGCGGAGAGGTCCACCACGCGGTTTAACCCGAGTTTTTGTTTTATCATTTCGATGCCTGAAATCCAGAGGCGAGCGGCTTCGTTGTTTTTTTCGGCTTCTTTGATCTCGTCGCCTTTGAGGTCTTCTTCGCTGTCATTGCCGGGTTTTTCCCGGTAACAGTGGTGGGCTTCATCGTTGATCACCATGATGTTCTTAAATCCGCTATTCATGATTCGTTTGACCATTTTTCCATCGGTTTCCGCTGTGTTTAAAGGTTCCCCCCTGCCCTGGAGCAGTTCGCGTCCGATTTTTGAAACATCGATAGTATCGCGGAGTTTAAACGCATGGAAGTTGGTAATGACGATTTTGGCATGTTCCAGGCTGTGAAGCATATCTTTAGGGACCAATTCGCTTTTTTTGTAGAGGGTGTAGGGGTCATTGGGCTGGAGGACACGGAGGCGGTCGCGAATAGTGAGACCCGGGCAAACCACGAGGAAGCCGCGGGTAAATTTCGGGTTCCCGGGAGATTGTACGGCGTTGATGGTTTGCCAGGCGATAATCATGGCCATAACCGTGGTTTTGCCTGCACCTGTAGCGAGTTTTAAAGCGATCCGGGAAAGCTCCGGGTTGGCTCCATTGTTGGCTTCATCGAGGTAATCGAGAAAAGCTTTGCCTTCTTTCCCGGTTTTAGGTGCGACCTCGGTCAGGTAGATCAGGGTTTCCACCGCTTCGATCTGGCAGAAAAAAGGACGGATATTATTAAAATGATGATGCCGCCAGTGTTGGAGTAAGCGAGCTGTTTCCGGGGTAACCCGCCAGTCGTTGGGGTTTTTTAAGTCGCGCCAGGCGTCGATTTTCTTGCGAAGGGCATTGATCACCACATTGTGGTCGTACTTTTGTTCCGGGGTAGAGAGGCCTTTTCCTTCGTCGAAAAGAAGGGTGCGTTGTTCCGGCTCACCCTTTTGTTTCCTGGGTTTGGGAATGGGAGTAATGTATTCGGCGAGGCGTCTCTTTTCAATGATTTTCCCCGTAGGTTGGTGGTCTTTATCCAATTCCCAATGGCGCTGGGGATAGTAGTACGGGGAATTCAAAATCGGCTGCTCAAAAAATCGATTATCCATGTTTTCGCTTCCTCCACAGGAGAAATTAAAGACTAAAAAACAATTAACCAATACGAATAGGTAATTATAGTGATTTTTAAACAGCAAGTCAACCCGCAGGTTGTGCCTGCCGGCACTGGATTTGTTATTTGTTAAGTTAAAAAAAGTAGACAGGTGCCTGGGTTATAATAAATGATAAATAAAAGTTCTTTGGCCCACCTTTCTTACAAGAAAGGTGGGTTGACTTTTTTTTTTCACAAGCTTAAAATGGCAGCTATGAAAAATCTAACAGCCAACCTATGCGCGGTCCTGTGTCTCTTTTTTATTACCATACCTATGGAAGCCCTGGATATCCCCCTCACCATTAAAAACCGGGAATCCACTGCCAAACCCAACGAACCGATTACCTGCGGCATCCCTTTCGCCGAAGGCGCCCTTCTTAATACCTCCAAAATCCGAATCCTCCAAAATAACACCGAAATCCCAGCCCAATTCAAAACAGCCGCCCTGTGGCCTGACGGAAGCATCCGATGGCTGCATGCCAATTTCCAGGTAGACCTCCCGGCTTCCGGCACCGCCTCTGTAACTGCCCAAACCGGCTCCTCCCCCACTTCCTTCTCCGGCATTACCCTGGATAACCAATCAAACCAACTAACCATCCACACAGGCACCGCAGATTTTACTTTCAACAAAAACCAATTCTCTATTTTCGGTCAATCCTTCGAAGTGGTTTCATCCGGGACGACCTACACCGCCGTGCCGAAACCGTCAAACTGGACAGTGGAAGAGTCGGGGGCCATAAAAACCATTATTAAAGTGGAAGGGGAGTTTTACAACGGTTCGACCCTCTTTAAAAACTCGCTGGTGGGCTTTCGCGCGAGGCTCTTCTTCTTTCGAAATAAATCGGGGATCCGGGCTCAATTAACGTTTAGAAACAACAACTCCTTCGGTTGGAACTACCAAACGCCGGGGCCGATTGCAACCCTAAGCGGCGCACGGTTGGGTACTGCACTGCTGGCTTCAGGGGGTTCGTATGTGTTTGGCCAGGGTGTGGAGAAAACATGGAACCTGGAAATATCGGATTCGGGTTCTGTAACGGTCCGGGAAAGCCGGTACAATGCGAACGGGAGTTTAAAAAGCGGGTATAAACCGCCTTACCCGGTCGGGATTGCTTCACCGTCTTATTACTCTTCAACCCAAGCATGGGGCCAAATCACTCCTCCTTTAAGCGGTTTCGAGAGCAGTTTCCAGGCGGACCTGGACTTATTCGAGAAACTCCAGCGGGCCAAAACGATTTTCAGCGACGTGGAAAACCCACCGGGTTTAACAGGGAAAACGGTTTTCGGGCACCTGTACCAGGACATAAACAGTTGGAACGACTATGGGGACTTGAGATGGGGCGGAAGCTACGGGAGCCTGTCGGGAAACCACTACGATTGGCCTTTCGGGATGCTGCTGCAGTTCCTGCGAACGGGGAAATTGGAATTCTTCGACGCAGCGCATGTTTTTACAAGGCATGAAATCGATTTCGATATCTATCATACGAACGAAAACGGCACGGCGTATAACTACCAAAAACAATGGGAGAGCCGGCCCTCCCACGAGACAGCGGATAACGTATTCGGACCGGGACGCCCCAGCCACACGTGGTGCCAGGGTTACGCATTGTATTGGTTATTAACGGGAGACCCGCGGGGTTACGACGGCTATACGGAATTGATGGAAGGAATCCGGCAGTATGTTTATGAATCTTTCAATAACGAGGGGTACATCGATACCAATGAACTGCGCATCGCAGGTTGGTTAGTGGATAACTTGATGGTATTGTGGCGGATCGAACCGGCTCACGTGTTTTCCACAAGCTACGGGAACAAAACGATCCGGCAGGCCATCAAAGACATTTTTAAAAGCGTCTTCGACCTGGAAGCGGCAGCAGGCAAAAACGGTTATGTGTACGCGGAAAACCCACCGGACCCAACGCTCCGGCAGCCTTTGATGAATTGCTATTTCCTGGAACCGGCAATCAAAGCCTATTCGGAAGTGTTTAAAAACCGGGATGCGTCTTACGCATCGGGATTACTTGGCTTGATCCGGCGCATGACGACATGGTTGATCTCCATTACTTATGGAGGCGATACCAACAGCCAGGGTCATTACAGGCCGCGGCAAATTCCTTACATGGTGGATACGGACCTGGCGCAGCAAACGGATGGTCAAATCCCTTACGTGCTGATGACAGCCAACGCGGCAGGGTTTTGTTTTATGGAAACGGGAGAGCAATCTTACACCGATTATATGAGACCGGCTTTCCGGGATTATATCCGGTACCTGGGTGTGGACGCGGGCGACCGTTACATCGAAGACCCGACACAGCGAACACCGACGGCGTATAACTCCAGCGTATACACGGATACGGAATCGAAGGTCCACGGGTGGTCCAGCCGTTTCGGTCAATACTACCTGGCGGCGGAAGCTTCATCTCAAAGCTCGACGCTGCGGGTGACCTCTCCCAATGGAGGGGAAAACTGGGTGGGCAACTCTTCGCATTCGATTACCTGGATTTCTACGGGGGGGCTTTTTTATAAAACCGCCCCCTCCACCCCTGGAAAATTTTTTATTAATAAAAAGTTTGGGGAGGGTCCAGGGAACACTTTTTCAAAAGGGTTCCCCGGTGCGGGAGTCAGTGCGGTTAAAATCGCGTATTCGACAGACAACGGCGCGCATTATAATACGGTTACAGCCGGCACATCCAATTCGGGCTCTTTTACATGGACGGTTCCCAACACGCCCTCTACCCAATGTCGAATAAAAATCAACGATGCTTCCAATTCCAGTGTTTTCGATGTGAGCGACAGCGTTTTTACGATATCTGCCCCGGTTACTTCAACCATTACTTTGAACCGCAGCCGTTTAAATTTCGGTGCGGTTTTGGGTTCCGGCGGGGCAGTGACACCGGTACAAACCGTCACGCTGGGAATCGGCGGAAATACGGCGTTGAATTGGTCCGCTGCGTCAAGTGCAGCCTGGGTTGTTGTATCTCCCACTTCAGGGAGCGGGCCCGGGCTGCTTCAAGCGAGTGTAAATCCCACGGGAATAAACCCAGGTACCTATACAGGAGCAATAACGGTTACCGCACCCGGCGCTTCCAACTCCCCGCAAACGGTCCAGGTGGTTTTAACCGTGTACAGCCAGGGCGCTTCGCCCTTCGGTTCTTTCGATTCCCCCGCGGATCATGCCGATGTAACCGGCAGTATTGCAGTTACCGGTTGGGCGTTGGACGACGTGGAAATATCCCAGGTTCAAATCTGGCGGGAACCGGTAACAGGTGAAGGGGTGAACCTGGTTTATATCGGGGATGCGGTCATGGTAGACGGTGCACGGCCGGATGTGGAGCAAGCTTACCCGGGTTACCCGTTCAATTACCGGGCAGGATGGGGATACATGCTGTTGACTTACGGTTTACCGCACCAGGGGATGAACGATACATTTACACTTCATGTGATTGCCCTGGACGTTGAAGGCAATTCCCGCGAACTGGGAGATAGAACGATTCACTGCCACAACGAGGATGGGGTTAATCCCTTCGGGGCCATCGATACTCCGGCTCAAGGAGGAACGGCTTCGGGCAAGCAATATATCAATTTCGGTTGGGCACTCACGCCTCCGCCTTCGGTTATTCCGACCAACGGCTCGACGATTGGGGTATACATCGACGGGCAATACAAAGGCCACGTGGTATACAACCAATGGAGACCGGAAATCAAAACATTGTTTCCATCTTACTTGAACAACGACGGGGCAGGGGGATATTTTGTTTTGGATACGACGGGATATGGGGATGGATTGCATACCATCGGATGGGCGGTTCAAGACAATGGGGGGCATGTGGACGGGATCGGCAGCCGGTTTTTTACGATTTATAATCACGCAGCGGGGGCTTATAATCCGGGGGCAGGTCTAAAAACACTTGGTGTTACAGGTCTGTCGGTTAACCGGGACGGGATTTCCGTTCTAAAAGGATTTGACCGGATCGCGGGGGTTGAATGGGTTTACCCCAACGAGAGTGGGGATTGCATAATCGGGGTTGCTCCGCTGGAGCGTTTGGAAATCGATTTAAATGCTGGAGAGTTCCGGTGTTGTTCGGGGTATATGGAAGTGGGAGAGGAATGGCGGGCGCTTCCTGCGGGTTCTGTGCTGGACAAGGAAATAGGAATTTTTTATTGGCAGGTATCCCCGGGTTTTTGGGGGAAATACGGTTTGGTTTTTGTGGGTGAGAAGGAATATAAAACGGTACAGGTTTGGGTGGAAAAAAGGGGACAGGATAGAAAAGGAGGGTAGGAAGAAAAGCTAGCGGCATCTGGGGGAGTGAAAAAAATTCGACTAATCTCTCAGCCTGTTAAAAAACAGGAACATAACTCTTCCCTGCTTTTAAAAGGTCTTCTCTCCTTATTTTTTGCTTTATTTTTTTTCTTAAAAGGTCCAGGGCTTCATTAATCATATCGGTTTTGCTTTTAAACCCCAGGGCTTTATATTTTTCCAGGTATCTCATATTTTCGGGTTTTAGTATTTCTAACTCCATTGTGGTTTACCATTTTTTATTATTATATATCGAATTGAGATTCTTTTCAAATTTGTTATTACTTTTGCCTATAGGTATGCACGTCCATTTAATTAGCGAGGATTTTTCTCTATCGACGAAAAAAAAGGGGAAAAGCGAACAATAATGCTGAATATTGAATTATGAATTGACTTTCGGGCGAACACATCGATGGTCGTTCGCCCCTACGGAATATTGGGCGTGTTTAGATCACGCCCTACTTTTACCTCGCGCTGCATCACTCATCACTCATCATTCTAAAAGCACCGACATGCCCCTTGAGTGTAGAAAATCACTTTTAAATTGAGAATTGCTACTGCCAGCCTTCCCCACTGGAAAAACTCTCCGAAATCCCGGTTTTTTCCCGGCCTGGCCCCTTATAGTAATAGCCGCATCGATTTTTCAAGATTTCATTGCCAGTATTCTTTTGAGAGATTGTAGAACTTTGTCAAATAGTTTTCGCATGCTTCGATTATTTCTTCGACTTTTTTTATATCTTCTTTCGCAATATCAGCCTCGATAGTTCCTCCAAAATCGTAATCTCCCGTATGCCTTTCTATAAATATTTTTTGTATTGTTTTTGAAAAATGATCGGGGAAAATTCCAGCTTTGATAAATTCCTTATTAAATGAGCTAATAGTCCCTTTATGTGAAGAAAAATGCAATTTTTTGCTCATCAATACTGCGGAAATAGTATGAAAAATTGCATAATACAGACGTGAAACCGAATCATCATACCGTTCATTTTCAAAATTTAACCTGGCGGTTTCCAGTTTTTCGCGCCCCTTTTTTAGCATCAGTTTAACGACTTCTATATCTGGGTTATCAGTCATAGTTCTACCCCTTCTTTGAGAATATTCAATCCGATAGGGAACCTCTTTTTCAGTTCCCACTCCTTTTGGTCGCAAACAATACAACCGATTAATTCATAGTATTTATCCATTATTTCAACGCAAGAATCCAGGATGACATCCTGGATATATTTCTCTTTTTTGTCTACAATAACCAGGATATCGTAATCGGAGCCCTCAGTGAAATCGCCTCGCGCATGAGAACCAAATAAGATAATTTTTTCCAGGTGGCTTTGCAACTTGTTTTTAACAAGCCGTGCAAATTCCTTCCCCACTCCATCGTGTGGTTTTACTATCGGTTGCAGGGCTGCTTGTTTTCTTTTCATTTTCAAATACCTTTAATAATATAGAATTTCAAGCACAATTTGTCAAGAAAAAAAGCTTAAATCTGCATTTAGGCGAAAAAGAAACAGGCTGCCAGGTTGTCCCACTGGAAAAACTCTCCGAAATCCGGCATAATATCGGCATGTATATTTTGGGAATCGAATCATCCTGCGACGAAACAGCAGTGGCCGTTATTGAACGGGAAGAACAAAACCGCGTTCTCAACGAACAAATCAAATCTCAAATCCCCCTCCACGCCAAATACGGCGGCGTTGTCCCGGAGGATGGGGTTAATCCCTTCGGGGCCATCGATAGTCCGGCTCAAGGGGGCACAGCTTCGGGCAAGCAATATATCAATTTCGGTTGGGCACTCACGCCTCCGCCTTGGGTTATTCCAACCAACGGCTCGACGATTGGGGTGTACATCGACGGGCAATACAAAGGCCACGTGGTTTACAACCAATGGAGACCGGAAATCAAAACATTGTTTCCATCTTATTTGAACAACGACGGGGCCGGGGGATATTTTGTTTTGGATACGACGGGATATGAGGACGGTTTGCATACGATCGGATGGTCGGTTCAAGACAATGGGGGGCATGTGGACGGGATCGGCAGCCGATTTTTTACGATTTATAATCACGCAGCGGGGGCTTATAATCCGGGGGCAGGTCTAAAAAAACGGGGTGTGACAGGCCTCTCGGTTAACCGGGACGGGGTTTTTGTTCTAAAAGGATTTGACCGGCTCGCGGGGGTTGAGTGGGTTTACCCCAATGAGAGTGGGGATTGTATAATCGGGGTTGCTCCGCTGGAGCGTTTGGAAATCGATTTAAATGCTGGAGAGTTCCGGTGTTGTTCGGGGTATATGGAAGTGGGAGAGGAATGGCGGGCGC
>Ga0105104_10002065_pt1 | contig 14821 bp, 11 predicted proteins | sample PPLLaktember2015_3_FD_87034 | JGI IMG/M metagenome (GOLD analysis project Ga0105104, IMG submission 87034) | Freshwater sediment microbial communities from Prairie Pothole Lake near Jamestown, North Dakota, USA - PPLs Lake P7 Core (6) Depth... | ecosystem: Environmental > Aquatic > Freshwater >... | reverse complement strand
GGCGCAGCACCTTCTGACTCTATAAGCAGAGACGACTACAACAAGATTATCGCCGGGCCTGTTCGCAGGCGGCTGGCCGACCTCAATTCCAAACCGGAAATCAAATGCCTGCTTACGACTTACGGAGTGCCTTTCAAGGTCGGGCCCCGCGGCCCGCTAAAAGACCGCCAGGTTCGATTAACACAGCTTCAGGAATCGGTTCAGCGATATGAAAAGGCCCTTGCCGATAAATCCGATTCGACCGATGAGCAGGGCAAACTCAAAAGAGAGCTTGCGAGAGTCAAATCCGATATTGATCGGATTACAGGCAAAGAGACCGATGCCGGCGTTGACAGCGAGCTTTCGATGGTGATGTTCGATGATTACGAATTATACCGCTGGCAGCCGAACCAGTTGACAAGGACAAGCCGGTATCCCACGGAACTGGCTTTAACGATTATGGCCTGCCGGCTCGACGGCCCCACGCCTGAGATTGCAAAAGGGCTTGTCGATAAGGCAATCGCCGCGGAAAAAACGGGTCTGCACGGCTCGGCTTATATCGACTCACGCGGCATCGCCGACGACAAACAGCCGGCATCCTTCGGGCATTACGACCAGTCGCTGCGCGATTTGGCGGTCCTGCTTCGTATTCGCACGACCATGGAGGTCAAAGAAGAACGGACCGATAAGCTTTTTGAATCCGGAAGCTGTCCGAATACGGTGATTTACTGCGGCTGGTACAGCTTGAAAAAGTACGTTGATTCTTTTGAATTTGTCGATGGCGCTATCGGCTTTCATATCGCGAGTTTGGAGGCCGTTGACCTACGAGATGCCAACAGCGCCGAGTGGTGCCCGGCCATGCTGACCCACGGGGTAACCGCGACCTTAGGCGCAGTGGCCGAGCCATATCTGCACGCTTTTCCAAATCCCAATGATTTCTTCCTCGAACTGATTGAAGGCAAAACGCTCGTCGAGGCATTCTATCGCACAGAACCCTTCTGCTCCTGGCAGATAATCCTCATCGGCGACCCCCTCTACAGACCCTTCGGCAAATAACGGACGCCGCGGGCGACGATGGCGGCGATAATCCCTAAAAACGCGAATAACAGGTCGGTGGCGGCGAAAGGCCTGGCTAATAGAACGGAGCCGCCTTTTACAACAAATAGAAGAACAACCGGGCCGGCAAGAGCTATTATCAGCCATTTAAAAAATGTCCGGCACGGCAAATACAGGTCCATAAATTTTGCCCAGATTAACGCGAAGCCGCCATAAGCAAAAATGTGAAAGGCGGTATTGGCGACAGGCGCCAGCTTTGACAGGTCGGTATGGACCAGGTTTGTTACGCCAAAGATTGTTATCGCCATGACCATCGGCAACGCCTGCCAGAATGACAGAAATGTAAACAAAACAAGCCCCGTCATTATCCCCACCGCGTTTGCCGCAAAGTCCTCTATATCACAAGACCTTCCAAACCAGGGTTGGCTTAATTCATCCAAACCGCCATAGGCGGCCGCCGCCAAAAGAACCAGCCATGTCCAGCGGCTGCGCCAATTTACCTTCCTGTCGTGGTAAACGGTAAACCACAGCAGAAAAACCAGGTTAATATATCCAAGGAAATGAAGCCACTTGTCCGATACCTGCGCCTCATAGACCAGCTTAGGTATCGGCATATGCGTAACGACAACCAGCGCTATCCAGTAAAGCACCAGCAGTGCGATAGTTATTTTTTGTCTGCGAATCAATATCATAGGTAAAAGGACTTCAATTTTAGCACAATCGGCGTTAATATACAGCCCGAAGGAGTAAGATTATGCTGAACGATAAAAATTTTCTCAAAACCGGTTTTATCGCGATATGTTTGTGTTTGCTTTGCGCATTGGCAGCCGGCCAGACAGTTAAGCGTATTCGGGCCGGCATGAAGGTAATTCAGCTCCCCGACCCGAACACCTCGGGTACAATGGCGATTGAAAAGGCGATAAGCAAACTGCGGAGTGTTCGGCAGTTTACCCCCGAGATGCTCAACTACGCACAAATCGGGCAACTGGCATGGGCAGGACAAGGTGTAACCGAGAAACAGACCGGTCTTCGGGCGGCGCCGTCGGCCGGCGACCTGCATCCGATAGAGCTTTATTTTTTCACGCCGGAAGGATTGTTTGTTTATCGGCCTGAAAACCATTCGCTTCAGCAGGTCGCCAACTCAGACCAGCGGGAGGAACTGTTAAAGGCGGTCCAGAGAAAGGCGCCGGTTACTGAAGCACCGTGCGATATTATCGTCGCGGGCTCCGCAAGAAAGCTCGCGCCCGTTTACGGCAATAAGGCGACGAGGTTTATGCTTCTTGAGGCGGGCCGCGTCGCTGAGAATATCCAGCTTCAGGCGGTCGCCCTGGGGCTGGGGTCGATGACCATCGAATCCTTCGATGCGAAAAACGTCGCCAAGGCCGGTGAAATACCCGGCGAGTTAGAGCCGCTGCTGATAATTTGCGTTGGCCGGCCCCTCGTTCCGCAGGCGGAATCGCAATCTGCCGGAAAAACCGCGTTAGGCGCTAAAAAAGCCGTTTTGATCGTCCCGGAGGTCGATTTCAGAGACGAGGAGTTTTTCGAAACCAGGCGTGTCCTCGAGGGGGCGGGTATCCACACGGTAGTCGCGGGGCCAAGGATGGGGTCGCTTCGCGGCATGTCGGGCGGACTCATACCCTGCGAAGTCGCCCTCGATAATTTACGCGTTGAGGATTACGACGCGGTAGTTTTTATAGGCGGGCCGGGCGCCGAAGGATATTACACCAACCAGACAGCGCTGGCTGTTGCGCGCGAGGCAGCGGCAAGACACAAGGTAATCGCGGCAATCGATACGGCCCCGGCGATTCTGGCAAACGCGGGCGTTTTGCGGGGCGTTCGCGCAACGGGCTATATTTCGCTGCGTGAAGGCATGCAGCAAGGCGGCTCACATTACACAGGCGCTCCCGTCGAGCGGGATGGCATGGTGATAACCGCAAGCGGGCCTCTGGCTGTTATTCCGTTCGCGCAATCAATCGCGGGTGCACTTCAACTGGAACAACCAAAAACTGAGAAAAAACCCTGAAGCCCTGTAGGCTTACTTTGAATTGCCCCAGTGGTCATAACGGTTTGTGATTGGCAGACGCCTGTCTCTTCCGAAGGCCTTGGGCGTGATTTTTATCCCCGGCGGCGACTGCCTACGCTTGTATTCGTTGCGGTCAACCATCCGGATTACCCTGTCAACGACGTCCCGGGGCAAGCCCTCATCTATAAGCTGCTTAGCGGATTTGTCCTCCTCGACATATCCCTTGAGAATCTTGTCCAGCAGGTCATATTCGGGCAGTGAATCGGTGTCCTTCTGATTCAGGCGAAGCTCAGCGGTCGGGACCCTGTCTATAACGCTTTGGGGAATGACTTCCCTTTTGTTTATGTCGTTAATATATCGGGCGAGTTTATAGACCATCGTTTTGAAAACGTCCTTAATAACCGCGAATCCCCCCGCCGTATCGCCGTAGAGCGTCGTATAGCCGACTGCGATTTCGCTTTTGTTGCCTGTCGTCAGGACAAGCGCCCCCCACTGGTTGCTAAGCGACATCAGGATTGTGCCCCTGATTCTCGCCTGCATATTTTCGTATGCGATGCCTTCGCTGTTCCAGCCGGGCGCATTTTCGAGCGAGCCGCTGAACCGCTCAAGAACAGGCGCGATTGGAATAGTCATAAACTCGATACCGAGGTTTTTAGCGCATATTTCGGCGTCGTTAATTGTTTCGGGACTGTTGAATTGCGTCGGCATAGTTATCCCGACAACGTTTTTAGCACCTAAGGCCGCGACCGCGACAGCCGCCGTTACCGCGGAATCTATCCCGCCGCTGAGACCCACTAAAACCTTGCTGAAACCGTTTTTTAACACGTAATCTTTAGTACCGAGGACAAGGGCACGATACATTTCATCGAGCATATCAAGGCCAACCCCATTCGGTTGAGATTGCGCCTCGATTCGCACCTTCGCGCCCTGCTTTGCGATATCCGCGATTAGCAAATCATCCTCAAAGGCCTTTGCGATAGCGATGACTTCGCCTGACGCGTCGGCTATCAAACTTTGGCCGTCGAAGACAAGCTCGTCCTGGCCGCCTACGAGATTGCAATAGCAAACCGGGCATTTGAGATGCGTAGCGCACTGGCTGATAATGTCTTGTCGAAGCTCAAGTTTTCCCAGATGAAAAGGCGAAGCGGAGATATTCAGCAGCATATCGATTTTGCCTGAGTTTTTGAAGAATTTAGCAAGCCACTCGATATCCCATATATCCATACAAACCGTTATGGCGATATTGAGGCCGTCCATTTTGATAACGAGGGGTTTTGTGCCCTGCTCGAAATACCGTCTTTCATCGAAAACGCCGGTATTAGGAAGCAGTCCTTTTCGATAGACGTTTGCCAGCCGGCCGTTTTTCAGGACAGCGGCGCAGTTATAAGCGTTGCCCCTGAAGAAATCCGCGAAGCCGACGACAATTGCGCCATCAGGGCAATCCGCCGCCAGCTTCTCAACGGTCTTGCGATTATCGTCCAGAAAATGTCTCTTGAGCAGCAAATCTTCGGGAGGATAGCCGCAAACCGCGAGTTCCGGAAAAATAAGCAAATCGACATTCGCCTGCCGCGCCTGGCTGTAAATCGACCGCATCCTCTCGGCGTTACCCGCCAGGTCGCCAACCACCGCGTCAAATTGTCCAAGACCGATACGCATCTGAATCGTTCCACAAAAAAACAGTCAAATCAAAGGCACTGGGGATTATTTATGCCCTTCTATATATACGCTAACGACGTAATCATCAAGAGATTCATTTTTACCAGGAGTGCCCAGTGAAACCCACCTGTCCACCCGTCCCGGGTACCGGGGCCAGGTACTGGGGCCGGCCATCCCAACCATCACAATAAATACGTAGTCTCCGCAATAGCATAACCCCGAAGGTTTATCGTATGATTTACAGTGGTGAATCTCGTGTATTGCTACAGAATATATTAGGTTAGTAGAAAGTGCAGGTAGAATATTTATGTTGTCAATACTTTCGATGAAGCGTTTTCTGGTCCATCCAAAGAGCACCTTTTATTGGCAGGCATTAAGAAGCCCAAAAGAGGCGGCTGCATTTGAGAAACATCTCGAAGTTTCGCCTCATCCTGAATATGAGCAAATCGAGGAACAGCTTGCCCATTTTCAGTACGTTGGCAATATTTTCAGGCAAGGCGGCGGCTTTTAGCTCTGGGTTTCGTCTGGTTTGACCAGGTACACTCTTTTGACCAGCTCGACCACATTATCGACATTGAGTTTATGCATAATGTGACTTCGGTGAACTTCAACCGTGCGGGTGGACCTGTTGAGTATGTGGGCAATTTCCTTGTTACTTCTCCCTTCTAATATCAGACGCAGGATGATGCTTTCGATTCTGGTGAGGGGTTTACCCACAAGAGCATCGGAGAGGACCGCACCCGACAATATCGACTGAACCGTCGCCAGGAAGCGGTCCCAATCCAGTGGTTTTTCTATAAAATCAGTAGCGCCTGCCTTAAGCGCTTTCACCGCCAGGGAGACATCCGCGTAGCCGGTAATTATCAAAACAGGCAACCAGGGGAAAATACTTCTGGCCTCGATAAGAAGCTCTATACCATCCTTGACAGGCATTCTAATATCTGTAATCAGCAGGTCGCATTTAAGCGTGCGCAGCAGACTGAGGCAATGGTCGGCGCTGGAGAAGGATGAGCATTCGTAGCCCGCCCTGACCAGAAAAACAGAAATCACGTCGCGCATGCAGGGATCGTCGTCAACGACATATATAATGGCCTTCGAAGGTTTTGCCATAGACTACAGTATCCTAAATATTGGTCATAGTTTCAATGTCAAACCTTGTTAGCAGCGGCATAAACCTTAAGAAAACTGTCGGAATACAACTGCTTATTCATCAGCAGCTCAGCCGTTGCCAGGACATCCATTAGCTCCCTGTCGAGGACGTCCACGATGGCCGAATCAAGCCCGTGCGAGATGGCCATCGCCAGAAAAGTGCGATTAATCAGACTTCTCTCGGTCGTACCCTGAGACAGGTTTGACAAGCCGATAGTCATGTGCGGGGCGGGATTGGCAAGGAACGCGATCTGATCCATGGTCTGCAGGATATTGCCGGGTTGAACTTGCGCGTCGGGGACCCTGACGGGGAGAATTATGGGGTCGATAAAGAGCCGATGAGTGCTAAAATCTTTTTCCAGGGCTTTTTGGACGATCTCCGCGGCGATGGCCACGCGCGTGTCAACATTCTGCGGGACGCCGTTGCTATCCATAGTGAGGGCAATAATACTTGCCTTTGGGCCGGCTTGTTTGGCCATCTCGATATACTTGTCCATAATCTCGCTGTCGCTTTTCTTGTTCAGCGGCGTGGAGTTAAGTATGACTCCATTGTCGGCGTTGATGACCTTGAGTCCGGCGGCAATGACATCGGGTTTCTGGGAGTCGAGACTCAAAGAGGTCGAACAGGTTTCCTGTATCGTCTCGACAAGCCACTGCATGGTTCCTTTCTGATCGGCGGCCGCAGTCCCAACATTGACGTCGAGGTATTGCGCGCCGGCCTCAGTCTGGCTTTGGGCCAGGTCCTGAATAACCTTTTTGTTTTTCTCCGCGATAGCGTTCTTGACATCATTGAACATCCCGTTGATTCGCTCACCGATAAGTATCATATTCGTCTCCTTTACATATTCAGGGTCATGGTTTTATTGCCGTATTTCGCTGATGAAAGCTCTCACAACGGCAACGGCTTTAGGGTGTCTCATACGAATAATATCAACGCCTGCCTGCAAAAGACAAACTGCGGTCATGGCTTCCCACATCGGTCCTCTCTTGGCTACATCTCCCCATCCTGGCGCGTCTTCGAGCTTGGCTTCCTTGGCCCGCCACGATTCATATCCGACATCGCATATAACGGGCATCGACATCATTTTGTCGCCGCCCAGCGCTGCAATCCTCTGCCGTTCCTGAATTGAATAGGCGTATTCCACTCCATAGCCCAGGGCGCCTGTCGTCTGGAACGTGACAATTCGCTCCAATGGAAAGCCCATATCGCAAGCCAGTATATTGACTTGTTTGCTGATGTTGATATCAAGCGGCGCTTCGCTGATGAGATTGTGGCCGTCGGCCAATGCAATGGCGGTGAGGGCCTTGTAATTATCCTCTGTGATTGTGCCTATCAGGCAATTCTCACCCTTTGCCGCTCCGCTGACCTTTGGCATGACTATGTTGTCTTTTTCATCATTACCGCAGCCCCACAGCACTAACGGCACGCCGACAGCCCTCAACACTTCTTCAGTTACCCTGACGGCATGGCCCGCGTCTTTGTTTGCCTTGTCGGGATGTATTCCATCGAATTTAAGACAAATCAGCTCAGCGCCGAATTCCTCCACGCACTTTTTCGCCCATTCGGCGGGTTTGTCAAAAACATCCTTGTAGGGTTCAGCAAGGGTCGCGGGCCAGTCCTCGGGTCTGACATCGAGCACGTCCATCGCCACCACCGGTTTCTCGCCGGCGTCTTCGAAGTCGCCGCCGTAGACAACATTCTTTGCGCCGCCTACAGTGACGGTTGACGTTCGCGTTCCGCCATTGGCTTTGGTTGCGCCAATAGTGACCCGGTTCACCGAGCCGGTAAAGCTCTCTACAACTTCTGGGACGGGCATTTACAAGCCTCCAAAATCAGTTAATCAGATTGGTTACTCGAATCGTGGTTCAATATACACATCTGGCTATCCAGTATTTTCTCAAGCGACGCAATCGCCGGGCTGCTGCGGTCAATATCCAGGATTGTCTTACCCAGCATTGCGGCTTGCGATATTGCCTCGTCAAACGGGACGGTACCGAGAATATTTATACCATCGATGTCGCTGCCGGCGTCTGTTTTATTCCAGATAACGCCAATGTTACCGATGATTATTGGCAAGCTTTTTGTCAGGTCGAATATTCGTTTGACGGTTATTATACCAACAGCCGTTGGCTCAGCGACAATGCAGAGCAGGTCAACCTTGTTAGTGGTTCTTCGCGAGAGATGTTCCATCCCGGCTTCATTGTCCATTACGACGTGTTCGTACTGCGAACCGAGTTTATCAAGGAAGGTCCTTAGGATATTGTTGGCTGCGCAATAGCATCCGGGGCCTTCGGGATGGCCCATAGTCACCAGGTCGAATCCTTTTGCTTCAGTTATGGCCTGCTGGATGCCGTACTCGAATGTTCGCACCCGGTCCATGCCTGGATTGCCGGGGGTCTTCGAGGCGGCCTGCTCGCGAAGGTCGGCTACGGTTCGGCCGGGTTCGACGCCCAGTGTCAGCCCCAAACAGGCGTTTGGGTCCGCGTCAACGCCAAGAACCGCCTTACCGGTGCGTCCCGCTATGATTTTTATTATAAGGGCCGCGATTGTCGTTTTGCCGGAACCGCCTTTACCGCTTACTGCAATTGTTGCCATTTATATTCTCTTAATTTTCCTGTAAAGTTATATTTTTCCCGCTTGTGGTGAGCTTGTCGAACCCGCTATAGGCCTTGCCGAAGGGAACAGCGTTAAATCCGTATGAGGCAAAAAGCATGCCTTGGTAAACTCTTCCATATACTCAGAATTACTCATCAAATCGAAGTACGTCATCGATTGTGCAATCTGGGCCGCTGTTTCCATGGCCTGATTGCTCAGCAAAACAGTTTTTGCGCCCGCAATCGACGTGTTTCCGGCGAATTGCAGGCGACCCGGAGGCACATCGGGAAGCATGCCGATGGTTACGGCCTCCTCGACATTAAGAAAGTTGCCGAATCCGCCTGCCAGGAATACTTTGCCTATGTCTTCGGGTTTGGTTTGGGTGGCCTTCATCAAAACGCTTACCGCGGCAAAAACCCCGGCCTTTGAGCGAATAAGATTATTGATGTCGGCCTGAGTAATGACGATTTCCGCGTGCTGATTGGCCGGAGGCACCAATTGATACTGCCTGCCTTCGTCGTTTTCCGTCAACCTCGGATCTCGAGCGGTAGTCAATCGCCCTGTTCTGTCAATGATACGATTGATGAAAAGCTCCGCCAGTGTGTCAAGCAGGCCTGAACCGCATATTCCAATCGGATGAGTGTTGCCGATAGTCTTGTACTCGACCGAGCCATCGGGGAGCACTTTAAGTTTCTCGATGGCGCCCGCGCCTGCTCTCATTCCGTTTCTGACGCCGCTCCCTTCGAAAGCGGGTCCGGCGGAACTCGATGCGCAAACCATCCAGTGGCGATTTCCCAGGACCACCTCGCCATTGGTTCCGAGATCCACGAGCAGCGATATTGATTCACGCGTGTACATACGGGTGGCCAGGACGCCGGAAACTATATCACTGCCGACATAGGCGGCCACACCGGGCAGACAATACAGCAGGCCCCGTTTGTTAATCTGGATCCCTGCCTCGGCCGCACGAACAGGCGGCACAAAGCTGACTGACGCAACGTAAGGTTCCCTGCGTATGCGAGTCGGGTCAAGATTAAGCAGGAAATGAATCATGGCGGTATTGCCCGCGCATACCACCGCTGTAATCTCCTGTAAATCGACCTTCTGCCTCTGGGCCAACGTAACAATCAAACTGTTGACGTCGTTGACCAGACAGTTCTGCATCTCGTCAAAGGCCTCATTCTCTTCCGCGTAAATAATCCGGCGAATGTAATCTTCGCCAAAATGTATCTGGCTGTTATACATCGCTTCGGTATCTACTGTCATCGCGTTAGTCAGGTCAACCAGGTGAGCAACGACGGTGGTCGTACCTAAATCGACCGCGATGGCATAATTGCTCTTGCAGCTCCCGGCCGGCGCTACTTCCATGACCTCAGTTGTGCCTCCCCGCCGCCCAATTGTAACAGCTACCTTATATTGCTCCTTTACAAGGGTTTTTGAAAGGTCCTGGAGAACCCTGAAACCCGTCTGCATGATTGGAGCATCAACCTGATCCCTTATGGCCACGTAGAGGCGCTCATGGTCTGCCGTATGGTCATGCACCGTCGGCGGCGACATTTCTATCAGCAGTTTTCGAACCAGAGGGTCAAACTCAAAGACGCCCTCTCCTGTCTCGCCGGCAAGCTGGCTGAACCGGTGGGCATCGCTGTCCATGAGGATTTGCGAGGTTTGTATAGAGTGGAATTTCGGCACAGTAACCGTAACGTCGGAGAATACCGCGCTCTGGCAGGCAAGGACAATATTTTGCTGCACCTCTTTCGGGGTAAGCAGTGTCGTGGGTCTGCTCTGAACATGACCCTCATCTACCACGACTTTACACTTGCCGCAGTACCCGTCTCCGCCGCATATACTGCTAAGATAAATGCCGGCCTTTTGTGCCGCCTGGAGCAGAACGGCCCCATACGGGACCTCCACCCGAAGTCCGCTCGGTTCGAAATGAACGACGCATTGTTTTTTTGCCTTTTGGCTCACGCTTTCCAAACCTCGTGCAGAAACTTCGGCAGCATCGAAGACTCGCGAGGCCCGACTATAATTTCCCATCCGGTCGCCTCTTCGAGTTTGCCGCTCATAACAGCAACATACCCGGGTATGATGAGCTTTCTGTGGTTGACAATATCCGCCAGCCTGAACTTTGCTATCGCATCGGCGACGGTCTTCTCATTGAGCTTATCGCCGGAATACGCTGTTAGTACGCTTGTTCCCTCGGTATCAACGACCAGTATGTAGCAAGGGACACGGCTTGCCTCTACGTCCGATTCGACTGTGTAGTATGTCAGGGAGAAGTTCGTAGTAAAAATCACAGGGGCGTTGGCTTTGGGCTCACCTATGGCGTAAACCTTCGGCTCAACCTGAACGGGCTTCTGCGGGTCGCTGAAGATATTCATCACCACTGTCAACATAGGCAGCAATGCGTGAAGTTCATCTGTATCAACCACGACTATGCCGGAGTACTTGCAGATGAGACTCGTACCGATTGCGGCCTGTTTCCCCGCCTCGCCGTCTCGTATAAAGGATATAGTAGGGTATCCCAGCGGCCTGAATACTTTCTTGAGGGACAGGACTCGTGTTCTTGTAAGGTTGTAAAGCTGATCGCGCAGAGACAATCCGTCAAAAGCCAAAATGATGTTCTCAACTCCAAGCGATTTTACCTTCTCGCTAAGGTCAACGAGTTTTTCTATCGACCCGGCTTTCACGACAAGGGGGCAGTTGTTGTCTTTGGCGATCTTTACCATTTGCTCCGCCGTATCCGCGGTAGCACAAGCAAGCAGCGGAACGGCCTGAGCCGTCTTTTCGACGGCCGCAGCCATCGCCTGCGGTGAATCTGAAACAAGTATCATCGCCAGTGGGCAAGCTTGCTTCACAGCGGCGGCCGCGGCGGCAAAATCGCCGGCTGAGCCGCTATCATTGACGACGGCGACGGCGTTGACGCTTATTCGGGTGCCTACTCTTTCAAAAGTGAGCGAGTTAATGCTCGCGATTCGTTTGCTCAGCTTATCTCCTGACAGTTTGTCCGAGACAGTCACGGCCAAAACCGTGGGGCTGTAGAATTTTTCCTCGTGCCGGAACAGAACGGTCTCCTGGCCAACCTGGACCTGGGCGTCTTTAGCGCCAAATGCCACTTTACGCATCGGGGGAGCGGCAGCCGCGGCGAGCTTCTGTTTGGCATCTTCCGAAATCTCAGGACAGTCGTCGAGTTTAACCCGTTTCTGCGCAAGCTGCATTGCGAACGCCAGACACGTGGGCATTCCGCACTTCTTGCAGTTTCCCTTTGGTAAAAGCTTGAATATCTCCAGTCCCGTCAATGCCATAATATTCGCTCCTTTACTGCGTTAGAACATCGGGTCCATCGAAAGTGCGGGATGCCCCGCCTTTGTAATGAATTCCAGCACCTCTTCCTCGGCGGTGGCGCTGGTCTCATCTGCGATTTTAGCCAGGAATTCCGCACCATCGAGTCCAAGTTCACCGGCCCTGTCAATAATAACGTTCTTAATTTCTTCCTTTAGCGCCGCCGGCATCCATACTATGCGTCGAATACCACCCTCAGCGGCAATGAATTTTCGCGACCCAATGTAGTGTTTTGAGTGTCCGATAAAGCCCGGCGTCTGCTGTCCGCCGCCGACTGTTCCTGCAAGGGTAGAGAACTTCATACCGCAGGGGGTCATCTCTGTGTACTCCCGGTTTACGATCATTATGCCGTTTGTGGATGGAAGCACCGCCGCGATACATTCGAAGCAGCCGCATGAAGTCATCGGGTCAACAATCATGCTGTACTGGCTCATTCTCTCGATGTTTCCGCCGCTTGATGTCAGGACAAATTCATTGACTTTGTCCCATTGCCCTATGTTTTTATCAAGGGCGTTGCCCTTGGGTATAGGTTGATTGGGTCCTGAGGGAGTTATCTCGAAGGCGGCGCGGCAGTCGAGCCAGCTATATGCTCCGCATAATCCGGGCCGCTCGGGAGAAACCACGCAAACATGGTTGGGCGCAAAACTCTGGCACAGGGTACAGGAATAGAATGTATTAACTTCATCGTCGGTCATCCCCTTCAAGCGTGCGTCCCGGTCCGCGTAAACCGCGATTGCCTGATGGCGAAGCTTGATTACCTCCTGCTCATCCGTGTATATTTTGACCTGGACCTTGTCCAGTATGTTGGAATACTGGTCATGCATCATCGCGTGCAACAGAATGCCTAAATGCTTGAGGCGGAAACCCGCGGCGGCGGCGCCTTTGCTGATCCTGACCCAGTTAATGTCTCGCTGGCCCATATGCCAGATACCCTGGGCCTCATTGAGGAACGTATGAATCTGTCTCTCCAGTACGGGCTCAAAATCGGCCTGCATTTTTCGCCCGGCAACCTCAACGATAATCCCCATCGGCAGCTTCCCGCCCTCGACGACAGAATCGACATCGGGGCCGAAAACTTCGACCTTGCCGTCTTCGACCTGATTGATATCGGCCATTCGCAGCCATTCGAACGCAGGCGTTCTCTGCCCGCCGAACTCACAGTGCATGTCTTCCTTGCGGATTCGTTCGCCTTCAAAGGCCGGACTATGCGCGACAGGGATTGGCACTTCGGTTATCTTTATTTTCAGTCCCCGGACCTCAATGGCCTTTTCAACTATCTTGTCATGGCTTATGTTTGAGACAACATGCTCATAAGTGCAGACGCCTGAAGGTAAAATCTCAGGGATGTCCGAATCTGCGATTGTGGGGAAACCATAGTTTATGGCCCCGGCCGCGGTCGCATACCATTCATCAGTGACTTCTCCCAGGGCCATTACAAAAGCGAAGATTCTGTTTTTGTTGTAGAGGAGATTACGCTTGAAGTCGCCGGCCTGGACTCCGCCAAAGCTCAACGCGGCGCGGCTGGCGAAACCGAGCGCGTAAATCGCAGCGGTGATTTCCGGGCCAAAGGGGACAAGCCGCGTCTCCCAGCCCAGTTGGACGCCCCCTTCGACAAGTTGTTGAGCGAAACTGGTGCCGTTATTGTGCGCGCACATAAAGACGTACAGACATCTCTCCTGAAGTTTTCTCGCGATACTCACGGCCGTTTTAACATCGGGCGCAGCCCCGACAATAGCGGCAAATCCCGGAGCGGAGCCATCCACAAATTGTATGCCTCGTTCTCTGAGGATAAGGTCGTCGGCGGCGCCGAGCCAGATATCATTAACCGGACTTGGCCCGATTATGTACTTGCACGCCTCGATAATTTCTTCGGCGAATAAAGTCGCCATGCCCGCGTCAAGGGCAGGCCCCAGATACGGTATCCACACATCGTCATCAACCGGCGGCGGAAGCAAATCGTCGATTTCCTTTATTACCTCCTCAAAATCCGCAAGGGTTTTCACCGCTCTCCCGCTCATCGAATAAATTATTGGTATGTAATAGCCGGTATTTGGAAATTCTACCGGGCAATCCCTGCCCTTTTCGGCGACGGCCCTGGATAATATGTCCCTGGCCTGTCCGGCTATCTTGTGCGCCCCGCGTATAGCTGCTGATGCGATGATTTTAGACATATATCAACCTTTTCTATTCTTAAACAATTAATGTGCGTCTGTCGGCCATATCGTAAAGTTTGCGCTCCGATTTCTTGTTGATGCCAAGGGCGTCGCGCTTGCCTTCGATATGGGCCAAAATAATATCCGCCGCCTTTACAGGGTCGGCTTCGAGCACCCACTTTCCGCCCAGGTCCTTCTCAATCCCGTTAAGCAGAAAATCAGTGACATTCTGACTGCCTTGTATCGGCAGCATTTCATTTGAGAAAATAACCATCATGCCGCTTGCCACAAAATACTGGCCGATGGCAATCGCCTTTTCGGTAATCGACTCAAGGCATGCTCCCGCCGCCGGAAGCTGGGATATGTCGTCGCCCAGGCCTCCTTCACGCACGATTTCCGAACAGGCAACAAGCAGCCGGCTGTTGTCCACGCAGCCGCCGCAGGTCAGCACAGGCGGTATACCCACCGCCTCGCAAACCTCTCTAAGGCCCGGCCCCGCCAATTCAAGCGCTACCTTGGGATTTGTCAGGCCCTGCTTGCCGCATGCGATTGTCGCGCAGCCGGTCGTCAGCACCAGAACGTCCCTTTTGATAAGCTCCCTGGCGAGCGTCGTATGCGTAAAGTCCTGCTGGACCTTCGGATTGGAGCAGCCGACAATGCCGACTACCCCGCGTATTCTGCCGTTAATAATATTATCGTTCAGCGGCCGATAGCTTGCCCGGTAGCGTCCGCCGAGAATATAGTTGATTGACTCGTGAGTAAACCCGACCACTGCCTTTTGTTTTTCATTCGGGATATAAACCTCGCCCCGGTTCTTGTAGTTATCGATGCCCATTTTGACAATTTTCTTCGCTGTATTGAGAG
>Ga0105104_10002064_pt1 | contig 14823 bp, 13 predicted proteins | sample PPLLaktember2015_3_FD_87034 | JGI IMG/M metagenome (GOLD analysis project Ga0105104, IMG submission 87034) | Freshwater sediment microbial communities from Prairie Pothole Lake near Jamestown, North Dakota, USA - PPLs Lake P7 Core (6) Depth... | ecosystem: Environmental > Aquatic > Freshwater >... | reverse complement strand
CTGGCTGTCCCGATGCTGATTCTGTGCACCCTCATCGGGATCGTCGTGATCGCTCAAACGGTCATGCAAACCCTGGCCGGGATTACCTTCCCCATCGGCGTGTATATCGGATTGATAGGCTCCTGGATCGTTCTGGGCGCCATCGCCATCGTCCTGACCCTTTCCTTCTTCCGCCACCTGACCGCGAAGTCCGCGACTGCTGCATAGGAGCAAGGTACAGGACGTCCAGGGAGTGGAAATCCACTCCCTGGACATGCCCAACCGCGGCCTCACCAAGGTAACCTCTCGGCGTTCATGCCCGGAGGGCTATTTATTTAATAAATGTACTATTTATATTACAAATCATATAAATTGTCGCATTAGGATTGAACACTACTGTCTGTTGTCTGATTAGGACTACCCTGATATTATTTACATACTTCATGATGGAGGGAATCGTAGTGGAGATCGAGGCGGCGTTCGGGGGAGTTCTCCGCGAATTACGAGTGAAGGCGGGATTATCTCAAGAGGAACTGGCCAGCCAAAGCGGTCTGCACCGCACGTATGTGAGCTTGCTGGAGCGAGGGCTGCGTACACCCAGCTTATCCACGGTGTTTTCCCTTGCAAAACCTTTAAATATTCCTCCCCATGAATTTGTCCTCCTGGTATCTGAAAAATTAAAATCCTAGAAGGCCAATCCTCCTGCGCTTCCGCCTGTCCACCTAGCCCGACATGCCCCGGGTGGTCATGCCCGGCAAGGGCCTCCCATTGCGTAGGTATTTCAGTCCCTCTCCCAACATAGGGAAGCGTAAGACTCTGTGACTTACCTGGGCCGTCTCAGAACGTCCCCTCGATGAACCCGCGGTTTGCCGAATCCACGGCTGCCTGTAATTCGGCCTTCAATTCCTGAGCGAGACTGCCTTTGACGGGAACAAGATTCTCGATCTCCTCAGGATCATTTTCCAGGTCGTACAGCTCGGTATCGTCTTTCTTCCTCTCATACCCGAAATAGGAAATCAGTTTATAGCGTCCTTGGATCATCACCACCGTGGCAGTTTGTAGTGGCGCCGAGTTTGGATTCCGTTTTGCCTCCACAGCGTAGATGGCCCTGTCGCTCTCATCGTTTGCCGGGCGGAAAGGGGGCAGGACACGGCCTTCCATCCAGGTGGGAAGCGGTTTCCCCGCCAGATGCAGGATGGTCGGCAGCAGGTCAACACAGCTGGTACGGTGGTACACATCCTGGCGGAAAGTCTGCCCGGGGGTCAAGATCAACAGCGGGATGTGGAGGAGCGGTTCATACAGGGTGGACGTGTCGTGACCATGGATCTGCCGCTCAAACAGCTGCCCGTGGTCGGCGGTGACGATTACATAGGTATCCTCCAGGATCCCTGAGCGGTCTAACCCATCCAACAATCTTCCGAATTCTGCATCGACAAACGCAATATATTCGTCATAGAAGCGGCGCGCTTTTAGCAGTTCCTCTTCGGAGATATTTTGCGAAAAGGCCAGCACCGGTTTGGAGGGCGGTGCCCAGCCGTCGATAAAGGTATCGATAAAGTCCTGGCGGGTTGCGTAAGGCTCATGCGGCGGAAAAAGGTGACAGTAGGCCAGGTAGGGTTTCTCAAGCTGGACCAGGCGCTCCTGGATCCAATCGATAGCCGGTTCCAGCCGGAAGAATAACCCGTACAGGTTGGTGGGCAAGCCGCGAGGATACTGTTTTCCAAACCGTTTCTTCAGGTCTTCCAGGGCGGAGGGTCGTATCTCCTGGTCAAGGAAGGACAAGAACAGCGAACCAGGCAGTTCTCGCCCCGATGCCCGCAGGATGCGCTCCCCCCAAAAGGAAGAGATGAAATCGTGGGAAAAGAAACGGTCGGAGACCGGTAGGGACAACAACGCCAGATCCCTTGACGGGACGATCTGGTCTATAGAAGCGTGGAATTGGTCAAATAACCCGGTAACGATGGCATTGTGGGTAAAGGTGGTAATCCAATAGTCTTGTGCTAATTCTCTGAACAGATTCCGCTGGACATAAGGCTCCCTGAGCATGCCAAAAAGATGATAACCGCCGTGAGACCAGGGGTAGGTGCCGGTCAGCAGGGAAGCTGTGGCAGGCATGGTGAAATTCCCGGCGGCGGTATGGGCGTGATAGACGATTGCCCGTTCGGCGTACCGGGCCAGGTTCGGGGTCGTCTTGCGCGGGTAACCCAAGAAAGATAGGTGCCGGGCAGATAAGGTGTCGAACAGCAGGAACAGGAAATTGGGAGGCTTTGCAGCGCCTTCCAGCCGTTGTGACGGCTGGATCCAGGTCTGCGGGACAGCCGAAGAAATGCCGCTTGAGGAGAACGCCAGCAGGGCCAGCCATTTCAGCAAATCTCTCCGGCTGTACTTTTCAACGCCCATCGTGCCGATCATCCCCTCGACAGGACCCTCACTCATGTCAGGTGAGATTACGCAGCAAAATCAATAAAATGGCCAACCCATCAAAAAAGAGATAAACCTGGGATAACAGCGACAGCCTCTCGGCTGTGGATCGGATAGCGGTTTGCAGGCGCGGATGATGCCCAATCCAGTAGACTGCTGGGATCGAGGACACCACCCCGAACAGGACCCATCCCCCTGCCCAGAGACTGTACCCAACAGTCTGGATCCTCCAAACCCCGTGAAAGTGAATGAAGGCAGCGGATATCGAAGCCAGGAGGATGATAACCGTTCCGGTAGGGAGAAGCCTGGATCGGAACAGCTGTGCTGGCAGGAGGAGGCTTAGAAGGAATAATACACTGAATACGACCAGGCTTTCCACCAGGGCGGACACAAGCACATACGCCGCTGTCCCCAGCATATGGTACAGGTTTAATGGCAGTATCAGGATGGGCGCTTTCTTCAAGAAAATGAAAATCGCCCAGATGTGGATCGGAAAAGCAACGACCAGGAATAAGTCGAAATAATCCTTCTTCGAAGGAAGCCGCAGCTTAAAAATATCCAAGGCTCCTCAGCCTTTCCCGAATGATTTCCTCTTCTTCATTGGATGGGGGCGGCGGGTCGGCCTGGGAGGGAGGAGGTGGCTGGGCAGGCGGGGATACTCCAAATGTGAGGGATGGAATGTCGTGGTAGGAGGGTGAGGGGAAATTTGCCAGGTCCCGGCTGCTGAAGATAACCCCCGGCACCGCCTGAGGGTGGATGCAGTGATCAGCGCTCCAGTGATCGCCATTCTCCTCGACGGCTGCGCTTTCCCAGCCCCCTAAACCTGTCTGGGCCGACGCCCGGTATCCAGGCGCGTAACCGATCACCAGGTCGGGCCCTGCCTGCGCCCAGGATCCGCGAAATACAGCCCCGTTGCGCCAGACCTCCTGCACAACGGATCTTCCACCGGGTCCGGTCCAGGAGAGCAGCCGGTTTTCCAGTTCAGAAAGCAGGCGCTCAGCCTGATCCGGCGCCACCTGTCCCTGCCGCTCACGGCCTGTCCGGTTCAGGTACAGGCTGTTCAGGCCAATGGCATACGCCTGGGTCCGATCCCAGTCGATGTCCTTCCATTCCCCGGCTGCCTGGGTGCTCGTGGAGGCCAGGTAACCATGGTCCAACAGCCAGCGGTTCAGGTGGACTTTATAATCAAAGGCGGCAAAACCATGGTCAGAAACGACCAGGATGCGTTCGTCTTTCGCGGAATGAGCCGCAAACGCCTGTTCAACGGGGCCGATCAGGTCGTCCAGTTGGAGGTACCAGGCCTCAACCACCTCCGGATGGTCCTTCCAGAACATGTGCTGGACTCGATCCAGCGTATCCTCCACGAACCCAAGCAGCCCCTCATGGAAATGGTCGAGCAGGTAGAAAAGCACCCGGGTGCGGGACGAGAAGATTTGATGGCATAAATCAAGGAACTGTTGGTCGGTCAGGATGCCGTCTTCAAGCGCCTGGGTGTCCTGCGGCCACCCAATCGTCAGAAAAGGACCGCAGGTGCGCCAGAGGTGATGGATAAAACGGCCGGGTGAGGCGTACCGCCAGGGGGATTTCAACGGGTGAAGCTGGACGGGCAAGAAGTACAGGCGAACGTCCGGTTCGGTGGAGGTCAGGATGGCCTGCGTGATGCCCCGGATGTGGAGAAACGGCCCGAGCTTGAATTTCACCTCGAAGATTGGACTCCAGGTACCCTGGTTTAATGCGATCGATTGGCCCCCCATCCGCAGAACAGCGGAAGACCCAGGCTGGATTTCCAACAAGAAAGGGGCTTCAGCTACCTTTTCCCATTCCCTGTCCGGATAGACAGGTCCCTTGACCGCCTGGGAATACCGGCCTTTGCCGCGCCGCTCCAGGAGCTCCACGGGAGTCCGGCCTCTTTTTTCCATGCGATCCGGCTGCGACGTGAACAACCTCCCTATCCCGAGCTTCCCCAGGATATCCGGGGTGCCCAGCCCGGGCACCGTTCGCACCGGTGACTCCGGGCTGGCAGGGAATGTAGCCGGCCACCATAACGAAGTGGCCGGGAAACCCTGATCTGCGGCGTTGTCAAATATTGTGGGTGCGCGGGAAGGGCGAACAAACCGGCTTCCCCCAATCCCGGTTTGGGTGGGGAGCAGTGAGACCGACAAAGCATAGGTTTTCGGATCGCGGTGGACGAAATCGAAGAGGCCGTGCTGCCCGGGGTTTACCCCGCTGGCAATGCTCGTCCACGAGACCTCGCTTTGAGGAGGGTTCGCTACCGAAAAACGGCTGTAGCCTTTCGCCTCCAGATATCGGCCCAGGTTCGGCACCTGGCCCTGGTTGTAGAGCTGCTCAAACCGGTCAGGGTCAAAAGCATCCAGCCCGAGGAGTAAAGTCCTCACCTCAATGTTCCCAAAATCCCCGGATCATTCTTTTGAACCAGGCCATGGCACTTTTTATCTGTCGAGAAAAGAAGAAAATAATCCCTGAGAAAAGCGCAAACAAGACCGCCAGGATCTGGTAGAGCATTCCCCCTGTGCTTGGATCGATATACCCAATCAGGACCACTGAAATCATCCTTCACCCCGTACAGCCGGTCACTGAGGGCCGGCCATTCAGAATCCGTCCCTTGTACTATACGACCCAAACATCCTCCTCACAATGGGGGACTTACCAGGGCAAAGTGTGGGGATTTCCCTGCCAATCCGTTAGGGGAATCCCGATTTATAATGGGGGTATGCCTGTTCGGACGACGAACAAACCCTCCCATCTGGATAGATCCTCTTCGCGTATAGGCTGGCTGCTGGTGATCGTCCTTTGCGTTTCCTGCACGCCGGAGGTCATCAGGGCACCCGGGCCGTCACCGGTAGGCGGCGTACAGGGACTCTCACCCACCGCAGCGGCAGAGCCAACAGCCCTTGACCGCACACCCTCGGAAACCTACCTGGCCTCCCCTGGTCCAAATCCCCTCGCCTTGGGCTCTCCCACGGGTAGGGAGGAACCTCGCCCCTCGCCCACCCAACCCGAGACAGCCTCCGCGACGCCGTCTCCTCCGGCAGCACCCTCCCCCACTTCTACCGGAACACCCACCTCCCGTCCTTCAGACACCCCCACACCGTCCATCACCCCCACCTATGCCATTTTGCGCGGGAAAGTCCTGCAGCGCGCCAACTGCCGCTATGGCCCGGGAGCACCGTACCTGTATAAGTATGGGTTGGTGGTGGGGAGCAACCTGGAGGTCTTTGGGCGCAATGACGCCGGCACATGGATCCTAATCCGCGCCATCGGGGGGACCAATCCGTGCTGGGTGAAAGCCTCACTGATGGAGGTCAAGGGGGACATCATGGCCGTCGAGCCGACCTATATCCCGCTGCCGCCATCACCGTATTATGGCCCACTGACAGGGGTTGGGGCAGTACGCCATGGCAATGAAGTCACTGTGTCCTGGAACGCCCTCCAGCTCAGGGCTGGAGATGATACCGCCTCGGCCCCCCACCTGCTCGAAGCCTGGGTGTGCCAGGGCGGGACCCTGGTATTTCTCCCCATCGGGTCGTACCAAAATGCGGTCAAAGTGGTGGACGAGCCGGGATGTTCAGAGCCTTCGCACGGCCGGGTATACGGGGTGGAGAAGCACGGCTATACCCGCTGGGTCGAGGTCCCCTGGCCGGAGCCTGGTAAAGAGTAGAGCCTCAACCCTGTTGGTGATACAATCATATTTGCAGGGTTTTTCATCTGACCCGGTCACCGAGATGATTAAGTATGCGACCTCAAGTGAGCCACAATCGTCGAGAAGAGACGATCGAAGCGAAAGCACGTTGGTTCCAGTCCCTCACCCAAAGCGAAAGGGCGGAGCTCTTAAGTGCCTATACGGATTTGATTCTGGAAGTCAATCCCACTATCCTGGAGCAAAAACGTGCTCAACCGATTGCTGGACGTATTCGCGTCGTTACAAAAGCATGAGGTCAAGTACCTGATCATTGGGGGAATTGCAGCGGTACTGCACGGTGTTCCCAGGGCTACATTTGACCTGAACATCTTGATTGAAGCCACCCCGGAAAATGCGCAGCATTTACTGGATGCTTTCATCGAAGCCCAGTTGGGAACAGCCGCCTTGATCACGGCCGATGAGCTGCTGGCCCACGAGATCACGGTTTTCCAGGATCGGGTCCGGATAGACGTTCAAACCAGCACACCGGGTTTGGAGTTTCAGGATGCCTGGAGTCAGCGCGAGATTATGCCCTATCGAGGGCAATCGCTCAATGTCGTGTCGAAGTCGGGCTTAATTGCATCCAAGAAAGCTGCGGGCAGGCCGGTCGATATGGAAGATGTCCGCTTGCTAACGCTGGAAGACGACGAATAAATTCCAATTGAAACGCTAACCAAAGTAATAACAGCCTCTTCCCAGGCAATGCCCCCTTGACAAAACTAGTAACTCGTTATATATTTATTGCATAAAATAGAAACTTGGTTAGTAGTTTATTTATGTCTGTCCGCAACGCTATCCTCGGCTTGTTAGCCCAACGCCCGCGCCACGGGTACGACCTGCGCGCCGCATTCGAGGCGCTGGTGGGCGGCGAAGATATGTGGGAAGTGAAGCCGGCCCAAATCTACACCACCCTCGCCCGGCTCGAAGAAGGCGGCCTGGTCTATCAGGAAGGCGTGGAGCAGGACGGCGGCCCGGAAAAACGCATCTACGGCATCACCTCTGAGGGAGAAGCCGTGCTCGACGAGTGGTTTGCCACCGGGGTGGCGGGCGAGCACCAGCGCGACGAGTTCTTCGTCAAGCTTATGCTCAGCCTCTCCGCCCAGGGAGCCAATCCATATGGTGTGATCCAGGCCCAACGCAGCAAGCTCTACCAGGACCTGCACGACCACACCACCCGCCGCAGCACAGCCAACCCGAGGACCGAGCTGGCGCAGATCTTCTTGCTCGACAAAGCCATCATGCACCTGGAAGCCGACCTGCGCTGGCTGGACCTGATTGAAGCCCGGCTGGACGACATCCGCCGCCAGCCCAAACCCGAGCCACAGCTTAAACCCAGGGGCAGACCGCGTAAAGGTGTCCTGGAACAGGGACAGAATTGAGGAAGCAGCGATGTTTAACCTGACTGGCAAAACCATTCTAATCACCGGGGCAAATTCCGGGATCGGGAAAGCCGCCGCCGCCCAGCTTGCCGGGCTGGATGCCGACGTGGTGATGATGTGCCGGTCCGAAGAGCGGGGGAGGAAAGCCCTGGAAGAGATCCGCTCTTCAAATGGCAGTGCCCGGGTAGATTTGATCCTCGCCGATCTGGCGTCTCAGCAGTCGATCCACCGGGCTGTCCAGGCTTTTCAAGAACGCTATCCTCGCCTGGATGTCCTGATCCACAACGCGGCCAATTTCGATCACACCCTGCAAAAACCGGTGCTTACCGAGGACGGCATCGAAACCATCTTTGCCACCAACCACATCGCGCCGTTCCTGATGACCCATTTGCTGCTGGATAGGCTCAAGGCGAGCGCTCCCAGCCGGATTATTACGGTGGCATCGAAGGGGCTGATGACGTTCCCATTCCTGGATATTGAATTCGACAACCTTAATGGCGAGCGAAAGTTCAGCACAACGCACGCTTACTATCACTCCAAACAGGCGCAGGTCATGTTCACCTTCGAGCTGGCCCGACGGCTTCAGGGCACAGGGGTAACAGTGAACTGCGTGCGGGTGGGGAATGTGGCCATACCAGACCAGCGCCTGGACCATTTGCCAAAAGGCTTGGTAAAACTGTATTCGGTAAAACGCAAGTTCGCCATGACGCCGGTAAAAATGGCCGAGACCTACGTCTGGCTGGCGGCCGATCCTGGCCTTGAAGATATGACCGGCGGCTATTTTGACGCCGTGAACGTACCGGTGAAAGCCAACAAGTACGCCTACAATCCAAACGTGGGAAAGCGGTTGTGGGAAGTCAGTGAACGTTTATCCAAACTCCAGACCAGTCCCCTGGTCGCCTGAAATAGGAGCTGCTATGTCGCTAATATCTGTCAACAACCTCACCAAGATTTACGGCTCCGGCGACACCGCCGTGACCGCCCTCAACAACGTCTCGTTACAGGTAAATCCGGGCGAGTTTGTGGCTGTCATGGGCCCCAGCGGGTGCGGGAAATCGACCCTGCTGCACCTGCTCGGCGGGCTGGACCGCCCGACCGGCGGCCACGTGATGATCGACGGGCACAACCTGGGGGACCTTCCGGACAACAAGCTTACCGAGCTGCGCCGCCGGAGGGTGGGCTTTATATTCCAGTTCTTCAACCTCATCCCCGTGCTGACCGCCGTGGAGAACGCCGCCCTGCCGGTGACGCTGGACGGCGTACGACCGGCGCAGGCCAGGGCAAAGGCAGTCGAGTGGCTCGAAAAAGTGGGCCTGGGCGACCGCCAATCCCACCGTCCGGATCAGCTTTCCGGGGGCCAGCAGCAGCGGGTGGCCATCGCCCGCGCCTTGGTGGCCGGTCCCGCCCTGGTGCTGGCGGACGAGCCCACCGGCAACCTGGACACACATGCTTCCGACGAGATCGCCGCCCTACTCCGCCAGGTAGCCAACGAATGGGGCCGCGCCGTCGTCATGGTCACCCACGACCCACGCATCGCCGCATACGCAGACCGCATCCTGTTCTTGAAGGACGGCGCCATCGCCGACGAGACCATCCTCGAGCCCAAGAACGGCAAGAACGCCAATGTCGTCGCCGGAAAACTGCAGGCGATCGAATGATTGAGTGATGTGCGGCTGTGCCGCCGGGTGATTGAAGAAGATAGGCAATCACACAATCACCAAATCGCCAAATCACCCAATTCCATAACGGGCAAACCCATGAACATTCAGTTGACTCTCGCTTCTCGTTATCTCGCCGGGCGCAAGCTGCGCACCGCGCTGACCACGCTCGCCATCGTCTTTGGCGTGCTGGTGATCTTCGGCATGAATACCATGCTGCCGGCCTTTGTGCAGGCATTCCAGGCCAACATGCTGGCTGCCTCCGGTCAGGTGGACACCACCATCACATTGAAGACCTCTGACGCCTTTGACGCGGCCATCGCAGACCAGGTCGCGGCCGTCGAAGGCGTTCGGGCGGTCTCCGGCTACCTCAACCGCACCATCAACGTGATGCCGGATTATTATGACAATGACCCGGCAGCCCCGGATCAGGCCAGCGCCCTGTCCCTGGTAGGGATCGATCTGTCCAAGGCTACCGCTGTCCACAGCTACCCAATCAAGGAAGGCCGCTTCCTGCAGGAGGGAGATACCGCAGCCGCCGTCATCAGCGAAAGTCTGGCGGAGGCGGTTGGGGTGCACACCGGCCAAACGCTGCGCCTGCCCACGGCCAGCGGTGAAATGGCTCTCACCATCGTCGGCCTCCTGCCTGCACGCGCCCTGCCCGGCAATGAAGAAGTGCTCGTCACCCTGCCGCAGGCGCAGTCCATGGTGGATATGCCCGGGCGGATCAACACCGTTGAGGCCAATTTCGACACCCTCGACGAAACCCGGCGCGCCGAGATCGAAACCGCCATTCTAGGCAGATTGGGCGATACGTACCAGATCGCCACCCTGGCCGCCAATTCGGAAATGCTCAACAACATGAAACTTGCCCAGGCGATTTTCAACCTGCTGGGGGTGCTGGCCTTGCTGATGGGCGGCTTTATCATCTTCAATACCTTCCGCACCCTGGTGGCAGAACGGAGGCGCGATATCGGGATGCTGCGCGCCCTCGGCGCCAGGCGCTCCACGATCTCCGGGGTGATCCTCACCGAAGGCCTGGTGCAGGGCATCTTCGGCACCGCCGTGGGACTGGTGCTGGGCTATCTGCTCGGGGCCGGTATGATCTCCCTTTTGAGCCCGATGTTGAAGAAATTCCTAAACATCGGGATCGGGTCTCCGATCGTCTCCCCTGCCCTGCTCATCGTCACCATTGCAATCGGGTTGTGCGTGACCCTGCTGGCAGGCCTGCTCCCGGCCATCGCGGCCAGCAAAGTGACCCCGCTCGAAGCGCTGCGTCCTGCGGTGGGAGCGTTTTCCTTCAAACGCATGGCCGGGATTGGCTTCTGGGCCGGGGTGGCCATGATCGGCCTGGCTGTAGGGGCATTATTTACCCGAAACATCAGCCTGGTGGGGTTGGGCGGCGTCATGTTCGTCGCCGGGCTGATCCTGGCGGCGCCTGCGCTGGTCACCCCGATCGCCAACCTGTTCAGCGCCCTGCTGGCGGTCGTATTTGTCCGTGACGGCACCACCCAGCTCGCCGAGGGCAACCTGTCCCGCCAGCCGACCCGCGCCGCCATCACCGCCAGCACGACCCTGATCGGCATGGCCATCCTGATCATGGCCGCCTCCATGATCGCCAGCATTTCCATCGGCTTTGGACGCGTCCTGCACAAAAGCCTGGGAAGCGATTACATCCTGCTCCCGCCCTCTGTCGCCGTGTGGGGCACCAATGTCGGGGCGGATCAGAGCCTGGCTGAACAGCTGCGGGCTATCCAGGGCGTGGACGTGGTAAGCGCGCTGCGCTTTGCGCCTGCCCAGGTCAACGATGTGGCTGTGGCGGTGATGGGTGTCAATCCGGCCGATTATTCGCAGGTGAGCGGTCTGACGTTCTCCGAGGGAGACGAAACCACGGCCTACAACGCCCTCAACGGGAGCCGCAGCACCATCATAAATCCGGTGCTGGCCTCGACCGCCGGGGTGGGCGTGGGTGACGATATCGAGATGCTCACACCCACCGGACGCCAGGCCTACCGGGTCATTGCCATCGGCGGGGACTATCTGAACTCCAAGATCACCACCGCCTACATCTCGCATGCCAATATCGGCGCAGACTTTGGCCGCCAGGAGGATGTGCTCCTTCAGCTCAACGTGAACCCCCAGGTGGACCGGCAGGCTGTCGAAAGCGCCATCAAGGCCACGGTAAAAGCCTACCCGCAGTTTCGCCTCATCAACGGCCAGGAATATGTCGATGAATCTTTGCGCATGTTCGATGCGGCCTTCGCCGGCCTGATTGCGCTGGTCATCTTTCTGGCGGTGCCGTCCTTGATCGCCATGGTCAACACCCTGGCCATCGGCGTGATCGAGCGCACCCGCGAAATCGGCATGCTGCGGGCGGTCGGCGCGACTCGCCGGCAGGTGCGCAGCATCATCGTCGTCGAGGCCATCATCCTGGCCGCCATCGGGACCGTGTTTGGCGTGCTCTCCGGACTGTACCTGGGCTATATGGGGGTGGAAGCGATGCGGACGGCCGGTTTCCCGATGGAATACGCCTTCCCGGCCAGTGGGGTGCTGATTGCGCTGGCGGCGGGCATCCTCTTCGGCGTGCTGGCGGCCATTGTCCCGGCCCGCCAGGCCGCCCGCCTCCAGATCGTCCAGGCGCTCCGGTATGAATAAGGACCGGTTGACTTAATCTAACCTTGTGGGATTGGATGGATGACCCATCCAATCCCACAAGGTTCTTGAATATGGTATACTTCTAGTACCGCCTCTGTAATTCGATAAAATTTATCTGGAACAGACGTGGAAGGGCTGGGGTTCGCCTTGGCTCATTTTTATGCCAAGAGGACTTTAGTGAACTTTCTTTCGTTTGCATTTCACCCCCACATTAACGCGGGGATCTCAGCCGCCGGGTATACAACCCCCACTCCCATTCAACTGCACACCATTCCACCCATCTTAGAGGGGCGCGATGTTTTAGGCCTGGCCCAAACCGGCACCGGCAAAACGGCCGCGTTTGCCTTGCCGATCCTTCAGCGCCTGCTCAAGGGTCCGCGCGGCAGGCTGCGCGCGCTCATCCTTTCCCCCACCCGAGAGCTGGCCGAACAGACCCACACCTTCATCCAGGGATTCGCAAGCCAGACTGGCCTGCGCAGCCAGACGATTTATGGCGGCGTCAGCCCCCAATCGCAAGTCCGGGGTTTGCGTGCAGGTGTGGAGATCGCCGTAGCCTGTCCGGGCCGTTTGCTGGACCTGATCGGGCAGAAGGTCGCCAACTTGAGAGGCGTCGAGATCCTGGTGCTGGACGAAGCGGACCGTATGTTCGACATGGGCTTTTTACCAGACATCCGGCGCATTCTTGCAGCCGTACCTCCTGTCCACCAGACCTTGTTGTTTTCTGCGACGATGCCGCCCGAAATCCGCTCGCTGGCCGATGACCTGCTCCGCAATCCCGTCACGGTCGAGTTGGGGCACTCCCGCCCGGTCGAGACGGTTAACCATGCCGTCTATTCGGTAGAACAGTTGGAAAAAACGAACCTGCTGCTGACCTTGCTGCACCAGTCGGGGAGCGGGCAGGTCCTGGTTTTTACCCGCACCAAGCACCGCGCCAAAAAGCTGGCCGAGCAGTTAATCCGGTCTGGGGTTTCGGCCACCTCCCTGCAGGGCAACCTGTCCCAGAATCGTCGGCAGGAGGCCATGGACGCCTTCCGCGGCGGCCGCGTTAAGGTAATGGTCGCTACGGATATCGCCTCCAGGGGGATCGATGTCACCCACATCACGCATGTCATCAACTACGACATGCCGGACACAGCCGAAGCCTATACCCACCGCATCGGCCGTACAGGCCGGATGACCAACCTGGGCACGGCCCTTTCGCTCGCCACAGCGGACGACCTGCCGATGATCAAGGTCATCGAGCGGTTGTTAGGCCGCTCTCTAGAGCGTCGCTCCTTTGACCGGCGCTCCCTCGAGCCACGCACGCTTGAGCGGGGCTCATCGGAACAGCGCCCCCGCGAATTCCGCAGGCGGGTGGGGGCTGAAGTCCGGTAACCGCAGCCGGACAGGTGAAGCGGTACCGCTTCACCTGTCCGGCTTCTCCCTATCAACCTGCCTTTTTCGCCAGAATCAAGATATGCTCCTCCGGGAAATCGATCCCGGAGGTTTCGATTTCTACCTCGAGGCGCCACTTCTCGTAGTTGGCGGTCAGCGTGCGCAGATGGGTCAGGGTTAACCCAAGCCGGGCAGCCGCCTGGCGAAACTCCCCCTCGGTATAGTACTGGTAGCTCTCCAGGCGCTCGGTTTGCCAGAGAGGCTTCCCCAGGAAGATCGACTTGGTGATGTAGCGCGTAAAGTCGCGCCGTGACAGCTCCACGCAGGTCGGGTCGTCGACTTCCCGGAAGCGGGTGCGAAACGGCCGGTACTCCTGGACAAAGGTATCAAAGCGGCGGCGAGCCTGCCCGTCCCGGAAACGAATGCGCACCATTTCCTCGAGACTGCCGCCAGGCTCCAATCCATCGAACAGCGCCAGGGTGCCTCCGGGGACCAGCCGTTCCACGGCGCCTGCCAGGGCATACTCTACCTGCCGTTTGGCGGAGGGGACGTCGATTTCCCCCGATTCCGGTGAATAGACGGACGAGAAGACCTCGTGCAGGGCATTGACCAGCAGCACGATCTCAAACTGCCCGAGTCCTTCCAGCAGGTCCCGATCGGTAAAATCCCCCAGGATGAACTTCATCCCAGGGTAGGTCCGGCGGCCCGTTTCGATCGCCCGTGAGGCGTAATCCATACCCACGGAGGCACTCATCGACCGTACCTGAGCGTGGGCTTCCACCAGCGTCCCGATGATCTGGCCTTCCCCGCAGCCCAGCTCGAGCAAACGCACCGGCATATTATCCCGCTGTGCCAATCTGCGGATTGCTTGTGAAATGGCCCGGATGGCTTCCGCCTTCCCCAGGTCTTCCATGGCCTGCAGGCGGACCTCCCAGTAAAAATCCCAAAACTCGCGGCTCTCCGTCACCAGGGTATTGTAGCTCACAAACCCCACCGAAGAGGCACTCGTTTGGGCGGCAGCGCTGCGGCCGCATGGATGTGGCCGTATGGTACATCGGTTGGATGAAGCAGGAACCATTTCGGAAACAGGCTGGCGCCCGTCCGATGGCGAAACCCGGACGGCAATCCAGCAATCACCCCGCACCTCACCCTCCAGGGGTGATGTAATTTGATCCCTCTAAAATGTATACTCACTCTAGATCGATCCGGAAGGAATGAAGGAAGATGAAAATTGCGTTGGTTACCCCCTACGATTATCCTTACCCCGGTGGTGTGACGGAGCATATCCGCTACCTGGACCGGGAATTTCGCAGGTTGGGCCACGACACACGCATCCTGGCTGCCTCCACGACCGAACAAGAGAGGCTGCCCGACCATGTAATCAAGATCCCCGGGGAAGTTTTACCGGTTCCCATCAACGGCTCGACCGCCCGCCTGATGCTGTCGCCAGACCTCAACCGCCGGGTGGAAGAGATCTTGCGGGATGAGCGCTTTGACGTTGTTCACCTCCACGAACCCGAGGCGCCGTTATTAAGCTGGACGGTGCTGAGCCATTCCCAGGCCGTCAACGTGGGTACCTTTCATGCATACGTGCAGGACGAGCAGCTGCGGAAAGCTGCCCGGCCCGTCCTGGCGTACATCTGGCATCAGCTGGATG
>Ga0105104_10002063_pt1 | contig 14830 bp, 11 predicted proteins | sample PPLLaktember2015_3_FD_87034 | JGI IMG/M metagenome (GOLD analysis project Ga0105104, IMG submission 87034) | Freshwater sediment microbial communities from Prairie Pothole Lake near Jamestown, North Dakota, USA - PPLs Lake P7 Core (6) Depth... | ecosystem: Environmental > Aquatic > Freshwater >... | reverse complement strand
TGGATCCTCGCGTCCTCTACTTCGCGTCCAACCGGCTGTGGAAGACGCTGAACGGCGGTCGCAGCTGGCTGCCCATCAGCCCGGACCTGTCCCGCACCACGTGGGAGGTGCCGGCCAGCGTGGGCAAGTACCGCGACACCCCGTCGGCGAAGCCCACGCGGCGCGGGGTCATCTATGCGGTCGCACCATCGCCGCTCGACGTCAACCGCATCTGGGCAGGAACCGACGACGGCCTGATCCACCTGACCACTGACGGCGGGAAGAGTTGGAAGGACGTCACGCCGCCGCCGATGAAGGCGTGGGAAAAGGTGTCCATCATGGACGCCTCGCACTTCGACCCCCTGAACGCGTACGCGGCCATCGACACGATGCGCCTGGACGACATGCGGCCGCACATCTACCGCACGCGGGATGGCGGAAAGACGTGGGCGCACATCACGGCGGGCATCCCGGACGGCGGCACCGCGCGGGTGGTGCGCGAGGACCCGGTCCGTCGAGGCCTGCTCTTCGCGGGCACCGAGCAGGCTGTCTACGTTTCGTTCGACGACGGCGACCACTGGCAGTCCCTGAGAATCAACATGCCGGCGACGTCCATCCGCGACCTCGTGGTCAAGGGCGACGACCTGGTGGTGGGCACGCACGGCCGCAGTTTCTGGATTCTCGACGACATCACGCCGCTGAGACAGATCGACGAGAAGGTGGTGGCGGAGGACGCCCACCTGTTCCGGCCGCAACAGGCCTGGCGGTGGCGCTGGAACAAGTGGACCGACACCCCGCTGCCGCCCGACGAGCCGGCGGGCCAGAACCCGCCGGATGGCGCGGTGATCAACTACCACCTCGCGCGCCCGGCGTCGGGACCGGTGACCCTCGAGATCCTCGCGGCGGGTGGTGCCCTCGTCCGGAAGTACTCGAGCGAGGACCCTCCGGAGCAACCGGTCGAAGGCCGGAACATCCCCGACTACTGGATTCGGCCGCCGCAGCGATTGAGGACCGACGCGGGGCTGCACCGCTTCGCATGGGACCTTCATTACCCCCCGCCCGCCGTTGAGTCTTTCTCCTACCCGATCTCCGCCATCTGCGGCAACACATGGCGAGAGCCCCGGGGGCCGTGGGTCGTGCCGGGGACCTACACCGTGCGGCTCACCGTGGCGGGTCAGCGGTACGATCAGCCGTTGACGGTGAAGATGGATCCCCGGGTGAAGACGCCGCTGCCCGGCCTGCAGCGGCAGTTCGTCCTGTCCAAGCAGATGTACGACGGCGTGGCGACGGCGGCGAGAATGCTCGAAGAGATGCGCGCCTCACCGGCGGCCCCCGCCGCGTCCCTGCGCGAGACGGAACAGCAGCTCTCGCGACTCCGTCGCGAGATGTCCGCGATTTACGACATCATCCAGGACGCGGACGTCGTGCCGACGACGCAGGTGCAGGAAGCCGTCTCGCAGCTGACCGGAGAGCTGGCAAGGCTGAAGCGCTGAGGGCATCCGCATACACCCTCAGGATGCTCGACGCGTAGGTGGAAGCCGTCGCCCAGTTGCCGTTGCCCAACTGGTTCCATGTCGCGGCCTTCCCCTTGGGCAGCACGAGGGCGAAGCGGGGATCGACGCAGGGGTTCTGGAGCGGCGGCACGGTGCAGGCGTGCGCCGAGGGATCGGCATACGCTCGCAGGTGCTGGATCTGGGCCCGGACGCCGGTCCGGGCGTCCGGGAAGGCCGCAGGCCGCGACCCGCGGCCCGTCGCGCCGATGCCCGCGAAGTTGTTGTCCGCAGGGCCGACGAGGCCCGCGAAGCGAAACCAGCCGGTCTCGACGACGGCCTGGACGAAGGCCACATCGCCGGTCACGCCCTCGGCCGCGCCTTCCTCGAGGTAGTAAACAATCAACGTCTCCACGGGCACCGTCGCCCGGTACGTGCCGGGCAGGACTGGCTGCCGGCCGTTGAACCACGCCGCCAGCTGCCCGGCCGTCAGCCGAGGCGTCCCCATGATCGGCACGCGCACGAACGGGGGCTCGGCCAGCGGGCCGACGGGCGACCGCGCCCGGCTGCCGCAACCTCCCGCCAGCGCAACCACGAAGGCGGCGAGCACGAGCGAGCCGCCAACGCGAGCGAGCGCTGGCAGCCGTAGTGGCCAGTGGTCAGTGGCGAGTGGCCAGTAGATCACAGCTGTCACAACAGCGGCAGGGCGCAGCCGATCTCGCGCCCTGCCCGCCGCCTGAATCCTGAATCCTGAATCCTGAATCCTGAATCCTGAATCCTGAATCCTGAATCCTATTTGATGATCTCTTCCCCCCCGTCGGGCCGCGCCCGGCGTTCACCGCGCTGCGCCTGCTCCCGCATCAGCTCCATCATGTCGGCGCCGTCGTTCGCCTCGCCGAGCAGGTGCTTGCAGAAGTACTCGGCCCGCGTCCAGTTCCACCACTCCGTGGTCATCCCGTGCCGCGAACCCGGGATGATGACCAGGTCGAAGCGCTTGTTCGCCTTGATCAGCGCGTCCACCACGCGGATCGTGTTCGCCGGGTGCACGTTGTTGTCGATGTCGCCGTGCGCCAGCAGCAGCTTGCCCTTCAGGTTCTTCGCGATCTCGGAGTTCTTGTCGATCGCGTACTCGAACTTCACCGTGCCGTCCTTGTCGGTGGTTTCCTTCACCCCGTGGTGCTTCTCGCTCCAGGTGTCGTTGTAGATGTTGTTCTCGTGGTTCCCGGCGCTCGAGACGGCCACCTTGAAGAAGTCCGGGTAGACCAGCATCGCGGCGGTGGACATGAAGCCGCCGCCCGAGTGCCCGTAGATGCCCACCTTGTTGATGTCGATGAACGGGTGCTTGCGCGCGAGCTGCTCGATGGCGGCCTTCTTGTCGGCCAGGCCGTAGTCGCGCAGGTTGCCATAGCCGTAGTTGTGGTACCACTTGCTGCGCGCCGGCGTGCCGCCGCGGTTGCCGACCTCGATGACGATGAACCCGAACTGGGCCAGCCAGTGGGTGTAAGGCGCGGCGCTGAACGTCTTGCTCACCGCCTCGGTCTGCGGCCCCGGGTACACGTAGGCGATGATCGGGTACTTCTTCTTCGGGTCGAAGTCGTGCGGCTTGTACATCACCCCCGCCAGGTCCGTCACCCCGTCGTCGGCCTTCACGATGAACGGCTCCGGGAACTTGTAGCCCTGCTCGCACAGCAGGCTCACGTCGGTGGCCTCCAGGTCGATGACCTGGGTCCCGAGGCTGTCGCGCAACACGGATTTCGGCGCCTGGTCCACGCGGCTGGTGGTGTCCACGAACATGCGGGTGTGCTCGGCCATGGCGACGCTGTGGTTCGCGTCCCCGGGGTTGAGCAGCTTCAGGCCGCTTCCGTCGAGGCCGACCCGGTACAGGTGCTCGTAATAGGGGTCCTCCCCCGCCTCACGGGCGTTCGCCGTGACGTACACCGTCCGCGTCTTCTCGTCCACGCCGGCGATGTTGCCGGCGACGAACTCACCCTTGGTCACCTGGTTCTTGAGCGTTCCGTCGATCCCGTAGAGGTACCAGTGCCCCCACCCGTCGCGCTCGGACCACCACAGGAACTCCTGCTCACCCTCGAGGACGCGGATCGGCCTCGTCTCGATGTAGGTGTTCATCCGCTCTTCGACGAGGATCTTGACCTCACCCGTCTTCGTGTCCACGCGAACGATGTCGAGCCGCTTCAGGTCGCGGCTTTGCCGGGTCATGAGGAAGGCGTCCGAGCCGGCCAGCGCCCACTGCGGCGAAACCAGCGGGTTCGGCGTGCCTTCGCGGTCCCTGCGCTCCTTGTCGGTGATGCGGCGCATGGCGACGGAAAGGCGCTGGTCCTTGAACGCGGCACACTTGATCGACACCCGCTCTCGACTGGAGACGTCGAAGACGTGCAGCTCCTCGACCGGAATGTCTTCGCCGGGCATCGAGTAGCGGTAGGTCTCGAGCTTGGGGCGCGGCTGCGCCAGCGCGTCGATCACCCACAGGTCCTTCACCTTGCGCGTATCGAGTCGCTCGGAGGTGAAGCGCTTCGAGTCCTGGCTCCACAACACGCCGCCCGGCGCGACGCGCGGCTCGAAGGTGTCCTTGACGTCCTCCTTCTTCCCTTCGGCCTTCTTCTCTTCTGCCTTCTTTTCTTCCGCCTTCTTCTCCTCCGTCTTCTTCTTCTCCTCCTTCTTCTGCTCCTTCCGCAGGCGCTCCTTCTCCTCCTCGTTGACGTAACGGCTGTAGGCGTAGTACTCCTCGCCGTCCTGGGTCAGGCGGGTCTCGACGATGGAGGGGTCACGCGGATCCTTGATGGCCTTTTTGAGGTTGTCGGCGTCCATCAGGTAGAGGTCGAACTTCCGGACGAACACCGCCACCTTCTCGTCGGGCGAAACGCTCGCCCATGATGGCCACTTCACTTCCTTGTCCTTCTCGGCCTGCGCCCGGACCTCGTCGGGGTGGACGAGCGTCAGCTTCGCCGTGGCCAGGTCGTACTCGAAGCGAAGGTTGCGCGTGGGGCCCGACGGGGCCGCGGCGGCTCCGGGCGGCGGCCCGCCCCTGCCACCTCCCTGCTGCTGCCCTTCGCCCTGGGTCGTCTCGGCGTCCTCGCCCTTCTCCACGACACCCGGGATCTTCGTGTCCTTGGGGACCGCCACCTCGAACTGCAGCACGGCGTCCTTCTTGATCAGCCGGACGGCGCTGAGCGGGAGGTGGCCGCTGTCGAAGGGCACGCGGATGATGTTGGTGAGCTGCGCGGCCATGACCGCGGTGTCGAAGAGCGGGGCCTTGGTCCTCTTCACCGTGTCCACCAGCATCCAGCGCGGCCCCTTGCTGGTGGAGAACGTGTACCAGAAGCGGTCGCCGCTCGCGAACCAGTTCGGCGCCACCGAGACGCTGAACACCAGCTTGTTGTTCACCTTCGACGCCGTCCAGCGCGAGGCGAGGTCGTAGTTCGGGCGGACGCGGGCCGTGTCGGCGGCCTGCCCCTGCGCGCGGACGGGACTCGAAGGCAGGATCGACGGGGCCGCCCACGCGAGGGCAACGGCCAGGGCCAAGACGACGAACGCCGATCTTCGAGGCATCGCGAACACTCCTGTCTGCGGTTACGGCTACTTCCGCGTGAACTCGCCTGCCTGCATCAGCAGCCAGACGTTGGGGTCGAGCACGACCCCGGACGGTTCCTTGTCGAGCGGGAAGGAGAACGACTGCTCTCGGCGATCAAGGCGGACCGCCTGCACGCTCGGCGCCTGGCCGGGCGCGGCGACAATCCCGATGTCCAGCGCAGTGTCGTACGTGGTGTCGCCCGCCTGCACCTGGCGGATGTTCACCGTCAGCACACCGCCAGCCCAGGTCCACGTGCCGGACAGCGTGGGCTGGCCGGGCGCGTACACCCACTGCCGGAAGAACGCCTCGAGAGGCTGGTTCGACGCCTCCTCCATCACCCGCCGGAAGTCGTCGGTGAGGGCGTTGCCGTCACGGTACCGGGCGTAGTACGTGGAGACGCCGCGCCAGAATGCCTCGTCGCCGACCAGGCGGCGGAGCATGTGGAGGAACCACCCGCCCTTCTGATAACTGTTCGTGCTGAGGATGTTGTCGAGAGAGACAGTGGCGGGCGTGACGATCGCCGAGGCAGGGTTCTTCGCGAAGTAGGCGATCACGTTCTCGCGGTCGCGCCGCAGGCCCCGCGCCATGGCGTCGCGCCCGGCCGTGTACTCCTGGTACACGTGCGTGAAGTAGGTGGCAAAGCCCTCGCTGAGCCACGTGTGATCCCAGTCGGACTCGGTCACCGAGTCGCCGAACCACTGGTGCGCGATCTCGTGGGCGAACAGCCCCTCGTTGGTGCCCTTCCCCGTGACGACGCCCTCGCGGTAGAAGATCACGCTGGCGTTCTCCATGCCGCCCCACCGCGTCTTCGACTGGACGTTCGCCAGCTTCTCGTAGGGGTAAGGCCCGACGCGCCAGGAGAACAGCTCCATCGGCCTGAGCGCGATGCGGAAGTCGCGGAAGCCGGCGTCGCGTTCCTGCGGGTAGACCCAGCTCTGAACGGGCGCGCCGCCCACCTGGCCAATCGCCTCCATGGCAAACCGGCCGACGCCGATCACCATGCAGTAGGTCGTGATGGGAACCGACTCGCGGTAGCGGGTCAGCCGGCGGTTCCCGGGCAGGTTGGTGTTCTCGACGAGGAGACCGGGGGCGACCACCTGGTACGCCTCCGGCGCGGTGATCGCGACCTCAACGGCCGCCTTGTCGGAGGGGTGGTCGAGCACCGGCAGCCATTGACGGGCCCTGTTCGGGAAGTTGTCGCCGAAGAAGACCAGGTCGCCGTGCTTGTTCGGCCCGATCAGCAGGCCGTCGGCCGCGACCCCCGCGTAGGAGACCGTCAGGCGACGCCGGCTCCCGCGGTTGCCCGGCGTCCCGAGTTTCACGCGCAGCCGGTCACCCTCGTGAACGTACCCGACGCTGCCGCCGGCGTCCGCGACGGAAGACACCACCATGCCGCCCGCCGCCCCGGCTTTGGCGGCGATGAGGTCGAGGAACACCTCGGAGACCCCGTCGGCCTTGAACACCAGGTAAATGTCCGCCTCACCGCGGATCTCCCTCGTGCCCTCCGCCAGCTCGAGGCGAAAGACGTAACGCTCGACGTCGATGCCCGGCTGGCGCGGGTACTGGTCCGCGCCTGCCGGAATGCAGAGAGCGACATGCAGGAGACACAATGCCAGGCAAAGTCGGGACATAGGCTTTGGGGGGGCGGGGGAGAACGGGGACGTGTCCGGCGGATGCTATCTCAAGAATTGGGAATTGAGAATGGAGAAGTGAGAAGAGGAGAATACGGAAGGGATCGGGGATCAGAATTGGGAATTGAGAATGGAGAAGTGAGAAGAATACGGAAGGGATGGGGATCAGGGATCGGGGATCAGGGTGAATCAGGAATCAGGAATCAGGACTCAGGAAACCAGGATTCAGGATTCAGGAATCAGGATTCAGGGACGGGGGTGTGTCAGGCTGTCACGCTGCCAGCGATTAGCGGCGGGTTTCGGGAGGGAGAATCGTGAGGGTGATGATCGATTTGTCCGTGGTTCCACTTGGGGTGGGCGTGTCGCTGTCGGAATACGTGGCGGCCTGCGAGCGGGTGCTCCGCGAGGCAGGGTTGAGCTGCACGCTGCACGCCTTCGGGACCAACGTCGAAGGAGAGTGGGACGAGGTGATGGCGGCCGTCAAGGAGTGCCACGAGGTCGTGCACTCGATGGGCGCGCCCCGCGTTCATAGCAGCTTGCGCATCGGCACGCGAACCGACAAGGCGCAGACCCTCGAGGACAAGGTGAAGAGCGTCGAGCAGAAGCGCATGTAACGGGGCGCTGGCAGCACGCGATCAGCCGCCGTCCGGCGTGACAGCGTGCGTTCCCCGATCCCCGATCCCTGAGCCCTGATCCCTGCTACCGCCGCCACTCCTCGAGGGGGATCCGGCCGACCAGGGCGAAGGCGTGCCGGCCCGTCGGGTGGAAGACAGCCGCCTCGCCTTGGCCCAGCGAGACCTCCACGCCCACGCGGTCGGCTTTCAACACGTCGTTGTGCGAGATCAGGACGATCGTCTGCCCGGGCGCCGGCGGGGTGCCGAGCAGTTGCCGCAGCTCTGTGGCTAGCGCCGGGCCCTCCCCCTCGCCCCACATGCCCAGCCACGTCAGAGCGCGCGTGGACTGGAACGTCCCGAACGCCAGGGAAGCCATCTGCACCGCCCGGCAGGCGGGGCTGGCATAGACCTGCTGCACCCGGATGCCGTGGCGCACGAACGAGGCGCCAATGGCCTTGGCGTCCTCGATCCCGGCCGTCGTCAGCTCCGTGCCGGGGCGGCATTCGCCCTTGTTGTCCGCGATGGCCACCTCGGCCGTCGGCATCGCGCTGGCGTCGCGTTCGGAGTGCCGGAAGAACAGCACGTAGCCTCCGGCTGCCACTTGATCGACAAGGGTCCGGGAAGCTTCCGGGCGAACGGTCGGGACCTGGGGCTCCGACGGCGCCGCCGGGGCGAGATCGGCATCGCAACCGGCCAGCATCACGGTCGCCAGCGCAAATGCCGGGAACATCGAGGCGCGCGCCCGCGACCGTCTCGCGGAGAAGGTTCGGTATCTCATGGGTATGGCTCCGATGCGCGACGGGAGCAAGGACGGTACCGCGGGTCGCTTTCGTGTTTTCGGCCCGATTCCACGCGGCCCGGATTCCGACGATTGCCGGTTTTACCCCCTCAGTCATCAAACTGGACACATCCAGTCCCGGCGAACCGATTTAGTGTCGGAGTTCGCTCCCTCCTTGACTCCCGATCCAAGATCCGGAATCCTGAGGCGCCTGCAACCTGATTTCCGGCTCCTGATTCCCGTGTGAGGCACCTCATGCCGCGTGGTCCCTGGCTTCCCGCCCTGCTGCCGATGTTGGCCGCGCTCTGTTGGGGTCACATCTCGAAACCTGCAGCTCTGAATGACCAGTCGCAGGTTTCAAGGCAAGACGCCATCGTCGAGTCGCACGACGGAGACGACTACACTCGTTACGAACTGCTCGCGCCCGAGTCCGCGCAGTTCCGGATCGTGTACGAAGTGACGGCCACCCGGCCCGGGACGCGCTTCTACTTCAACGTGATCCGGAAGGGCAGCGAAGCAAGCGACGAGGCGGTGTTCGACCAGGGGACGGGCCAGGCCCTGCCCTTCAAGGTGGTGACGGGCGGCGAGGCGCGGGAGAACGGCGAGGCGCGGGCGGACCTCGAGTCGAGTTACATCCAGGTCACGCTGCCGCGCCCCGTGCCGAACGGCGGCGAGTTGCGGCTGCGCATTCACAAGACTTACAAGGACGCGAAGTCCTATTACCGGGAGGGAGACACGATCGTGTTCGCCCGCGGCCTGGGGATCAGGCGGAACGCGGTCGTGCTGCCCGCCGGGTACGAGATCCTGAGCTGCAACGTGCCCTCACAGGTCTTGAGCGAACAGGACGGCCGGCTGGCTGTCAGCTTCTTCCATGTCGGGGCGGGAGAGGCACCGCTCGTGCTGAAGGCGCGTCCGCTACCCCGTGCCCGGGCGGGGACAGCCGCTGCCCCGCCGGCGGAGCGGAGAGCCTCCCAGGCCCCGGCGCCCGCGGGTGCTGCCGCGCAAGCGGCCGCTGCCGCCGCGCCGTCGCTTGCCTCACGCCTGTCAGAACGCGCTCACCAGGACCGTGAAATCGTCTACTTCCTCCAACAGCCCGACACACACGCTTTCGCGCTCTACCACGACTACACCGAATCGCGGCCCGGCATCGGGGCGTACTACAACGTCGTTCGGGAGGGGAGCCGCGTGTCGAACCCGTCGGCCCGCCTGCTCGACACCGGCGAGGCGTTGAAGGTGGAAATGGTCAAGGGGGCGGCGCTGAAAGCCGCGAAGGTGGACCCCGGCGAGCCGGTCGGGCCGGAGACCGAGGTGGTGGCGATCGGCTTCCCGCCCGTTCAGAAGGGCCAGTCCGTTCGGCTCCGGATCCTCGAGACCTACACGGACGAAAGCCGGTACTACATGGATGGCGACGAACTGGTCTGGGATCGTGTGCTCGGACGCCCGCGCAACGCGGTGGTGCTGCCCGCCGGCTGGTACGTCACGGCGAGCTCGATCCCCGCCGTCGTCAACACGATCGAGGACGGCCGGGTGCGCCTGGATTTCGACAACCCGCGGCCCGACGAAGTGGCTGTCCTGCTGAAAGCCAGGAAGAGATGAGCTGTCGATATCAACTGCGAAGCTCACGAAGGCAGACACTTCGTGTCCGTCGTGACCTTCGTGGTTTTAGTTTCCGGTGCTAGCGTCCGGCCTGGTTCACCGTGAGCGTGCCCTGACCCGCGCCCGTCGCGCCTTGCACGACGAGGCTGCCGCGACGAGAGGCGGAGTTCGGGTTCGCCGCGACCAGGAAATCGACGGCGCCGCTGCCCGTGCCCGACTGGCCCGCGATCACCGAGACCACGCCATACTCGGGTCCGATCAACGCGTTCCAGCTGCAGTACTCGGTGGTTGCGACGCTCACCAGGCCCGACCCGCCAGCCGCGCCGAATTCCAGAGCCGATGGCATGAGCGAGAACGAACACGCGGCGACGCGCGTCCCGTCCTGCCAGACCGTCACGGGCTGTCCGGCAACGGTGGCGGTCCCCATCCGCGCCGCCTCGCTGGCGTTCTCCAGCACGTCGCCGACGACGGTACCGTTGCCGTTCCCGTTGGGCGCGCCGTCGGAGTCGGGAATCACCCGTAGCCAGCCGCCGTTCCCTGTGTAGGTCCATCGGCAGCCGAACGGCGCGAAGACGCGGATGGCGAACCCCCCGCCGCGCGCCGGCATGACGCGGGCAGCGGGCGTGACCTGGTACGAGCAACCCTGCGCGGCCGCCTCCTGCGTGAGGCGGACGGTTGCGGCGTTCACCGTGATGACCGCATCGCGCGAGGATGTGGCGACGTTGGTCCCCACCGAGTAGCGGATCGTGCCGTCGCCCGCCCCGCTCGTCCCCGACAGGAACTGGACCCACGCGGCGCTGGCCTCCGCCTGCCAGGAACAACCAGAGCGCGCGGTGACGGCCACCGTTCCTTCCGTCCCGGCGCTGGGGATGGTGGTCGAGGCGGGGGTGACGGTCAGCGAGGAGCAGTCGGTCGGCGAGGCGGGCCCGCTGCAGCCAACCAGGAACCCGAGGAGAACGACGCTCAGAGCGAAAGCCAGGCGGCGAGCGACAGCACGGGTCATGATGTTCCTGCCCCGGGACGTCGCATCGAGAGGGGGGCGAAGTGCGGCTTCCCCGACGAGAGTTTACTCCTGTTGCGCCTGGAATCTAAACAGGGATCGGGACCTGGGATCGGGTCCGAGGTGCGCTTCGCCGCGTCCTGGCTTTTTCCCTGATCCCTGATCCCTTTGGAAGAGACCGGTTCAGGCCAGATGCAGGACCTGATCGTCTAATAGACCCGATGATGCGAACCATGAGCCTCACGACCATCCTTGTCGCGGTCCTCGCGGCTGCCGTCTCCACTCAAGCGCCGCAGGCGGCCGGCACCGTCCAGGGGGACGCCGCCCACCGGGTTGACGACTACCTCACTCGCCTCGTGCCGTACGGGTTCTCCGGCGCCGTGCTGGTCGCCAAGGACGGGCAGGTCGTCCTCGAGAAGGGCTACGGACTCGCCGACCGGGAGGGCAAGCGGCCCTATACGGCGGACATGGTCTCGTGCATCGGGTCGGTGACGAAGCAATTCACGGCCGCCGCGGTCGTCGCGCTCGAGGTCCAGGGCAAGCTGAGAACGTCCGACCTGATCTCGAAATACCTGCCCGGCGTTCCCGAGGACAAGGCTGCCATCACCATCCATCACCTCCTGACACACACGGCCGGCTTCGGCGGGGACCTCGGCGGCAGCGACGAGGAACCGATCGAGCGCGACGCCCTGGTGGCGAAGGTGCTGGCGGCGCCGCTCGCCTCGGCCCCCGGCGAGCGCTTCGAGTACTCGAACGAGGGGTACAGCCTCGCGGGCGCGATCGTCGAGCGCGTGTCGGGTGTCGGCTACGAGGCGTTTCTCCGCAAGCACGTGTTCCTGCCGGCGGGCATGCAGGATACGGGCTACCAGGCCCCGGGCTGGCCATTGTCCCGGCTGCCCATCGGGTACGCGATGGACGGGAAGGCGTGGGGACGAGTCTTCAAGAACGGCTGGCTGACGGACGGGCCGGGATGGTACCTGCGCGCGAATGGCGGCATCCACTCGACGGTCCGCGATCTCTACCGGTGGCACCTTGCCCTCGAAGCCGGCAAGGTGCTGCCGGCCGACGCGGTGAAGAAGCTGCAAACCGGCTACGTGGAGGCGTTGGGTGGCGAGCGGTACGCCTACGGGTGGGGCGTGCAGAAGACCCGCCGAGGAACGACCGTCGTCACCCACAACGGCGGCAACGGGTTCCTCTTCACCGATTTCCGCCGCTACGTGGACGAGGGCGTTGTCATCATCGCGATGAGCAACCAGCCCGTGGTCCCGGCCACGCAACTCGCGCCACGCCAACTCGAGGCGCTCGTCTTCGGCGACGCCACCGTCGCGCCGCCGCCCGTGCCGGTTGCCGTGCCGCGGGAACAGCGCGACGCGCTGGCGGGCACCTACAACCTCGGCGCATCGGGGACGGTGGTTATCAGGACGACGCCGGACGCGATCGAGGCGCAGACCTCCGACCCGGCCTTGTTCGGCGCCCTTGGCGGGCTGACGCCGCCGGGCGGCCGGTTCGCGTCGCTGGAGACGCGCTCGGTCGCGGTCCTGGAGGCTGCCGCGAAGGACGACTTCCGGCCGCTGTTCGAGGCCTTCAACGACGACCGGCCCTTCGAGGTGGTGCAGGGCAACCAGCGGCGCTTCTGGGGCGGCTGGCGGAGCGAGTTCGGAGAGTTCCAGCGGCTGGAACTACTCGGCACGGGCACTGCGCAGGGCGATCCGGCCGTGACCGTCCGGCTGCACTTCGAGCGGGGCGGCCCGACGCTGCAGTTGGTCTGGGGGCCGCGCCGGCTGGCCGGCTTCCGCGTCATCCCGCCGGCGCCGGTCGCCCTCGTCGCAGACTCCCCCACCTCCTGGATCTACTACAGCTACCGCGCCCCCGCCCCGGTGCGCCTCCGCTTCGGCGCGGACGGCACCCTCACGATTGAGACCTCCAAGGGAGCGGTGACCGGCAAGAAACAGTAGGAGTGGGCGCCCGACCGTTCGGGCAGACGTGAGCCCCTTGCCTGGAACCAGCTCTGTTCCCGGTATTCGCTTCGGCTGACCATCCGCCGCCTGTCGCAGCAGGGCTTTAGCCCTGCTCCCTCAACAGCGGTGCCGCGGCGATGGATCGGTACTCCGCGCCAGACGGCTTGAGGAGCGACTGCACCAGGTGGACGTCGCGGACCGGGAAGGCCGGGAAGGAGGGCAGCGCGCCCTCGCGGAAACGACCCGTGCGGGTCGAGGCCGAGAGGTACGGTTCGATGGCGTGAAACAAGGCCTCGCGTTCCGTACGCCCGACGGTCTTTGCCACGCGAGCGAGCGTGAGGTGCGGGAAGAAGGGGCGCTTCTCCGTCGGGTACCCGAGCGGCGCCACCTGCGCCTCGACCCGCTGCGCCAGCTCGGCAAGGGCGGCGACCCCACCCTCGAGGCCCAGCCAGATGACCGTGAGGTTGTGGGCGTACGACTCGCGGCGGCGCTGGTAATCCAACGCCCCGCCGCGACTGCCGTGGAAGGCCCCGAGGGCCGCCGGGCGCAGCTCGAAGGGTGCAAGCCCGCGGGCGGCCTCGTTCAGCGCTGCGCGGATCTCCTCCACCCGGCCGGCCGCGACGGGGCCGAGGAACTTCAACGTGAGGTGGACGCCTTCGGAGCGCACCCACTTGGCGGCGCCGCGAGGCGCCTCGCCCCGTAGCGTCTCGATGACTCGATCGATCGCCGTGCGTATCGACTCCGGCAGCTCGACGGCGATGAAGAGCCGCAGCGTCGCGGGCCGGGCGAGTTCAGGATCGGGGATCATCTGAAGAAGGCCGCAGGACGTTGAGGTGGTCGCGGAACGCCACCCGCACCCGAACGAACTCGTCGTGCGGCACGCGCAACTCGGTGGCCACGTGGGCAATCTCGTTGTCTTCCACGGTCGATACACCCCCGTGCGTCGCCGCGACCGCGAAGAGGCAGTGCAGTAGCGCGAGCTTCTGCTCGAGCGTGGCTACCTCGCCAAATTCGCGCGCCACCAGGAAGTCCTCCGTGCCGCCGAACAGCATGTTCTGGCTCTTGGCGATCTGCACCACGACCATCGCCTGCTCGGGCGGGAGGCCGCTCCGCTCGGCGACGAGGCGTTCCATCGCCAGCGTCTCCTCGCGCGTCGTCTCGCGGTCCGCGTGCGCCACGCGCCCCAGCATGTACGCGAACGCCGCCACGTAGCGCGCGCGTTCGGGCTCCAGCCGGTCGAGCGCGTCCACGATTCGGCGGACGCTGTCCGTACCCCGCCGCGTCTCTTCTTCCTTCCCGAACCGCGCCTTCAACCAGTCGAGCACGTCGCGACCGCCCTTCTCAGTTCCCAATTCTCCATTCTCCATTCTCCATTCTCCATTCTCCATTCTCCATTCTCCATTCTCAATTCTCAATTCTAGTACGGCCGCTTCCCGTGGATTACCCCCGGCCGGTAGCGGCACACCCACACCTGGCCCCGGTCCCCGCAGGTCGAGGCGCCGCACCCGATCTCGTGAGTTGCGGCCCAGACGATCTGCACGTAGTGCCCGCACACCTTGCCGCGAGCGCAGCGATTCCGCCCGTGCGAGTAGAACTCCGACTCGGCGCCCCAGGCGTCCACGACTGCCTTCGGCGTAAGAGGGTTGACCCGTGGCTCCTCTCCCGTCGCCTTGAGCGGCCCCGCCCAGAACAGGTTCTCGCCATCGTCCGCCGACGAATCGTGCGACAGCTTGCACCCGCGGCGAGCGAGCGCGATTGACCACCGCGTGGCGTTCCCGGCAAGCTCGGGGGACCAGCGGACAGGCAACACACCGACCCGTGCCCGCCATGCATTGTGCGCGCGCACGGTCTCCGCACGCTCTTCCGCCGAGAACGACAGCGGCTGGGCCTGTGGACCGGCGCCGGCGCAGACGGCCGCCGCCACGCAGGCCGCGAGCGCCATCATGACCCGACTTCGCATAATGGCCTTCGCCTCCGCCCTCCCCTTCCGCTTCCGACCGCCCGGCACGAACGTCCCATCCGTGGAGAGCATAACGCACCGCAGGCTTGCGGGAACGGCTCCGTTTGCGCGACGATTCGGCATGCACCCCTGGCACGATTGCTACCTCGACGAGCAGACGGTCCAGCGTTCCTTTCCGGTCATCATCGAGGTGCCGAAAGGCAGCAAGAACAAGTACGAGCTGGACAAGGAAACC
>Ga0105104_10002062_pt1 | contig 14832 bp, 11 predicted proteins | sample PPLLaktember2015_3_FD_87034 | JGI IMG/M metagenome (GOLD analysis project Ga0105104, IMG submission 87034) | Freshwater sediment microbial communities from Prairie Pothole Lake near Jamestown, North Dakota, USA - PPLs Lake P7 Core (6) Depth... | ecosystem: Environmental > Aquatic > Freshwater >... | reverse complement strand
CCCAGGGAGCCGTGCGCCTTGACCCAGTTTTGGAAATTCGCCCACCGCCTGTGGGACAAACACACCCATTTGGCCGTTGACATCCGTCCGGGAACATGTTATAAATGGGTTAATCGATTACGGTAATCGATTAACCCCGAGAATTCCATGCCCACGATTAAAGACGTCGCCCAGGCCGCCAGCGTCAGCACCGCCACCGTTTCGCATGTCATCAACGGCACGCGCCCGGTCAGCGAGGAGACTCAGCGCCGCGTCCTGCAGGCGATGGAGGACCTCAACTACCAGCTCAACGCGGTGGCGCGCGGCTTGCGCACCAAAAAGACCCGCTTGCTGGCCCTGGTCATCCCCGACATCACCAACCCCTTCTTCACCGATTTTGCGCGCGGCTTTCAAGATGCGGCCGACCGGCGCGATTATGTGGTCATTGTGTGCAACACCGATCGCGACCTGCACCGTGAGCTGCGCTACCTGGACATGCTGCGCCAGCAGCAGGTGGACGGGCTGGCCTTGAACCCGGCCCAGGTCACCGCCAAAGATCTGAAGCGGTTGTTGAAAGCCCAGGTCTCGGTGGTCCTGGTGGGTTCCCAGATCGACGATCCGAATTTCGACGTGCTGATGGTGGACAACGTCCGGGGTGGGTTGGAGGCCGTCCAGCACCTGATCGACCTGGGCCACACCCGCATCGGCCTGGTATCCGGCCCACGCTCGACGAGCTCGGGCTTGCTGCGATACCAGGGCTACTGCCAGGCGCTGGAGGCCAACGGCTTGCCCTTCCAGGAGGAGCTGGTCACCGAGGGCGACTTCACCTACGAGGGCGGCTACGCCTGCATGGAGCAGCTGCTCTCCCGGCCGCACCGGCCCACCGCCGTGTTTGCCACCAGCGACGTGATGGCGCTGGGCGCCAAAAAAGCCATCGAGGACGCCGGCCTGCGCATCCCGGCCGACATATCCTTGATCGGGTTTGACGATATCCCCGAGCTGGACCGGACCCGGCCAAAGCTGACCACCATCGCCCAGCCCCGCTACCAGATGGGCTGGGAGACGGCCCGCCTGCTGCTCGACCGGGTAGAGCAGAGCAGCCCGGCCGAGAGGCGCAAAGTGGTAATGGAGCACCGCCTGGTGGTGCGCGAATCGACGGCCGCGCTCCACCTCTAAATTTTTTGGGTCCACACGTAATCGATTACGTAACGCGATCACGCATCATGGGAAGTCCCTCGAAAGGGGGTATCTCCCCAAACAAGGAGGGCATCGTCCATGGGGCATGAGAACAACGGCAGCGTCCGTCTGGAGGCGACCTTCGACCGGGCATTCGGGTCGCTGATCGGGCTGGCGATCGGGGATTCCCTCGGCGACCAGGCCCGCTCCCCCGAAAACCACACCCTGTACGGGATCACGCGCAGCCTGCAGGCGGGCGCTTCGGCCGGCGCCTCGTGGAGCACCGACGACACCGAATTCGCCCTGCTCGTGGCGCACGAGCTCATGGCCTGCGGCGGCGAGCTCACGGTGGATGGGGTGGTCCGGTCCTGGCAGGAGCACGTCCTGGCCCAGGAGGACCTCGGATCGAAAGGCGGCGAAAGCGAGAAAGGCGCGGCGGCCAACCTGCGGCGGGGGATCCTGCCTCCCTTCTCGGGCAGCGACAACTCCTACAGCGACAGCGACGGCGCCGCCATGCGGGTGGCCCCGATCGGCATCGCCTGCGCCGGGGATCCCGAGCGGGCGGCCCGCCTGGCCGGGGTGGAGGCGAGCGTGAGCCACTGCCGGGATGGCATCTGGGGCGCGCAGGCGGTGGCCGCGGCGGTAGCGGTGGCCATGACCGGGGCCGGCGTCGACGCGATCCTGGCGGCCGCCCGCCTCTGCATCCCGGGCGATTCCTGGCTCGGCCGCTGGTTCGACCGGGCCATGCGCATCGTCGACGAGAGCGGCGGCGACCTGAAGCGGGCCTGGATGCCCCTGCATGATGGGCTGTGGACCCAGTACCGCGCCTCCAGCGCCGAAGCCCTTTCGGAGGCCTTCGCCCTCTTCCGGTTGACCCGGGGAGATTTTGTGGAGGGCGTGGTCAATGCGGCCAATTTCGGGCGGGATTCGGATACCCTGGCGGCGCTGGTCGGCGCGCTCTCCGGCGCCGTGCACGGCGCCCACGTCATCCCCCCGGATTGGATCGAAAAAACCCGCCGCCCGGCCGGCCGCTGCCTGCGGTTTACCGCCGATCTGGATATCGAGGCGGTCGCACGGGATTTGGTGACGCTGGTTCGAGTGATGTAGGGCCGGTTTCCAACCGGCCCTTGGGCACCTTGAAAAGTTGCCCTACATGGAGGATGGTTGATCAGAAACGGGCAAGCTGGTAGCTTGCCCCACATGAAGAAGGAGGTATCGATCGGAAACCGAACAACTGCCTGTTCTTCCGCTGTGCCCCATCCCCCGGGCTCCCCGGCCGGGCCCACGGGCTTGACGGGTTTGTGCATGTCCTGGAGTATTCTGCTGTAGGGAATCTGCAACCTCAATCCAACAACATTTGCTACAATGGAGGAGTACCATGAGAAAGAAAACCTATCTGTTGCTTTCGGCTCTGGTCGTCCTGAGCGTGCTGGCGGCCGCCTGCACCCCCGCCCCCACCCAGGCGCCGCCGGCGCCCACCCAGCCGCCGGCGGCTCCCGCGCCCACCAAAGCGCCTGTAAGCGAAGCGGCGCCTGCCCAACCGGCGGCCCCCGAGCCGACGCAGCCGCCCGCGGCCGCTGAGCCGGTCACGATCGGTGTTTACACCGTCACCTGGTCGAAGAGCAGCCAGGATATGGTGGCCGAGCTGATCGACATGTTCAACGAGGAACATCAGGGCGAGATCGTCGCCGAATACATCCAGGGCGACTGGGGCGAGGTGGACACCTACGTCACGTCCGGTGTGGCCGGCGGTGGCGGAATCGCCGATGTGATCGAGACGGCCGACGAAATCGCCGTCAACTGGCAGAAGCAGGGCTTCTTGGCGGACCTGACCCCCTACGTCACGGCAGATGTCCGCGCCACCATGTCCGACGACCTGTGGGCGTCCCGCACGGATGCCGACGGGAAAGTCTTCATGAGCGGGACCGTGACCGGGAACGAGCTCTTGATCTACTACAACCCCGAGCTGTTTGCCAAAGCCGGGATTACACCCCCGCCGGTGGACAAGCCCTGGACCTGGGAGGAGCTGATCGCCAACGCCAAACTCCTCACCCTGGACGCCAGCGGCAAGCACCTGGGCGAAGCGGGTTTCGATAAGAACAACGTCGTCCAGTGGGGGTACCTGCCCCGCATCGACGACGAGAAGGTGTGGGAAGAGGCCAGCGTGCTGGTGATGCAGGCCACCGCCAAACCCATGGTCCGCCGGGGCGATGACGGCACGTGGGGGATCTTCTTTGACGACGATGCCCTGCCGGTGCTCTGCTCGTACCTGGGCCTGATCCAGGAAGGCGTCACCCCGCCCACGGCGGTCGGCCTGTCGGGCTCCTCGCAGAACGAGGCCTTTGCACAGGGCCAGGCGGCCATGATCCAACGCGCCTTCTTCAACGTCGCCGTCATGCACGACACCTATCCGGACTTCCAGTTCAACATCATGCCCATCCCGGTCAAGGCCGGCAGCAAGTACTACGTCAGCAACGCCGGGCAGGGCTTAGCCGTCCCCAAGACTTCCGAGCACCCCGAAGCGGCGGCCGAGTTCGTCTTCTGGATGCAGCAGGCCAAGCCCAACGCCATGTTCGCCAACGCCCTGGCGTTGGCGCCGGTCAACCCCGAAGCCTGGGCGGTCGAGCCGATTAAGGGCAACCCCGATTGGGATGCCATGACCTACTACCAGGGCATCGAAGAAGTGATCCGGACGGAGGTCAACACGCACATCGGCGAATTTGTCACCACCACCTACGCCCCCAACATGATGGCGGTCGTCAACGGGGAGATGACCCTCGAAGATGCCATCGCCGCCATCCAGGAGACGGCCACGGAAATCCTCAACCAGGACTAAACGATTTGCCTCACCGGCTCTGGGTGGAGGCGTTCTCCCCTCCACCCAGAGCAAAAATAATTTTTGTCGGTGTTTGGGTGGGTGGCGCTTCGCTTACAGCCCAGCCAAACACCCACAATATAGAATAAATCAAACCCCTATGGATCCCTGGTATCGTCTGCGCAAACAGTCCACGCCCTACCTGTTGATCCTGCCCACGGTCGTGGCGCTGGTTTTGTTCTCGGTCTATCCCTTTCTCAGCGGGATAGCCTATTCCCTGACCGACATCAAGTTCGTCGGGGGCAGCGCCAACTGGATCGGGTTGGAGCATTTCGAGTACATCCTGACCGGAACGGCGGGCACCGCCGCCTACTTCCTGAGAGCCTTCCGCCAGACCATTCTGTGGACTGTGTGTGTGATCGGCGGGCAGCTGATCCTGGGCTACCTGACCGCCCTGCTCCTGAACGAAAAAATTGCCGGGCGCGGCCTGTTCCGCACCCTGATCATCCTGCCCTGGGCCGTCCCCAGCGTGGTGGTCGGGCTGACCTGGCAGTGGATGTACGACCCGTTCTTCGGGGTGATCAACTACTACCTGAAAGCCTTCGGGCTGATCCAGGATTACCAGTCCTGGGTGGGCCAGCCCAACTCCACCATCTGGCCGATCGTGGTGGTGGCGATCTGGCGCGGGCTGCCGTTTATGGCCCTCATGCTGCTCTCCGGGCTGCAGTCCATCCCGCAGGAGCTGTACGAAGCCGCCAAGGTGGACGGCGCCAACCTCCTGCAGCGCTTTCGCCACGTGACCCTGCCCCAGATGCGCACGATCACGGTGGTGGTGGTGATGCTGACCACCATGTGGTGGTGGAACTCGTTCGACCTGCAGCGCGTCATGAGCCCGGTGGGGAGCCTGGGCTACAACTCGATGACCCTGCCCATCCTGGCCTGGTTCGAAGCCTTCCAGTGGAAGCACCTGGGGCGCGGGGCGGCCATCTCCGTCATCTCGCTGCTGGTCATGATGGTGGTCATGATCGGCAACGCCCGCCGTGAGATGAAGTCCGTCCAGGAATAGGGGAAGAAGACTATGCAGAGCCCGGCCGTCCGATCGATCTTCGTCACCCGTCCCGAGCAGCGGCTGCACCTCCAGCGCCGCGTGCTGGGGATGTCGCGGACCTTCGTCATCTATTTCTTGCTGGTCCTGATCACCATCTTTTCGATCTTCCCCCTGATCTGGATCTTGAAGACCTCCTTCGAGACCACCCAGTTCATCCGCAACCCGCAGATCCAGCTGGTGCCGCTCCAGTTCACCCTGGAGAATTTTCAGGAGGTGCTTTCTAATCCCCGCGCCATGATCGGGCGCTCCTTTTTGAACAGCCTGTTTGTCGGCAGCGTCTCGACGGTGTTCTCGGTGTTTATCACCACCCTGGCCGGCTACGCCCTGTCCCGCTTCCGCTTCCGGGGGAAAGGGTTTTTCTCCGTCTACCTGCTGCTGATCAACATGGTGCCGAGCACGCTGATCCTCATTTCCATGTTCATCCTGCTGATCAAGCTTAGATTGGTTAACTCCCACTGGGGGTTGATCATCTACTACACCTCCATTGGCCTGCCGCTGGCGGTGTGGATGCTCAAGGGGTACTTCGACAGCATCCCGCTCGAGCTGGAGGAGCAGGCCATGCTCGACGGCGCCTCGCGGTTGGAGGCTATCCAGCACATCATCTTACCCCTGGCTTTACCGGGGATCGCCTCGGTGTTTCTGTTCCTGTTCATGGCCCACTGGAACGAGTTTATGGGGGCGCTGACGATCCTCCAGAAGCAGGAGCTGCGTACGCTTCCCGTCCAGATCATCAACTTCATGGGCTTTCAACGCATCGAATGGGGGCCGATCATGGCCTTCAGCGTTATCGTGACCCTGCCTGCCACGCTCCTGTTCTTGCTGGTCCAGCGCAACCTGGTAGGCGGGCTCACCACCGGGTACACCAAGTAGCATGACCTCCTACGAAGTGGTCCGCCGAGCGATCGAATTTGGCACCCCCGAACGGCTGCCGGTCCGTTTTCCGTCTCTTGGTTTGTCCGATATCCATCCGGTGGACTGGAACCAGACCGGCACCGGCGATCACCGCTTCCGTGAAACCCTGGACGAATGGGGCTGCACCTGGGTACGCAGCGATGTCCAAAACATGGGCCAGGTGAAAGGACATCCCCTGGCCGATTGGTCGGCCATGGATCATTACCGCTGGCCGGATCCGGATTGTCCCGCGTTCTACGATGGGATGGAAGAACGCTTTGCCGGAACGGACGGCAAGTTCGTTATGTCGAGCATCTTCATGCTCCTGTTCGAGCGGATGCATGCCCTGCACGGTTTTGAAAACACACTCCGGGACCTCTACCTCGAACGGGAGAAGCTGGAAGTGCTGGCCGACCGGATCGTCGAATTCGACCTGGGCCTGATCGAAAACCTCGCCCGCAGGTTCCCCGGCCGGATCCATGCCCTCGGTTCCACCGACGATTGGGGCACGGAGCATTCCACGTTGATCAGCCCGCGGCAGTGGGACGGCTTCTTCCGCCCGCGCTATGAAAAAATATTTTCGGCCATTCACGACGCCGGGTGGTTTGTCTGGATGCATTCGTGCGGCAAAGTCGACGCTTTGATCGACCGCCTGATCGACATCGGCGTGGATGTGCTCAACTTGCAGCAGCCGCGCGTGTTTGACATCGAAGCCTTCGGCGAGCGTTTTGCCGGGCGGGTGTGTTTTTCTTCCCTGTGCGATATCCAGAAGACGCTGCCGTGGAAAGGCGCACAGGAGATCCAGGCCGAGGCGGAGCTGCTGCTCACGCACTGGGCTACCCCTCAAGGCGGCTTTATCCTCTCCGATTATGGGGATGGCGAGGCGATTGGGGTTTCCCTTGAGAAGAAGCAGATCATGCTGGAAGCCTTCCTGCGCGCCGACCCGTGGAAAGGGAAGCCATGAATATGATCCGCCTGCGCCCCCTGCCATCCGGTTCCGTTACCCTGCTCCCCGGGCTGATCCAGCAGCGCGCCGACCTGAACCGCCGCTATGTGCTCTCCCTGAAGAGCGAGCACCTGCTGCAGAACCACTTTCTGGAGGCCGGCCTGTGCGGCCCTCTGGGCCGCCTGCCAGACTGGCCGGAGGGCGGCCACGGGGGCTGGGAATCGCCCACCTGCCAGCTGCGCGGCCATTTCCTGGGCCACTGGCTCTCGGCCGCCGCCCACCTGATCGCCGCCCGCGGCGACCAGGAGCTCAAGAGCAGGGCAGACGGCATCGTCGCCGGGCTGGGCCGCTGCCAGCAGGCCAACGGCGGGGAGTGGGCCGGCTCGATCCCGGAAAAATATTTCGATTGGCTGGCCCGCGGCCAGGAGGTATGGGCGCCGCATTACACCGCCCACAAGACCCTGCTGGGGCTGTACGAGATGGCCGCCCTGACCGGCAGCAGCCAGGCGCTGGACATCCTGACCCGCTGGGCGGGCTGGTTCACCCGCTGGACCCGCCGCCTCACCCGCGAGCAGATGGACGCCGTCCTGGAGGTCGAGACGGGCGGCATGATGGAGCTGTGGGCCGACCTCTACGAGCTCACCGGCCGCCCGGAAACCCTGGAGCTGATGGCTTGCTACGAGCGGCGGCGCTTTTTCGATGCGCTGCTCACCGGGCAGGACGTGCTGACCAACCGGCACGCCAACACGCGCATCCCCGAGGACCACGGCGCCGCCCGCGCCTGGGAGGTCACCGGGGAGCCGCGCTGGCGGCGGGTGGTGGAGGCCTTCTGGCGCAGCGCGGTCACCGAGCGCCCGGCCTTCTGCACCGGCGGGCAGACCGATGGCGAGATCTGGACCCCATCCGGGGAGATGGCCGCCCGCCTGTCCCTCAAGAACCAGGAGCACTGCACCGTCTACAACATGATGCGCCTGGCCGAGTACCTTTTTCGCTGGACGGGGGAGGCTCCCTACGCGGACTACTGGGAGCGCAATCTCTACAACGGCATCCTGGCCCAGCAGCACCCCGATACCGGGATGGTGGCCTACTTCCTGCCCTTGAAGGCGGGTTCGGTCAAGCGCTGGAGCACGCCCACCGAGACCTTCTCGTGCTGCCTGGGCACCATGGTCCAGGCACACACCCGCTACGAAAGCAGCATTTACTACGAAAACGACGACGGCCTGGTGATCAGCCAGTTCATCCCCAGCCGGCTGGTATGGAGGCGGGATGGGATGGAGGTGCGGGTCGAGCTGCGCCTGGACAAACTCCTGACCTCGCTGGACGAACCGCGGCGGCTGGGCTTCACGCTGGAGCTGGACTGCCAACGCCCGGCGGCCTTCGCCCTGCAGATCCGCCTGCCCGACTGGAGGAGCGGGCCGCCCTCCATTGCGCTGGACGGGTCCCCCCACGAGCCAGTCCTGGAGGGGTCTGACGCCCCTGTCGATTGGATATGCCTGCGCCGCACCTGGGAAGGGCGGCAGTCGGTCCAGGTGGAGATTCCCAGGCGCCTCACCGCCTCCCCCCTGCCGGATGCGCCTGAAATGGTCGCCTTCCTGGATGGACCGCTGGTCCTGGCGGGGTTGTTTGACCGGGAGACCGTGCTGGAAGGGGATCCCGAGGAGCCCGAGTCGATCCTGTCGCTCGTCCACGAGCTGGAATGGTATCGCGGCCGGCAGGGCTACCGTACCCGGGTAACCCCGCACGGCGTGCGCTTCCTGCCGCTGTTCGAAATCCGGGACGAGCCGTATGCGGTTTACTTCCCGGTAATTAGCGGTTAGCTCTTAGCTCAAAGCGAATTGCCGCAGCCGTAGGTTGGGTTGAGCGGGTTATTGCCGGAATAATTGGACATGTCGGATTTCAGCGAAACCCAACACCGGCTGGCATCGTCTCCAGTGCGGGTTTGGGGATCGATCGGCTGTGTTGGATTTCGCTGGGCCTTGTGCCCGTCCCACGCCGGTGATCAGGCTATCTGCCTTATGGCTCGGTTCCGTGAAGGCCAATCGGACGCCCACAAGTGGCGGCCGCGGCACCCCTCCAGAGTACGATTGGCGGCCAGCCAACCCTTTTCGCCCATGGTGGTTGCCCAGACCCGCCGCCGGGGACGGCGGCTGGAGCATTGCTAAGAGCTAACGGCTAACCGCTAAAAGCTAACCGCTAAATTCCGAGGCTTCTGTGCCCCCTTTCTACTTCCAGTTCAGTTTTGATTTTGGCGATCCGCAAGTCGAGTTTGGCGGGTACCGGTTTGCCTTCCGCATCTTCACCCCGTCCAATGTGTACGGGCTGGACCCGCAGGCGCTGGGGGTCGAGCCAACCCCGACCGGATTGAAGGTAACGGCGGAGGGGCTCACCTGGGCAGGCGGGCAGGAGCGCTGCCCGGGCCGCTTTGAAGCCGTTTTGGAGCGGGCTGCCGATGGTGCCATGGAATGGCGTGCCATAGAATGGCAGGCCAGCGCCTGGCACACCGAACCCGTGAAGAGCATTGCCGCCCTGGTGGATGGGCTCCCGTTGGGCCGGGTGGCGCCCTGCCAGGCAGGGTTCCCGGAAGGGACGCCGCGCGAGCTGCTCTACTGCTATCCCCCGGTCCACCCGTACTACGGCGAGATGCTCTATTCCCCGCTGGTGCTCCTCGAAGCTGCCCCGGGGGACTGCCTGTCCATTGCCTGCCTGGACCCCATCGTCCGTCCCAAGCGGTTTTATTTCCGCCCGCAGGAGGGCGCCACCCACGCCGAGTTCATCACCGAAGAGCGGGCCACCGCCTGGAGCCCCACCTTTCACGCCCCGCGCTGGCGCATCGCCCGCTGCCAGGACCCGGCCGAGGCTTACGGCGCGCACCAGGCCTTCGTGGAGAAAGCGCACCATCTCGTCCCCTGGGAGAAGCGCTCCGACGTGCCGGACTGGGCGCGCGACATCCGCCTGGCGCTCACCCTGCACGGGGTTCATTGGACGGGCTACATCTTCAACACCTACGAACAGATGGGCAAGGTCATGGCCTGGGTGGCCGAGCGGATCGACCCCAGCCGGGTGCTGGTGTACCTGCCGGGGTGGGACGGGCGCTACTACTGGAACTACCCGGCCTACGAGCCGGATCCCCGCTGCGGCGGCCCGGCGGGGTTCCGCCGCCTGTCCGATCGGGCCCACGACCTGGGCTTTCACCTGATGCCAATGTTCGGGATGAACATCGCCAACGCCAAACAGCCGGCGTTTCGCCGCCTGGAGCGGGCCATGGCCCGCTTTCCCGACGGCGCCCCGTACTGGGCCAACTGGATCGATTGGGACAACGACCGCGCCCTGGAAACCTGGATGGCGATGCTGAACGTGGGGGCGCCGGCCTGGCGCCGCTGGCTGGCCGACCGCATCAGCCGCACCGTCGAGGACTACCGCATGGATGCGGCTTTCCTGGATATCTCGCTGTTCTGGCTGAACGACCCGCGCCACGACATGCTCAAGGGAACGCGGGCGCTGGTGCGGCAGCTGCGCCGCCGCTTCCCCAACCTGCTGCTGGCCGGGGAAGCCTGGTACGATGCGGTCCTGGGCCTGTTCCCCATCTGCCAGGCCACCCCGCCACCGCTCTACCCGCCGTTCATTACCCGGTACGTGCGGGCGGTGGCGCACCTGCGCCACCCGTCCCCCGGGCGGGGTTCTACCGGGGTCCACGAGCAAGGGCTGCGGGGGTTCAATCCCGCCACCCTGGAGCTGAACCCAACCCAGATCCCCACCCTGGCCGTCGTCGACGATACCTTTGAGCAGCACCGGGATATGATGGAAGAGATTATTCGGATTGCCGATTGCTGATTTCTGATTTATCATTTTAATCAGCAATCCGCAATCAAAAATCCACAATCCGGAGGTTTCCATGTGCCCCTCGAAGAAATTCATCAACAATCCTAAGAACATCGTTCCGGAAGTCGTGGAGGGGGTGGTGGCCGCCTCGCTGGGCCGGCTCAAGCGCCTGGACGGGCGGAACGTGGTGGTCGTGTCGGACCTGGCCCCCGGCAAGGTGGGGCTGCTGATCGGCGGCGGCAGCGGGCACGAGCCGCTCTTCTCCGGGTTCGTCGGCAAGAACATGGCCGACGCGGCCGTGGCGGGCAACATCTTCGCCGCCCCCACCCCGGACCTGATCCTGGCGGCTACCCAGGCCGTGGACCAGGGTAAAGGCGTCCTGTACCTGTACGGCAATTACGCCGGCGACAACATGAACTTCGACCTGGCGGCCGAGCTGGCCGCCGAGGAGGGCCTCCAGACCCGCACCGTGCGCATCTGGGACGACGTCGCCTCGGCCCCGCCCGAGCGCTTCACCGACCGGCGCGGCATCGCCGGGGACCTGTTCGTCATCAAGGTCGCCGGAGGCGTATCGGCCGTCTGCCCCGATCTGGACGAGGTCGCCCGGGTGACCGAGAAGGCCCGCGATGCGACGCGCACGATGGGGGTGGCCGCTTCCGCCGGCCGCTTCCCCGAGACCGGCGAGCTGAGCTTTGAGCTGCCGGACGACGAGATCGAGGTGGGGATGGGGCTGCACGGCGAAGCGGGGGTGGCCCGCCGCAAGATCATGCCGGCCGATGAGCTGGTCGATTTCATGCTGGAGAAGATCCTCCCGGATCTGCCGTACCAGGCCGGCGACCGGGTGGCTGTGCTGGTCAACAACCTGGGCGCCACCACGATGATGGAGCTGCTGATCGTCTACCGCCGGGTGGCCCAGGCGCTGGGGGCTAAAGGGATCACGATCCACGACGGGATCCTGGGCAGCTACTGCACCAGCCAGGAGATGGCGGGTTTTTCGATTTCCCTGCTGAAGCTGGACGAAGAGCTGGAGCGCTACTACGATATGCCGGCCCAATCGCTCAGCTACACCAAGGCGGCCTGATGGAAGCGGCCTCCCTGACGGTCGACGGCGCCCGGGAGATGCTGCTCTTCGTGGCGCGGCGCTTCGTGGAAAACCAGGATGTGCTCACCCGGGCGGACCGCGCCATCGGCGATGGCGATCATGGGGTGGGCATGGCACGCGGCTTCGAGGCGGTCCAGCGAGCGCTGGAAACCGGCCGCTTCGACACCCTGGAGGCCCTTTTCCAGGCTGCCGGCCTGGCCCTGCTCACCTCCATCGGCGGGGCGTCGGGAGCGGTGTTCGGCACCTTCTTCCGGGGAGGTGCGAAGCCGCTGGCGGGGCGGGAGGCGTTTGACGCCCCGGCGCTGGCGGCCTTCCTCCAGGGTGGGTTGGAGGCGGTGCAGAAGCGCGGCGGCGCCAAACCGGGGGATAAGACCATGGTGGACGTGCTGCACCCTGCCGCGCTGCAGGCGGCCGAGCAGGATGGCCAGCCCCTGAGAAGCGTCCTGCATGCCCTGGCGGCGGTGGCCGAGCAGGGGGTGGAGAACACCCGCGCGATGGTGGCCTCGGTGGGCAAGGCCAAGACGCTGGGAGAGCGCTCGCTGGGCCACCCGGACCCGGGGGCGATCTCGATGGCGTTCATTCTGAAATTTATGGCCGAATATCTGGATTCACAAAAGACAACAGCGTAACACAAAGACACAAAGGAGCGGGGCATGTAGGGCCGGTTTTCAACCGGCCCGGGGGCGATCCGCGAATGGGCTGCAGCCGGGAGGCGGCGTGGCTGGCGCGCGACCTAACCCCTGCCGCTTCGCGGCCTCCCCTTCCCTGCAGGGAAGGGGTGCCTTGGGAGGATTGGCTTGGTGGAGGAGATCGGTTCGTTCTTCCCCTCTCCCTTCGGGGGAGTGGGCGCGGAGCGCACGCCCGGAGGGCCGGGTGAGGGAGAGGGGTGATAGATGGGGGAGATGAGGGGGGCATCTGCATGCATCGCATTTCTTGACTCGCCGAAACAAGGATATAATCCTCGTGTAAAAGGGGATAGTGTCCGTTCGCGTGGAGAGATTCCCGTTTTCCCACGGACCTCCTCGGCAGGAATAGGTGGCCCTGGAGGAGGACGGGATTGCGGGGGAGACCCTAAAGGTCTCCAAGACCTTTTGGGTCTAGCCGGCATGTGGAACAAGCGGCAAGTGAGGCCGCCTGGTCACAAACTGACTGTCTGATGCAGGACAAGCGGGTCGCTTGTCCCACTGGAAGAAACCCGCTGTCGTGCAGGCGGCAGGGGTGGCGGTCCATTCTTTGGCGCAATGAATGGAGGCAGAATGAAAGCTGCCCTGCTGCATTATTCAGCCCCACCGGTGGTGGGTGGGGTGGAAAGCGTGATGGGGACGCACGCCCAACTGCTCCAAGCCGATGGGCACGCGGTCTCCGTCCTCGCCGGACGCGGCACCTCGCCTGGCGAGGGGATCGACTTTCACCTCCTGCCCCTGCTGGATTCGCGCCATCCGGATGTCCTGGCGGTGAAATCCGAACTGGATCAGGGCACCGTCTCCGGTGCGTTTACCCGGCTGCGGGACCGGTTGGCCACCCAACTGCAGCCCATCCTGGAAGGAATGGATGTGGTAATCGCCCACAACGTGGGGTCGCTGCACAAGAATTTGGCCCTCACGGCGGCTTTGCACCGGGTAACCTCCAACCCCAATGCTCCGGCGCTGGTTTTATGGCATCATGACCTGGCCTGGACCACGCCGCGCTATCGACAGGAACTGCACGCGGGGGAGCCCTGGGACCTGCTGCGCCGGGATTGGCCGTGGGCGGCTCAGGTGGTCGTCTCCGAGATGCGCCAGCAGGAACTGGCGGACCTGCTCGGCGTGCCCCTGGAGCGCATCCACGTGATCCCCAATGGGGTGGACCCGGTCCGCTTTTTCAAGCTGGAGCTGCAGACGACGGCCTGGGTCCGCCAATTGGACCTGTTGAGCGCCGAGCCGCTGCTGCTTTTGCCGGTGCGTATCACCCCGCGCAAGAATATCGAGCTGGCCCTGCAGGCCCTGGCCTGCCTGATCGAATCCTATCCCCAGGCGGCCCTGCTCGTCACCGGGCCGCTGGGACCCCACAACCCGGCCAACGCCCAATATTTCTCCACCCTGCTGGACCTGCGGGCGGCGCTGGGGTTGGAGCGCCGCGCCCATTTCCTGGCGGAGCATACCCAGGATTACATCCCGGACGAGGTGATCGCGGACTGCTACCGTTTGGCGGATGCCCTGCTCCTGCCCAGCCGGGAGGAGGGATTTGGCATCCCGGTGATCGAGGCGGGCTTATCCGGTATGCCGGTTTTTTGCGCCGATATCGATCCCCTGCGCAAGCTGGGAGGGAGCAGCGCCTTCTATTTCTCTCCCGACGCCCCTCCATCAGAGGTGGCTTCGTTGATCGCCGGTGTGCTGGAGCCCAGTCCGGTGTACCAACTGCGCTGCCGGGTCCGGAACACCTTTCTATGGGAACGGATTTATTCCGAAAAAATCCTTCCCCTCTTGGATCGGGTAAGGAGGGTGCGGTGGTGAAGAAAGACCCCTATCCATCGGCGTTGTTCGCCAAAGTCTTTGTGCCGGTCATCCAGGGATGCGGCCGCCGGGCCGCATGCCAATCTGTGCTGGCGGCGGCCGCGGCCATTGCCGGTGAGGGGCAGGTGATCCTGATGGGGTTGGTGGCGGTTCCCGAGGGAGAAGCCATCAGTGCGGCAGCCGGCCAGGCCCGGGAGGTGCGCAAAACCCTCCAAAGCCTGCAGGTGCGCCCCCATGACCGGGTCCTCGAATCGGTGCGGGTGACCCACCGGCCGTGGGAGGAGGTCAGGCGGCAGGTCGAGCGGGAGGCGGCCGATTTGCTGGTCCTGGAATGGCCAGGCTTTATGGAGCAGTTGGACCTCCTATTAAACGACTTGATGGAGGCCCCACCCTGCGACCTGGTCCTGGCGAGCGGCCCGATCCCGGAAAGGCCGGAGAGCATCCTGGTCGCCTTGCGCGGCGGCCCGTATGCGGAGCTGGCGCTGCGCGTCTCGCTGGCCATCT